>Ga0257126_1000128_pt1 | contig 62932 bp, 52 predicted proteins | sample SI060_120mmetaG_FD_190151 | JGI IMG/M metagenome (GOLD analysis project Ga0257126, IMG submission 190151) | Marine microbial communities from Saanich Inlet, British Columbia, Canada - SI060_120m | ecosystem: Environmental > Aquatic > Marine > Inlet | place: Canada: British Columbia | collected... | reverse complement strand
ATATATTTATAACTAAATATCATTATTGTATAAGTAGTATTGATAATGAAAATAATATTTATGATAACAAAAGTTTTGAATTAAATATTTTTCAAAGTGTCTTGTCATTTTTAATAAATAATGGAGGAGATAAAAACTTAATTATAAATTCTAGTGTATTAAAATTTAAATTAGATACAGAAAAAGATAGTAAGGATTTAGATATTATTGAAAGAAATTTAGAAGAAAATGAATTAACTAAAGATGATTTAGTAAAAGCATTATATGATCTTGAGCCAGAATATTTTTGGAATTATTTAAAAGATACCATAAGAATTTTAAAAACAAGTATTTATGGTTTATATTTAGTAAAAAATAACAAAATTAATATGGATTATTTTAATTATGAAACAAATAATACAATAAATTTAAAAAACATTTATAATATAAGTAAAATCCTTAGTCATGATGAAAGTAGGGATTTTAATTTATTACCATTGAATTATAGAACATTATCAACAAATCGTAAAGTAACTTTTTTTAGAAATTTTGGTAATGTAACAATTAATTTTACTAGAAATTTGGAAAGACAAGAAGGTGAATTTTATAATGGAACAACTGATATAATAAGGAATATTAAAAACGGTTGGAAAGATATTAAAGAGGAATTAATATGGAATTATTTATTATATAATGGATTAATCTCTGAATTTAAAGTTCAACCTGAATTAACAGATGATATTAATCTTCCAAGTAACGAAAATATTAAAAGTAAAACTATTCAAGAAAAATTAAAACAAATTTTTAAACAAAATAGTGATTTATTAGATAGTTACTATTACTTAACAAATGACAAATATAAAAATATTAAAGATATTAGATTTGATGATCCTAAACAACTAAAAGATGGTAGTTATAATAAAATTTTATCTTACGAAGAAGCATTAACAAAAAAATTAGTATTCTATACATATTATGCGATGGATTGGATTTCTCAAATAAATTTTTTTAATCATTATTTAAATCATAGTATTTTATTTGTAACTGGTGCTACAGGAACTGGAAAATCAACACAAGTTCCTAAATTATTATTATATTCATTAAAAATGATAGATTATAAATTAGATGGTAGAGTAATTTGTACACAACCAAGAATTTCTCCAACAGAAGGTAATGCTACTTGGATATCAACTGAGACTGGAGTTCCTATAGAATACTTTTCAAAAACATTAGATACAAAAGTTAATTCTGAAAATTATTATCTACAATATAAGCATCAAAAAAAACAACATCTAAAAGATAATTGTTCTCATTTATCACTTCGTATGGTAACTGATGGTACTTTATTAATGAATCTTTTAAAAAACCCTCTGCTTAAAGAACAAGTTAAAAAAGAAAAAAAGAAAGTAGATGAATATGATTTTGGTATAAGAAATTTATATGATATTGTAATTATCGATGAAGCACACGAACATAATACAAATATGGATATTATTTTAACAATAATGAGACAAACATGTTTTTATAATAACGATATAAAATTAGTAATTGTATCAGCTACTATGGATGACGATGAACCTATTTACAGAAGTTACTTTAATATGATAAATGATAATCTTGTTTTTCCAATAAGAAGACCTTTAGATATTCATCCAATAATTAGAGAGGAAGATTATATGATACAAAATATTTATTTGGATAGAAGAATTCATATTTCTGCTCCGGGTAAAACTACAATGTTTAAAATTGATGAAAATTATAACGAAAATATTAAAGTTACTGGAAATAATAAATTTGATTCAACTACTGCTCAAGAGGAAGGATATAAATATATTATTGATATTTGTAAAAAATCACCAAATGGTGAAATATTATTCTTCCTAACAGGTCAAAGAGAAATTATGGAAGCACTTAAATATTTAAATACGAATTTACCCGCAAGTGATATCGCATTACCATTTTATTCTGCAATGAATTCAAAATATAGAAATATGATTGAAAAAATAGATATTAATATTGATAATATTAGAAATAATAGAAGAGATGTTGTTGATGAATGGGGTGTTGAATATGTTAATGCTAAAAATGTACAAAGAGGTACATATAAAAGAGCTATTATTATTGCTACAAATGTAGCAGAAGCATCTATTACTATTCCTAGATTAAAATATGTAATTGATACTGGTTATGCTAAAGTAATGTCTTTTGATAAAAGAAAAAATACTTCTTCATTAGATATTGAATTAATATCAGAATCAAGTAGATTACAAAGAAAAGGTCGTGTAGGTAGAAAATCAAGTGGTACTGTATATTACATGTATTCAAAAGGAGCAAGAGAAAAAATTAAACCAAAATATGGAATAACCTTAACTAATTTTCAAGATAATTTTTTACAACTTGCCAGTATAAGTATGGATTTTGATAATAATTTGGGAGAGGACCCATTATGGTTAAGATTTTTAAATCCATATATGACTAAAATATTTCCTCTAGTATTACAAAACTTTAATATGAAAGTATTTCTAGATAGTTTAAATCCAAAAAGAACAAAAGATAATTTATATTTAACAAAAACAAATATAATAAATGATACAAATAATAATATTATTGTAAGACAATATGGTTTAGGTATGAATGATCAAGGAACAAATGAATTTGTAGGCGGTGATTATTTTTTATCTCCTTATTTTGATTTTTATTTGGAAAATGATTTAATACCAGAATTTTTAAATAGAAAGGAAAAGGGATATGAATTTAAACAATTATTAGATTTGGATGGATTATTTTATATAATTCATCCTTTTGAGAATAAAATAAAAAGAAATGTTTTAAATCAAATAATTTCTTATGAAAATAAAACTTTTGGTAGTAAAAAAGTAAATATTGATATTAATGAATGGAAAGAATATATTAATAACTTTAAAGTAAATCTACAGTACTTGAAAGTAAATAGTAATGATAATAAAGAAAATAGAAAAGATACAGATATTTATAAAAAAACATTACTATCAAAAAATATGGAAGAATTAACTAGTTTTTTATCAGAAGTAAATTTAGAACCAAAAGAAGTTAAAAGTTTGTTTTATAGTTCAGGATTTGGTGTTTTAAATGAGAATATACAGATTATAGCTTTACTTAGATCATGTAGTTATAATGTTACATCGCTTGCTAAAATGATAGATATTAAGAGAAATGATTTTATTAATCTATTTAAAAAATTTAATGATAGTAAATCAGATATATTAGCAATTCATAAAATTTGTAGTTTAATAAGAAAACAATTTAGTAAATTAATTTTATTTGAAATAATAGGAAAAAAAATTCCCCAAAAATATAAAAATGAATATGATATGATTGTAAAAAGTTTTAAGGAAAATAAATTTACTGTTGATCCAAATAAAAGACTTAAATTTGTCAAAGATATTAATTTATTAAATAGATTAAAAAATCAAGGAAAGTTAGATAGTAATAATGGATTTTTATATTGGTTGTCACAATCTAATAAACTAAAAGAAGATATTTTTAATGACATAAAATCTAGAGCAGATGAAATTATAAGATTTTGTAATACAAATTATTTAAATCCATCTATTATTTCAAAATATTTTGAAGAACTATATAATATATATCTGATAATAAGTACAATTGATAAAGATATTGATAAAAAATTTAATGAAAAAAATCCATTAGTAGCAATTAGTGAACTAAAAAATAATTTTAATAGAACATTAACATATGGTACTATCGAAGAAAAATTATTATATTCTTATATTTTAGCAAATCCTGTAAATATAGCAGTAAAAAAAGAAAAATATATTTTAATAAATGGCGGGTTATCTGCTAATATTCAATTTTCATTTTTTAAAATATCTAATAATTACAATACTTTATGTTCTGGAGTTTCAAGTTACATATCATATTTAAATCAGATGGAAATAAGAGGAGAAATTAATTTAGGAATTATATCAAATATTAATCCTAAAATTTTAGGAAAATTAATTCCATTACATTATAATAAAAAAAATATAAAACAAAGTTATATTATGGGATCAAAAGAAAAAAGAGTTATTCATCAATCAAATTTAAATTGGGATAAATTTATAGTGGATGTAAATAATAGTTCAACAAAAATATATTTTCCGTTAAAATCTGATCTATATCCTGTTATTAATGAATATTTTAAGAAAAATTGATTATTAGTAGTATTATTATTAAATAAATATTATAATATGAGAAGTAAGGTTTCTATACCCCTTCAAAACTTATTTAATAATGAAAGTATGGATCTTTTTGGTTTTTATTATAAATATGATGACGAATATTATTTTGTAACATTAAATCATAATCTACCAATTCAAGATCATATTATACTAAATGAAAAAAAAATACCAATATTTAAAAATTGTGTGTGGAATGAAATTGTTGTTACCAAAATAAAACCTAAAAATAATAAAAAATTTGTTTTTTATCAAGGAGGTAAAAAACAAATTTTAGAAAATAAAAGGTATTATTTTGGTGAGAATAAAGAATTTATGAAATATGAAGGTGAATCATTTTTAGAAATTAATATGATTCCAAATAATCCAAAAAATCTATATTATAAATTTAAATGTAAAAGTTTTGATCCAGATATTGGTGAGAGTGGTACTCCTATATTAGATGATCAAGATAATATTATTGGAATTTTTTCAAAATATGATATTAAAAGAAAAATAGCATATGTTATTCCTTATCTATATATTGAAAAAAGTATTACAAAACAAAATAAAATATTTTCTATTGATTATGAAATATCTAAAATTAAAAAAATATATAGATATAAAGTTATAAATAGTAAAATTTACTATCAACCTCTAAATAAATATATTTTACTATCAACATATTTTCTACTAGAAGGTAGAATTAAAAAACAAATAATTGTAGAAAAAGATAATTGTGTTATCAAAAAATTAAATTATAAAACGATAATAAATGATAGTTGTAATAATAACATTGTAAAAAAAGATACAAAAAATCATATACTTATAACAAGTGGGCTATTACTATTATTAAAATATCTTGACAATTATAAGCTTTTAAGAGAAATTATGTCAAACAATAGATTTGAATATGAACATAATGAAAAAAAATATTTGTTTATTCAGTAATCATTTTTTCTTTATTTTTCTAATTAGATTTTTTTCTTTCGTAGAAAGTTGTAAGTTTTCTGAAATATTTTCAGAAGAATAATTTGTATATTTAAGTGAAGTTAAGTCAGAATCCGATTTTTCACTATCATGTTTATCAAGTAATATTTTAATTTTTTTTAAAGTGCTAACATTTAATAAATTAATGTCAAAAAAAATTCCATTATTATTAATTGTCATATATTTGTTTATATCCTTCTCTGATAATTTAAAAATTTTAATATAAATATCTTTTTCTTTAATGTTTTTTATCCTCTCATTAAGGTTCAATTTTTCATGATAAGACATCATGAGATATATAATTAATATTAAAAATATATTTTTAAAATATTTTAAAAATGTAAATTATATTTTAAAATGTAAATTATATTAATTATGTCAAAAGATTTTTCATATCCATCTGTTGATGACAATAATTTTAATTCAAAAATTTATCCAAAAAGAGAATTTAATGTTCATAAAATAGAAAAAAGAAAAATTTTAGAGGATTATAAAGATATAAAAGACTATAGAGATTCAATTTGTAAGGGAGAATTTAGATTAAGAGAACAACAAATTATTTTAAAAAATTTTATATCACCTGATACACCATATAAAGGATTATTAATTATGCATGGGACTGGTACAGGTAAAACATGTACTGCTATTTCAATAGCAGAACAATTTAAAGAGCAAGTAAAAAAATATAATACAAAAATATTTATTTTAACTTTTGGTCCAAATAATAGAGAAACTTTTAAAGAGCAATTACTATTTTGTACTGGAGATACTTATATTAAAAATAAAAGTATACTTAATCAAATGTCTAAATCTCAAAAAGAAAGAGAAGAGAAAATAGCAATTTATGGTGCTTTACAATATTATAAAATTTTATCGTATAAAACATTCTACAAAAAAGTATTAGGTGAAAAAATAGTAGAAAAAAAAGTAGGAGATGGTGATAAGATTGTAAGTTCATATAAAAAAGATAAAAGTGGTAATATTGAGAGAGAAATAGTTGTTGATAAAATTAGTAATATGGATAATTCAATAATTATTGTTGATGAAGCACATAACTTGACTGGTAACGAATACGGTGAAGCATTAAAAAAAATTATAGATAACTCTAAAAATTTAAAAGTAATTTTATTAACAGCAACACCTATGAAAAATTTAGCAAGTGATATTATTGACTTGATAAATTTTATAAGACCAAAAGATAATATGATTAAAAGAGACAAAATATTTTCAACAGAAAAAAATTATAATATGAAAATGAAACCAGAAGGAGAAGATTATTTAAAAAAAATGGCAAAAGGATATGTTTCCTTTTTTAGAGGTAATATGCCTTACACATTTGCTGATCGTGTAGATATTGGTGAAATTCCAGATGAATTACTTTTTACTCCATTAGTTAGATGTAAAATGGATAAACTTCAAGATGAAACATATGATAATACAAAAACAGAAGTTGATGATTCACTTGAAAGGTCATCATCTGCCGTAGCAAACTTTGTATTTCCTACATTAAATAATTCAAAAAGTAAAATTGTTGGTACATATTCAACAGATGGTTTAAACAGATTTTTAGCAACTTTTAAAAACTATAAAACAGAAACATTAAACAAAATTAATAAACAAATTTTCAATGGTAAAATAAAAAAAGAAGATTTAAATAATTTTATTGTTGAAACTGACAATAAAGGATTAAGTGGTAGTATATTAAGTTTAAAATATTTAGATAAGTTTTCAATTAAATTTCATACTTGTTTAACCAATTTAAATAAATTATATGGTGAAGATGCATCAACCGCTTTTGTTTATTCTAATTTAGTTAAGGCTGGTGGAATAGAATTATTTGCTGAAGTTTTAAAAGAAAATGGATACTTAGAATATGAATCAAATGGTAGTTATAATATTAATGAAAATACTATAGATTCGGTTACTGGTAAAATATTTCAACAATATAAAAAAGAAAAATTAGATTTAAAATTATTTAATCCTGCTACATATATTTTAATTACAGGTGGTGGAGACGATGGAGAAGATATTCCTGAAATAAAACAAAAAGTTATTAGAGAAGTTTTTAATAATTCTGTAAATAAAAGTGGTAAATTTTTAAAAATTGTATTGGGGAGTAAGGTTATGAACGAAGGTGTTACACTTGAGAATGTTAAAGAAGTTCATATTTTAGATGTTCACTATAATTTAGGTAAAGTAGAACAAGTTATAGGTAGAGCAATTAGAATGTGTAAACATCAAAATGTAATAAACGATAATTATAGATTTCCGAAAGTAAATGTATATAGATATGTTATTTCAAAAGGAAATAATAAATTAACATCTGATGAAAATTTATACAGAAAAGCTGAATTAAAATTCTTACTTGTTAAAAAAATAGAAAGAACACTTAAAAAAGTAGCAATAGATTGTCCATTACTTTTGAATGGTAATATGTTTCCAGAAGAAGTAGAAAAATATAAAGATTGTAAATATCCTACTCTTGAAAACAAAAAAAAGGGACATAAAATATGTCCTGCTATTTGTGATTTTGAAAAATGTGATTTTAAATGCGATGAAAATGATCTAAATGAAAAATATTATGATGAGAAAAAGGATACATATAAAAATTTAAATAAAAAAGAGATAGATTTTAATACATTTAATGATAATCTTGCAGATAATGAAATAACTCTAGTAAAAAATATTATTAAGGATTTATATAGATTCAAACATGTATATGTTTATGATGAAATCTATAGAAATATAAAATTAATTCAAAGTGAAATCCAAAATGAATTGTTTGATGATTATTTTCTTGATAAAGCTCTTTATGATTTAATGCCTAGTAGTGAAAATGATTTTAACAATTTTAAGGATAATATTTATGATAAATATAATAGAACAGGATATTTAATTAAAAGAGGAAAATATTATATTTTTCAACCTTTTGATGAAAATGAAGATTTACCAATATACTATAGAAAAAACATATTTATTAAAAATACAAACGAAATAAACTTGAAGAATTTTTTACTTAAGAAATATGGAATCATTAAGAGTACAAAAGAAAAAACAGAAAAAATAGTTAAAAAATATGATTTTGAATCTAATAGAAAATACTATAATAAAGAAGAAAATTTTATTGTTGGTATTATTGATAAAAATAGAGAAGGTAATGATGTATTTAAAATTAGACCACCATTAAATAAAAGTGCTGATAAAAAGAGAGGTACTGGTATCTATTCATTAAAAGGTGCTGTTTGTGCTACATCAAAAGATAAGGAGTATTTAGAAAAAGCACTAAAAAAAATAAATCCTAATTATAAAATAGGTAGTAAATCAAAGAGAGAAAATATTTGTGATGAAATTAAAAATCAATTATTACTATTAGAAAAATATGGAACAAGTGCTAATAAGAATAAAAAAACATATGTGATAATTCCAAGTAATCATCCTACATTAGAATTTCCATATAATTTAGAAGATAGAATTAAATTTATTTTAAAAAATTTATATGACATAACAAAATATAATTTTAAACATGAAGTTAAAAAAGTAAAAGGTGACAACGTATCTTATGAATTAATTATTAAATCAGATAGTAAAATAGATAAATTTAAATCAGATTTAATAAATTTAAAATTTAAACAAGATGGTAAATCATATATAAAAAAAATTGAATAAATTTATTCTTTTTTTAGATAATTATTTAATGGAGTTATTCCAGCTAAATGAGCATAACAGAAACGCATCACTTGGTTACGATTATCACGAACTACTTATGAATTATCCAAATTGGAGTTATGACCTTCATGTAAAAGGTAATGTTATAGATAATGATAAATTAAAACAAATAGCTAATGAAGGAATAATATATTGGTATTTACAAAACGAAGTACCGTACAATTTACATTTTGAATATTCAAAAAGAATAAATTCAATATGTGAAAATATTAGAGAAGTAAGCTATTATGATTTTTTAATTTTGGTTGTAAAGTTAAATAAACTGCCAGCTACTAAACTTAATAATAGTATTGAAGAAACTAAATTTAAATTTTTAACAAAATATTTTAAATGTGGAAGAGTAAAAAATACTAAATTTGAAAAATATTGTGTAAATAAATTCTATTTGTTTCTTCTTGAAGAACTTTTTAATAATAGCGAAGATAATATGAAGGAATATTTTTTATCAATTAAAACAGAAATTGATGAGATTCCAATTTTAAGATCACGGATAATGTATGGATTATTTGAAAAATATCCTGAAATTGAATTGTGGGGTATCATTTTTCAAAAGTTCAAAGTTATTCTAGAAAAAATACCTGATTACAAAAAATACGTTGATAAAATTTATAAAATTGATAGATTTGTTGATATGATCCAACAACATATATACTCGGCTGTGAAATATTACTGTTTGTCAGAAGAAAAAATAGATACTAGAACAGAATTTACTAATTTTCTACAAAACCCTAGACTATTAGAAAAATACAGTTTAGAAGACACAAATTTAGATTGGATTTTTGAAGATTCCTTCTTTGTTAATTTATAATAAAAATTGATTATTATTTTAAAAGAATATTAATTATAATAGTAATGACTAATTATTTAGAGACTGGTGTAGTAATTCCAAAGAATGATGGAACTGAAGAAGTTTATAACATTCCTTATAATATTAATAATATTTTAGTATCTGAAGAAGATATTATTAATATTTTAAAAAATTTTAACATTAAGGTTGATAAAATTAATAAAATAGAATTATTTCAAGAAGCATTTACTCACAAATCCTATATAAAAAAAGATGTTTTTACAGATCATATTTTAGAATGTTCTCGTAAAGAAATGGGAAATCCAAAAGATCTGCTTGAGTTGAGGGAAAAAAGTTATGAAAGGCTTGAGTATTTTGGTGATAGGGTAATTAAAATTGTAGTTTCAATGTATCTATTTTACAGGTATAAAAACGAAGACGAAGGTTTTATGACCAGACTACAAACTAAAATTGAAGATAAAAAAAATCTAGCTGCAATGGCACAAAAATTAGGAATTCAAAAATTTTACATTGTTTCAAAACAAATAGAATGTTTAAACGGTCGAGATCTAGAAAAAATTAATGAAGATATTTTTGAAGCATTTATGGGAGCTTTATTTTTAAGTAACGGATTTGAAACTTCTTTACTATTAGTTTTAAATCTACTTGAAACTTTAATAAATTATTCTGAAAAACTATATAATGATAATAATTATAAAGATAATTTACTAAGATATCATCATAAGCAAAAATGGAAATTTCCAAAATATCATATGCTTCATTACGAAGGTCAACCACATAATAGATATTATATTATGGGTGTAGAAAATCCTAACTGTAATGATGAATCAGATAATTTAAGGGATAAATGTATTAGTTTTGGTAAAGGTTCTTCAAAAAAAGAGGGAGAGCAAAAAGCAGCAAAAATGTCTTTAATTATTTATGGAGTTTTAAAAGATGATCAATTTAACAACGAAGATTTATTCTATCCTAATTGGGGAGAAATAGATTCTGTTGAAGAAGATAATGTTAATACGGCTGAGTCAGAAAGTGATTATTAATTTAAAGTGAAAATATTATATTTTTAATATGGAAAATAATTTTTTATGTAAGAATAATACTAGTTTAATTTATAAAAAAATACTAAAAGATTTTAATTTAAATAGTTTAGATAATCAAAAAAAGAGGAATATTATTAATCACTTAATTAAGATTATGAATGATAATGTAAAACTATTACAATTTGAAAAAATAGATAATATAAATCTTCAATCTATAATAAAACAATATAATGACCTTTGTATTAAAAAAATTACAACTATATTAGAAAAAAACTATAGTAAACCAAAAAAGGAACAAAATATGTTTAACACTAGAGGTGAAAATTCAAGAATTAGCAATGAGACAACTGAAGATAAATATAATAAAATGATGGAAAAAAGAGGTATGAAAAAACATGGAAATAGTATGAATGTTAATAATGAACTAAAACAAAATAGTGGTTTACAAGGTTTTTCAGGAAATAATTTTGATAATTTTTCATCTATTTCGTTTGGATCTAATAGTAATTTTGATAATAGTTTGTCTATTAATGATAGATTAAAACAAATGGAAAATGATAGAAGTAATATTTCACAGCCACAAAATGATGTTGTACCAACCATGAATATGAATAATAATGTTACAAATTCACAGTATGATAATTCTAATAATATGAATATGCCAAGTATACAAAATACTAGTTATAATCCAAATGAATTTAATAATCAACCACAGCCACCACAACAGACTCAACAAAATAATATGAATATACCAAGTATACAAAATACTAGTTATAATCCAAATGAATTTAATAATCAACCACAACCACCACAACAGACTCAACAAAATAATATGAATATACCAAGTATACAAAATACTAGTTATAATCCAAATGAATTTAATATTCAGCAACAACCACCACAACAGACTCAACAAAATAATATGAATATACCAAGTATACAAAATACTAGTTATAATCCAAATGAATTTAATATTCAGCAACAACCACCACAACAGACTCAACTAAATAATGTTGAAGAAAAGAAAAATAATGTTGAAGAAATGAAAAATAATGTTGAAGAAATGAAAAATAATGTTGAAGAAATGAAAAATAATGTTGAAGAAATGAAAAATAATTTTATTTATTTAAACTTAAATTTGAATAAAAATGAATCAGAATATAGATATAATTTTAATAGTATAAATAATATAACAAAAATTTCTTTAATAAGTTATTCTTTACCAAATACAAGATATAATATAAAAGATACAAATTTGGAGTATCTATTTATTGAAAATGAAATACCAAAAGAATGTAATATTGAAATACCATCAGGATATTACACAATTGGATCAATTTTAAATTATTTGAATAATAATAATGAAAATTTAGAATTTAGATTAAATACAAAACAGAAGGTTGAAGTAGCATTAAAAAAAGAAAATGGAAAAGAAAATGATATTATAACAATTAAAAAATTTCATTTAAAAGAGTCAGAATTTTTAAATAAACTAGGGATGATAAAAAATGATTTATCTTCATTTATTAAATTTGAAAATTTACCTGATTTAAGATTACCAAATAAAATAAATTTTAACATTTTGAATCTTGAAACTAAAATTAATTTATTTTATAATAGAAATAATTTGAATTATGTAATTAATTTTAAAGAACCAATATCATTAGATCATTTAGAATATAATTTTATGGATGATCAAAATAATATAGTTAATTTCCATGGATTAAATTATGATATATATTTTGAAATTGAAATAATTAATTCATAAAATAAACATTTCTACAAGAATTCATAAATTTATCATCTAATTTTTCATTTATAATTTCATCAAATGTTTCTTTTTTAAGTAATCTTATAATGAAATTCATAGAGTAAACTCCACATTCGCTATTTTTAAATTGATGTTGTTTATCATTAAATTTAATTCTAAAATCTTTTAAATCATCTAATTCTACTGATTTAAAATTTATTTTTTTATTATATTGATTAGTATACATAAAATTTACTAATCTTCTAATAAATTTTCTTATTTTTTTTCTGGGTGGTTTTCCAAAAGAATCAAAAAAATATACATGTTTTTTATTAAAGTCTCCATATAAACTAACCCAATGTGAACCACTTTTATAATGAGGATCTAAATTAATAACCATTCCAAAATATGGATACATTGATGAAAAATTATTTAAATTTAACTTTTTAAAGTCATAAAAATCTAATTCTTCAAAATCATATGGAACAGCACCTAGAAATTTAAATTTAGGATAAATATTTTCATATTGATACATTACATCATTAATATTAGAAGTACTAAGCCATTTGTATTTTGACTTGGGTCCTTCTGGCCTAAAAGTATATTTTTTAACATTAGATAAATTTTTCATAATATTAGTATTTAACCAACAGACTTGATCATCGCAATCATATGTTTTTTTCATTTCAGAAACTAATGATTTTAATAAAGTTTTTTTATCATTAACAATTTCAATAGAATTATTATAAATTTTGTTATATTCTTGTGCTATTTTAATGAGATCATCTAATGTATAACATGAATTATCTGTAAAATTTTTACCTGGAGCACATTTAGACATAATTACATTATCTTAGAAAAAATTTTTTATAGGAAATAGTCTGTGAGAATTTTTTATCTATTATTGACCATAGATTATTATTACATAAAAGCTGCCAATCATTAATATTATATATTCTTTTATAATTCATTATTTTGAATAAATAATATGTAAAAATTCCTACAATGATATATTCTTTATTTATATTTATCATAGCCTCTTTACTTTTTTGATCTTTATTACAAGAAGATAGTAATGTTATACAGTTAATATTTTTAAAATTATTTTTAATAATAAAATTTTCACTAAAACATGTATCTAAAATATAAACTAAATTTTTTATTTTTGTTTTTATATTTTTACAAATATTTTCATTAGATACAAGTTGATCATATAGTTTTAAGAATCCATACTTATTACCATGACCTGAAAAAAAAATAATAAGATTATTAATATTTATATATTTGTTAATACTATTAATTATATTATCTAACTTTGCTTTTTCTTCACTAAAAACCAATAATTCATGAATATATAATTCTTTTTTTTTAAATGTTTTTTTAGCAATATTTAAATCATTTAATGGCCCAAATAAATCATTAGAATTTAAACCAATTAATAAACAAATATTATAAGTCATTTATTAAATAGTATAAAATATCTATAAAAAAATATCTATAATTATATATATATAAATAATGTCATTTGAAAATAAATATTTAAAATACAAGGAAAAATATTTAGCCTTGAAAAAAACTTTAGAAATGTCTGGTATTAAAGTAGAAAAAAATAATTCTGAATTTGATTTTACAATACAAAGAAGTGATTTAAGCGAGATGGTATTAACAAATACACCAACCGATAATATTTCTAGAAAAACAATCGTTAATAATAATGAAGATGTATCTGAATTAGTTTTATCAGATACTCTAGTTGACCAACAATTAGGTGGTGGTGAACACGGTAACGAACATGGTATGGATCATGGTATGGATCATGGTATGGATCATGGTATGGATCATGGTATGGATCATGGTATGGATCATGGTATGGATCATGGTATGGATCATGGTATGGATCATGGTATGGATCATGGTAATGAACATCCAAATGAAGATTTTGAAAGTGAATATGATTTAACTGATACACCAATGTATGATGAATATACTGGTGGTGCTGATTCTCAACCAGCAGAAGTTTCATTACCAAATTCTATTCCAAATGCTACTAATTGCTCATCTGTTAATCTACAACCAAGTGTTGTTGTACCATCACCATCTATTACTGTTCCGGTTGAAGTACAACCAGTTGTTGTCCCATCAGGATTAGCAACATCAGCAGATGCTGTCCCAGTTGATGCTCAAACCTCTGCTCAATTATCAAATAAAAACTTACACAATAATGAAGAAATGGAATACACCACAACTGAAGTTCCATTAACAGAACATTCAGATATTGATATGCTTTTAGGTCAATTAGGGGGTAAAGGATCTGATCCATATGATTTTTCAGACTCAATTAGTAGTTTATTTGACTCTTCTTCTTCTCCAGAAGATTTCAGTGATTTCGATAGTAGTTTAAGTTTAAGTGACTTGAACTAAAAAAATTGATTAAAATATAATATAATTTATTAATTGTTATGTCTTATCCAAAGATAACTATTAATGATTCAAAACTCTTCGCTAGTTTTTACTATCCAAATATTACAAACGATACTTGTACCATTTGTAGAGTAAGTCTACAAGGTGAATCTATTTATGAAGATAATAAAAAATATAATGATAATGTTGAAAAGAAAAATGTAATATTAATTGGTAATTGTGGACATGCTTTTCATGAAATTTGTATGAATAAATGGCAGACAAATAATATTAAATGTCCTGTTTGTTCTGAAAAATTTGTTACAGTAAAAACATTATTTGTATAATTATTTTAATTTATATATAAATATATATATATAAATGTTAAAAATTTTTTTATTAAGTTGTCTTATTAATATTGCATTAATTTTATTTATTCAAAATAATAATAAAAAAGAAAAGTTTTCTAATAATAAAAAAAAAATGTATTTATCATTTTTACTGGTTATACTTGCTACATTTATAATATTTTATGGTTATACAAATTTTTATAATACGAAATTAGATATTACGGAAACTACTGACACAAATATTCATGATATTTTTATAAGTAAAATTTAAAGGAATAACAAAATATAATATTAAATGAAAAAATACAAAAATAGTATATATGAAATTGGTATAGATGAAGCAGGTAGAGGTCCTTTATTTGGAAATGTATTTGCTTGTGCTTTAGTTTGGAATCAGGATTTAGAAAATGATATTATAAATGATTCTAAAAAATTATCAAAGAAAAAAAGAAAGATTGCTTATGATTGGATTAAAGATAATATAAAGTTTTATGGAATTGGTTATGCTACCAACCAAGAAATAGATGAAATTAATATTTTACAAGCTACAAAGTTAGCAATGAAAAGAGCAATCGATGATTGTTATAAGAAAATTAATAATCAATTAAAAATAGATTCAATTATAATAGATGGTTGTAATTGGGAGAAATACCATAATGAATTATGTGATGAAAATATAAAATTAGAATCAGTTGTTAAAGGAGATAGTAAATACATATCTATAGCAGCTGCTTCTATTTTAGCAAAAGAATATCATGATGAACATATTAGAAATTTATTAAATTTAGATCCTACTTTAGATTCTAAATATAATTTATTTAAGAATATGGGGTATGGCACAAAAGCTCATATAGAAGGAATTAAACAACATGGATTATCAGAATATCATAGAAAATCTTTTAAATTAAAAAATTAGAGATCTTTAATTTTATTTATAATTTTAGTTGTACTTTCTTGTGTAGAATAAGGAATTGTTTTATATTTACCTAATTCTTTTGGTATTTTAAAAAAATTATCTTGTTTGTTTTCATCATTATTATCAGAATAACTATGAACCACTAAATCAATTTTATTTTCAATTATGAATTCTTTATTTATAATTAAAGGTACATTTGATATTACTTTATCTATATAAATACAACTGTCTAGCATCGTTTTTCTATTTTCTTCACAAATTATTGGTTTTCTCTTGTAAGATTCAGCTACTCTATCTGATATTAATCCTACAATTATATATACATCCTTTTCCATATTTTTTATATATTTTAATGTATTAACATGGCCCGCATGAAATAAATCAAATATCCCGTCAACATATATGATCATAAAAAAATTGATAAATTTATATTTATTTCTAAACTTATATATAATGTCGTTTGAACCAGAAACAGTTGTTCTAAGAAACCCACAACTCCAAAAAGAAAAAGCAAAGAAAGAAACTACTCAAGTTAGAAAGACTAATCTAAATAAGAATTCAACTAATGGTAGTGGAAAAAAGATTACTGATGAAGATGAGCTACCAAAACAGGATTTTGTCGGTAAGGAACTTGGTCTAAAGATTCAACAAGCACGACTTGCTAAAAAACTAAAACAAGCAGATGTTGCTAAAAGTCTTAATATTCTAAGTAATGATTATCAAAAGTATGAAAATGGTAAGGCTGTTAGGAATGGACAGATGCTTAATAAGCTTGGTAAAATTCTTGGTGTAAAACTTACTGGTAAAGGTGTATAATAAATCTTGATAGATAATTTCATAGCTATTTTAATCCGTTAGAAGACGGATTTGTAAGCAATACAAAAATAACTAAATTTAATTTAAATATTAACAGTTCTTAACTTTAACTATTATATATTTTTTTTTTTTTTTAAATTTAAAAATATAAAAATTAGTTTCATTATTTTTTAGTGGTATTTGTTTCCAGATATTTTTGATACAATTAAAATATAAATTCATTATACCTTGTTCATTTGTTTTGCTAATAGGAAAGGTATGCGATAACTCAACTAGATTATTATACGTTTCTTCTTCAATAATGTTCGTGTCATATAACATTATTCCTGTTTGAAAATAATCAATGTTTAAATCAAATTCTTTGAACAATTTTCTATGTACACTACTTATTTTACGCGAAAAATCACTAAATTGATTATGTAATTTCCGATTATATGTTGGATATGTATCAGAATGTGCTAATAATGTATTTTCAGATGTTAGTTTTAACATAGGAGATATATCATCTAATATTTTCATTCCACAATCTATATAAAAAATATATCTCCATTGTTTAAAATATACATTAAATAAATGCATTTTATGCCACTGAAATGTTTTTGTTATGTGTCTTCCATCATTTCCTATAATGTTTCTATTTATTTCATGAAATTTTTTCGAGAATTTAATATTTGAAAAATATTTAATAATAATATTATTATCAATAATAATAGACGATGTTAATAACATATCATTTACTAGATCATCTCCAATAACCAAACAAATCGATCCTTGATACTTACCTATATTTATTAATTGATTACAAGTTTCTACAAATTTGTTAAAATATTTTTTGTTACAAACAAAAGTAATACAAATATTACTTAACATTATTGTATATATAGTTACTGATATTTTAAATCTTCAACGGGTTAAAACTTATAATATATATATATATATATATATATTATGACTTATTATATAAGCGGGGATACAATTACAACTGAAATAAGTACAATACAATTTTTTCCTAAGGAATACTTTAATACATACATAAGTAAGTTTACAAAAAATAATAATTTAATTTATTCTATCAAAAATAATAAAAATTTAATTTATTCTATCAAAAAAAAAAAAATTAGTCCATTAATCTTTATCACAAAGATAGAATATCTAAATAATTTTTATAATAAAATTTTAAAATCATTAAATACTAAATTTGTATTAATAACTCATTATGGTGATAGGCAAGCTGGGCTACATAATAAAATTTTAAATCACCCATTATTAATAAAATGGTATGGTCAGAATATGTCTATTATTTCTGATAAAACATTACCTATTCCAATAGGTTTAGAAAATAAATACTGGAAGAGAACAAATATACATACAATTAAACAACATTCTAGTAATTCAAAGATAAAATTATTATATCTAAATTTCTCTACTTCAACAAATCCAAATCGACCTAAAATTATGAAAAAATTTTTGAAAAGAGGGTTTACTAAAAACGAAAAATTAGATTGGGATAATTATATTGAAGATCTATCTAGACATAAATTTTGTATATCACCTAAGGGTAATGGTGTTGATTGTCATAGAACATGGGAATGCTTGTACTTGGGTGTTATTCCTATTGTTGAAAAATCAATACATATGAGTTATTTTCATGATTTACCCATTTTATTTGTTGATAATTATAATGAAATTTCAATTGAATATTTAAATCAAACATATTTAGATTTTAAAAATAAATCATTTAATATGGATAAATTATCTCTTTCTTATTGGAATAAAAAAATTAGGGAACATACTTATCTATAGATTTGAAGATTTTAGATATTTTTGTTAAATTATTTTATTATTTAATTTATATAATGACTAAAACTATAATTTATTCTTGTGTATTTTTTAATATAAAATATATAAATTTAATAAATTTGTTATTAAAAAGTTATAAACTTTTTGGGAATCCTTCAGATGATATTGATTATTTAGTAATATGTAGTCCTAACTTTCAAAAAAAAATTCAAGAAATATTTTATACTTTGAATATAAAGGGAAAAATATGGTGTTTAGACTTCAAAACTAAATTTGATGCTTGTTGTTCAAGACTTAAAATATTTGATTATCCTGATATTAATTTATATAATAAAATATTGTATTTAGATTGTGATATTATTATAAGTAAATCAATAAATAATATATTAAATTTTGAATTAGAAAATAAATTATATGCTCTAAAAGAAAATTGTGACAGAAGATGTCATTGTGACATCTTTACTGATGAAGAATATAAATTATTTGATAAAAGTTCTGCCTTTAGTTCAGGTATATTGCTATTTAATAATAATCCAATAATTAAAAAATTATTTTCACAAATAATATTCCATATTAATGAGGAATTAGTAAAATATAATTATGAATTAGTTTTTCAACAAAATAAAGAAGTAGATTTTAGCATTATATTCGGAGACCAACCATTTTTGGTTTATTATTCAGTTAAAAATAATTTATATGATAATCAAAAATTAATAAATCTAGTTATCAATAATCCAAAAAAAAATAAAGGACAAACTATTAGTCATTTTTCTGGATGCCCGGGACACTATAAAAGTAAATTTCGGAAAATGAGAAGATTTATGAAAAGATTTATGTCATAAATTATTCCATATTATTTAATCATCTATAAAATCACAATCTACATTTTCGTTATAATCTATTTTATTTTTAAGATAGTTTGTGATATCCGTTTCAGAAATAACTTCAGTTTCATTTACACTTATAACTTTAACATTATATTTTAGTTTCTTATATAATTTTTGTCTATATTCTCCTTGTTTTTTAAAACATGGAATATTATCTGTAAAATCAATTACAAGAGGTTGTATTTTATGTGCCTTTCTTGTAATTCTTCCAATAGATTGTTCAACTTCTCTTCTTGGTGTTGTCATTATTAATGTATTTAAAGTTGGTATATCTAAACCTTCAGATGCCATGCCATAACTTCCAAGCAAAATTTGACATTCAGATGCTTTATCTAAATCTTTCTGTTTTCTACCACCAATATAAAAATCACATGAATATTGTCCTATTAAATCTATTTCTTCTTTTAATTTTTTTAAATGATCAATTCTATCACTTAAAAGTAATACTTTTCTATTTTTTTCAGTCATAATTTCTTTTAAATTTTCAATAATAAACTTATTTCTATTATCTATTTCAACTAGTTTATTTAAAGTTTTTGGTCGATTAATATCTCCTGTAAATGGAATCTTATATTCCTTAAACGTTTTATGTTTAGTTGTGTAATCTATTACTTTAACAAGAACATTTTTATTTTCATTAGGTGGTTGTTTGTAGGCAATATCACCTAAAAACCAAAATAATACTTTTTCCATTTTGTCAGATCTTTTAGGTGTTGCTGATAATGCTAAAGATCTTTTACATGATATAATAGGTAATGCTTTTGAAAAATATTCAGATGGAGCATGATGTGCCTCATCAAAAATAACCATACCAAAATCAGCAAAGATATCACTTTCATACTTATCTTTAGCAATACTTTGTAACATTCCTACAACAAAATCTTTCCCATCGACTTCTACTTTATTTTGTTGAATAATCCCAACTTTAGCATCTGTAAATTCCTTAATTCTATCAACCCATTGATTTAGTAAAAAGGTTTTATGAACAATAATAAGAGTTTTTACCTTGTAATGATTAGCAATATATAATGCCATAAATGTTTTTCCCTGACCACATCCAGCACAGATTAATCCACCATTATGTTCATCAATATGATCAATTGTCTGTTTTAGAATATCCACCTGGTTTGGTTTTGGTTTACCTTTAAAATTGATATTCATAGGTATACCCTTTTTCTCATAATTTTTATCTGGTTCTCCAAATTTCTTTAATCCATAAAATTTAGGAAGACTTATAAATTCTTCATTCTCACTATATACAATATATTTACCCTCTTTCTTATTAAATTGAATAGGTTGATATGGACAGACAGTTAGTTCTTTCTTCGTATTTCTTATAATATCTTTATTAAATTTTGACTTTTTTAAGAGATATCCCTCATTTGTTAGTATTTTTGCCATTACTTATAATACTTATTAGCCTTTAACTTTATTTTTCAATTTTGATAAAAAATTGAAATATTATTTTATATAACAAACAAATATTTTAATGTCTCTTGGTATTAACAAGGTTGATAATGATACTACCCATACTGGACACAACAAGTATCCCTCGCTCGAAAACTATAAAAAGCCAGAGGTCCAAGACTATATTCTTCATTTTGGACAAAAGGAGATGGTAATGACTGAAAAGCTTCACGGTTCAAATGGTCAGATTAAGATCATCCTTAATACTGATGGTACCATCACAAAGCAACTTGGTCGTAGGAATGACTGGATCAAGGCAAAGGAAAAGTTTTACAATTTCCAAACAACTGTTGCTAAGATAGATGATGGAATTGATAATATGGTGAGGGCTATTGCTCGAAGCCATGGAGTTAATAACATGGAGATTGTAATCTTTGGTGAAATTTTTGGAGGTGGTTATGATGGAAAGTCAAATGGAATTCAGTGCCAGAATGGTGTTCATTACTGTCCTGAAAATGATTTTGCCGTTTTTGATATTACAATTAATGGTAATTTTCAGGCATGGGATATTGTAAAAAATCTGTGTTCAACACACGGTCTCCGTCATGTACCCGAGATTAATCGCGGTCTATTCCTTAATGTGACTAATATGTTTAATCCAAATGATTTCAAGTCTATTGTTTCTCAACAGTATGGTCTTCCTTACATTGAGGGTCCAAAGACTACCGAAGGAGTCGTAATTCGTGAACTAAAAGGAGATGGAACTTTTGGTCGTCGTATTAAGTGGAAGCAAGATTGGGCTCTAGAGTATCGTCCTGCAAAGGATGTTACTCCCAAGGCCATAACACCTTGTTCTCATGCTACAACATTTATGAATTACAATCGGTTTAACTGTTATCGATCAAAGGTAGGTGATGATGAAATTTCAGTTGAAAAAAAGATGACTCTACATGTTCGCGAAATGGTAGCAGATACACTCATTGACATTGAAAAGGAGTATCCTGATATGTCATCTGCTGATAAGAAGAAGGTTACCAAGACTATTAGCGGAAAGGCATTTAAGATGATTAAGGGTTATATTTTTCATGGGATTACCGAAGAGCCCGTTGATATTACCCCTGTAAATACTTCAGTTGATCCTACGAGTATGTCTTCTGAGGAACGGATGAAGATTATCCTAGATGATCATAATTCTCTGGTATCACAAACTATGGAACTATCTGAAAGGCTAAACCATCTTCGAATTCGTCTAGTAGCTGCTGGATGCTAATTTACTTTATTTAAAAATTGAACATTAACAATATTAAATATTAAATGTTATTAATGCGATCTGTTATAGCGAAAAGAATTATCAATACAAGAACATATTGTACTCCAAGATTTCCATCATATAAAAAAATAATTGATGATCTAAAAGATATAAAGGATATAAAAGTAAAATCTACAAATAATTCGAAATCTTCATACTACTATATGTATAATAGTTTACCACTTAAAAAAAATTGAAATATATAATTTTATAATACCTATTATTTTAATGTCTTCCTTTGGAACTCAAGATGATATTGATACTAACCACTACTTGAATAATGTTGGTGCTATTATGAGTATTGGATCTACCACCACTCAGTGTTATACTGTTGACGGTGTACCATTTCCAACACTAATTAAAGGAGTTTACGATTGTAGCAAAATTGGAACAACATGGACTGAAAACAGGACTAACCTACAGAACCTTATGTACTATCTTATAAATATTCTTCCTCAAGATACATTGATTGTTATTGGAAATTCTGCTGGATACATCCCAGATGGTGGAAAGACGGACGATGCTTCTCGTTCAAATCCATTTCACAATCCTGAAGAATTTTCTGATAATTGGATTATGAAGACGATCGCTGATACTGTAAATGACTATACATCAGATATTATGCTTACTTCAGAAGGTCTATCTCGGTTTGTTTTGCTAAACCGTAATTACAAGAGTGCCAATCCTGGTGCCATTCAGACGGTTGGACAGTGGGGAAATGTAATTGACGAGGTCTTTACTATGATGGATATTACATCTGATCGTTACAAAACCGTATTTGATGTAGGAGGAAGTGGTGCGGTGTGCTATCGATATAATTCAGACAAAGAGTGTTACCAAGAAGATCGTAATATTGATCTAGGATTGTCTAAGAAAAATGGTACATCTCCTAACCAACTTCTGACAAATAATCCAACTGGACAAACACTGTCAACTCGTATCAATGAAAATCTGGCACGACTTTATGATAGCCACCAAATCAATGGAGATGTTGTTCTTGTTTGTACAGGAAAAATCCGCGAGCTAGATATTACTCTAGATATTACATCAGCATACTATATTCTGGATCAAAATCTAGAGTGTTATGGAGAAGCAATTGACTTCCAAACCAAATTTAATCCTCGTGGATTGAATACGGTTAATTTTTCACTAGAAAGTAATGGAAAGATTCTTACTAGTGAAAATATTGTTAACCAAAACAGTACTACCTTCTGTGGTACTGTTTACAACTATATCATGTCGTATTTCTAAAAATTATTTTATAAAAATTTTGACAAGTTAGACATTATCATACCTGGACTATCAACATAATAGTCAATCATAGCTTTTGTATTACCATATTGTTTTATATCAACACCTGCTTCAGTTAAGACTTCTTCATCAATTAAGAAATTACCTGAATAATCAACATTATTTTCCAAAACTTTAATCATAGCATCTGACATTATTTTAGGATCTCTAGCTAAATGTAAACCCTTATCACCCATCAGTAATTTGATAGCATCTGTTTTAACTATTCTTTTAGGCCATAAACAATTAAAAGCAATTTCGTTTTTAAATTCTTCACTCCATCCCAATGAATACATGCTCATATTCATTTTGGAGATTGTATATGGAACTCCTGCTACTTTAAACCATTCTTTATCAAAATGAATATTTGGAGATATTGTTAATACTCTAGGATTACTAGAATTTTTTAATTTAGGTATCATATTTTTCGTAAGGAAGAAGGTACCTTGAGAATTAACTTCATTTATTAAATTATATTTTTTACTGGTAATTATTGTAGTATCATCTCTACTTATAGCAGAAGCATTATTAATTAAAATATCTATTTTATTTGGTAATAAACCTATTTTATTATTTATATCATCACGGTTTCTTAAATCTAGTTTGACAGGTTCACAAGAACCACCAAATGATTTTATTTCTTCTGTTGTTTCTTCAAGTGAACCTTCAAGTTTAGAATCGTTACTATTTAGTGTTTTACCAATTATAAAAATACTACTTCCCTTCTTTGCTAAATCAATAGCCATTTGTTTTCCAATCCCCCTAGAACCTCCTGATATAACTGAAATTGTATCTTTAAAATAATTCATATTAGTATTTATAGTATTTATATATTTAATTATTTTTCTAATGTAATTATAATGGAAGAAATAGATAGTTTTAAAAACAAATTTTTAAAAGTATGGAATAATAAATGTCCAAACCAATATTTACCAAATATATTACCTGCTGTAAAAAGAATTGTAGTTGTTGGTGACATTCATGGTGATTATAATTTGATGATTGAAAGTTTAAAATTAGCTAAGGTATTAAACAAACAAGGAAAATGGACAAATAATCCAAAGTACAGAGAAACAGTAATTGTTCAAGTTGGTGATCAGATAGACAGTTGTAGATTTGATGGTAAAAATAAATGTAATAATCCAAATACAAAAAAAAATGATAAAGCAGATGATATAAAAATTTTAAAATATTTTACTAATTTACATGAAGAGGCTTCTAAGTTAGGAGGTGCTGTTTATTCTATAATTGGAAACCATGAATTAATGAATGTAGAAGGTAATTTTGCATATGTATCTTATGAAAATTTAAATGATTCATATTTTTCAAATTATAATTCTAAAGGAAAAAACTTTATATCACTTGAAGAAGCTAGAAAAGATGCTTTTAAACCAGGTAATGAAGTAGCAAATTTTATTGCTTGTACAAGAAAATTAGCTTTATTAATCGGAAATAATTTATTTGTTCATGCCGGAATAGTACCAGAAATAGCAAAAAAATATGATATAGATAAAATTAATGATATTATAACTTTATATTTAATGAATAGATTAAATAATCCTGAACAATTTTTTGATGTTATATCAGACCCTAAAAATTCTCCATTATGGAATAGAATATTTGGTAATAAAAAATATGATGAAAAAAAATGTAAAGAATTATTACATCCACTAAACAAATTATTACCAATTAATTATTTAAGGAATACAAATAATATAGATATAGCAGGTATTGATATTATTGTAGGACATACACCACAAATATTTAATGGTATATCAAGTAAATGTAAAAATAAAATTTGGCAAACAGATATAGGTGGAGGTGATGCTTTTGATATGTTTACAGATAGGGAAAAAACAAAAAGAAAACAAATACAAATATTAGAAATTTTGACTAATATTAGTAATAATAAAAAAAAATTTAATATATTAAAAAAATTTATTAAAATATATGAATAATTTTATTATCTAATTGATTATTTAAATATTTTTTATTTTTAATTATTTTTTAAATAATCCATGGTTTTTTCAAGGGCTTCCATCCATGTCATTGTGCCTTTTGCTTTAACATCATCCCAACTATCACCAATTGCTTTTGAAACAGTTTCTTTAAGTTTTCCAATTGCTTCTCTATAGTTAATGTCATGTTTTTCTCCAATTTTTTTAATTACTTTAACTTGTAATTCAGAATGAGCTGGAGCTCCTCTCTTTTTCTTTTTCTTTTCACATGGTGGGCATGGTGCACAACCTTCATGTGAACCTTTCATACTTTTTCTTGATTTTCTAGATTTGGATTTTCTGGATTTTTTGGATTTTTTGGATTTTTTAGAAGATGATCTTTTTGATCTTCTAGCACCTCCTTTCATACTTTTTGATCTTCTTCTAGATTTTATTGATTTGGATTTTTTGGATTTTTTAGATTTTTTGGATTTTTTAGATTTTTTGGATTTTTTAGATTTTCTGGATTTTTTAGCAGATGATCTTCTCGATTTTCTAGCACCTCCTTTCATACTTTTTGATCTTCGTCGAGATCTTTTGGATTTTCTTGATTTGGATTTTTTAGATTTTTTGGATTTTCTGGATTTTCTAGCAGATGATCTTCTCGATTTTCTAGCACCTCCTTTCATACTTTTTGATCTTCTTCGAGATCTTCTAGATTTGGGTTTTTTAGATTTTCTGGATTTTCTGGATTTTCTGGATTTTCTAGATTTTCTAGATTTTCTAGCACCTCCTTTCATACTTTTTGATCTTCGTCGAGATCTTTTGGATTTTCTTGATTTTGATTTTCTAGATTTGGATTTTTTAGATTTTCTGGATTTTTTAGATTTTTTAGCTGATGATCTTCTTCTTCTTTTACCACCTTTTTGTAATAAAGTTTTTAATTTACTTTCTAATTCTTCTGTTTCTGTTTCCATTTGTTCTGATGTTAGTAAATTAACGAGATTATTAATTTCGTTTGAATTAATTTCAGTCATAAAATTATTAGAAGTTACACTTAAATTTGAACCACCTTTTTGTTCTTGATTATTAATATCTAAAATATCAATCCATTTAGGTAAAGCGGTATCTGCTTTATATTCAGCACTAATTAAGCCATCTAAGAAATTAGATACGGACATTATATATATTTGTTTAGAAAAAAATAAATTTAAATTTAAATTATAATATATTTATTCTAAAATATATTATAATTAAAATGTATATAAATCAAATTGATAATTTATTTGACAACATAATTAATAATTTAAATATATTTTTAGATAAAAAAAAATATTTTGATAAATTTAAAAATACAAGTAATTTTGTAAAATATCAAAATAACATTATAAATGAAATTAAAGAATTTTATAGTAAAATAAACGATAATGAGATAAAATTAATTGTAAAAAAAGATTCATTGGTACTAAGAATTAAAGAAATTTTAAAAAGATATATTGCTTTTTATATTTATTTAGGAGTAGGATATCATTATACTGGAAATAGAGATTTATTTATAACAAATATTATTGAAATTAGTAAATCTCAAAAAGATTCTACATTTAAAATTGATAACTTTTTTAATAGTGAAAATAATAATAAAATTATTGAGTTTTATCAAATTATTAAACATTTAATTGATCTAAATAAAATTAAAGATATTGAAAAAGTCAAAATTATTCTCCTAAATGAACCAATAAAATACGAGGAAACAATAAAAGTTTTTAATGAATTAGGAGAAGATTATGTAAATCAATATTTTTTTATAAAAGATAACTTTCATAATATCATAAAAACATTTTTATTTAGGTTTATTTATATTTTAGATGAAAAAATAGATATTATTGATATGTTAAATGAAAAAGAAATTGAAAATGCTGAATATAAGTTTATTGAAGTAGTATATTCAAATACAACAAAAATAATAGATTTTAAAATATTTGAAAAATTACTCGGTGTAGACAATTTTAAAAAAGACTTGGTTAATAATTTTTATAATTATTTAGTTGAAAATAAAGAAGAAGATCTAAAAATAGTTAGTAATAATGACATAATAGATTTTTTATTTTCTCAAAAAATCTTAATACCAATATCAGAAGACTTTCTTAGATTCCATAAGGATTCAGAAAAATATACCAAAGATAAATTTACCCAAGAGGATAATTTAAAAGATAGAGAATCTACAAAAATAAAGTATGTTATTAGTAAAGTTAACAGAGTAAAAAATTTACATTCCAAGATATATGATAAAAACGAAAATTTAAGAAATAGTATATCATCTTTAATTTATAAACCGTTAGAACAAAGAACTGCTATTTTATATAATGATAATGAAGAAAATAATGTTATAAATAAATTAGAAAATTCTGATAAAACAACAGATATTGATTTTTTATTTGATCTTAAAAACATTAGAAAATATTCTTATGTTAATTTTAAAGATTTTAGTAAAGATGGATTTAAATTAAGACCAAAAGAAATGATCCAAAGTATTAGAGTCAACAATATCACATCAAAAAAAAATATACCATTAGAATTGAGAGTTTCTCATCCAAATCTTGATATAAATATAGTTGGTGTAGCATTTAATCCAAAAAAAATACCCTTAGAATGTTTTAAACAAACAGATTTGTTAAATGTTAAAGAAAATAATTCAGAAAATGGTTTCAATAAATTTATAGAGAAATTTAATTCATCATCATCAAATTTATTTTATTGGTTATTTGATAATAAAACAGATAAAGTTAAATTAAGTGAATATAAAAATTTATCTACATTTGATACAGATAAATATATTAAAAACATACTAGAAGAAATATTTTTACAATTTCAACAAAATTTAGAAAATACTATTAAAAATATAATTGAAAAAAAAAAAATAAGAAACATATCAGAATTAGATAATTTACTAAAAGATTATACAAATAAATATAGTTTGGATAGAAAAATAAATTCAAATGTAACAAATAAAATAAGAAATTATTTTATAAAAAATAAACTTTTAATTTCTAAAAATTTAGATGACAAAGAAGAAAATATAAAAAGAGTAAAATTAAAAGTATCAAATTTAAAAAAAGAAAAAGAAAATATTATATTTTTAGGAGAAGATAAAACTAAAATAGATTTAGATGAAGAAATAAGTAAACCTATGTGTTATCATTATATTAAATGGAATGAAATAAATAAACTATCAAAAAAAAATGATACTTTTAACCAAGAAGTTTTTAATTTTGTAAAAAAATATGTTAAAACAAATGTTAATAATGATTTTGTTTGTAAAAGTTGTGGTGAATTATTAAATTTAAAAAAGTTTGTATATGAGGGTACATATGTAGAAGAATTAGATACATTTTTAACAACTAACTTGGCTGTAACAGGTAATCTTTTTGATATTCCAAAATATAAAAAATTTACAAGAACTATTAGAAATCTTGAAAAAAACATAGAGAAAATTTGTTATACCTTAAATTTGAGTTATTATTTGGGAAATACACCTATTATAAAACTAAGAAGAAGAATGGTTATGAAAGATATTTTAGATTTAATTTTTATTCATACTGAATATTTAAAAAAAAATTTTGAAAGTAGAAAAAAAATAAATGCTGAAACATATAATATTCATAAAGATTTAACAAATCTATTTTTCTTTGAACTAAAAGACGAAATCTTTTTAACTAGTTCTACAGACACAGATTATTACAAAAAAATAAAATATAATAATGTAATTGCTTATTTAATATTTTTATTAATAATCGAAATTAATACTGGACAAATACTACAATTAAAAGAAGATAAATTATGTAATTACTTTTTATTTGAAAAAGTAGGTAAAAATATTTTTACTAATATTTTCTTAAGAATGAATGAAAAAGATAAAATACCAATTTCTAATTTACCTTTATTGTGTTATGTTATATTTTATTTTTCTTGTATGATAACTACAAATTATATTTGGTTATGGGATAATCAAGATAAATCACAAAAATTTAATACTCAGAAAATAATCATTCATACTATTATTGATCTAATTAACTCAATTATAGAAGCTAATACTGAAAAAAATAAAAATTTCTTATATGAAATTATTGTAAATAGATTTTTACAAAAATTAAAATCAGTTTATAATGATAAAACTACTCTTAATAGAATTAACCAAGAAATAAATAAATTTGTTAAATTTGATAAAGATACAAAAAAAATAACATTTATTAAAAAAAATATAAATAATATTAAAATAAATGGTAATTTTAATTATACTTCTGATTTTATAATAAAATTAGTTCATAATAAATTTTTTTGTAATAGTAAAAAAATAGAAATGGATAAAATATATCATCATGTTAATACTTCAGAATTAAATAATTTGTCTAATTGTATAAATGGTAGTTTTCATAATTGGTCTTTTGTTAATAATGATTTAGTTTGTTCAATTTGTAATAAAAAATATTCTGAAGTTAAGAATATTAAAAATAATAATCCATCTATTTTAAGAGAATTAAAATTCAAAAAACTTCGTAAAATTGCTAAAACATATTGTATAACTGGAAAATTACATAATTATTCATTAAAAGATAATATTTGTGTTAATTGTAATAAAAAAGCAGATCATGAGTATAGTGAAAAAGATTTACTTATTCTAGAATCAAATTTAGAAAAAAATAAAATTAAAAAAGTAAATGAAAAATTAGATAATAATAAAATTAATAGAAATAATCAATTAGAAAAAGAAACTAAAGGTAAATCATATGTTAGTAATTTAGTTAAAAAATATGGTGATACAAATATAGAAAATTATATAGAAGAATTTATTAATTTTTTATCAAGTATAATTAGTTCTAAATTAAAAATAAATAAAAATGACATTTTTCTAAAAGAAACATTGTATTATATTGATCATGATCATTTAGGAAATATTAAAAAAAATAAGATAATAATATCATCAAGAGAAAATAAGATAAAGATTGATAATAATGAATTTTTCAAGAAAACTGTTTACTATTTTAAAGATAATTTAAATTCAGTAACATTATATTATGATTTTTTAACAAAACAATATTTGGGTTATAATGATGGTAAAAAATATATAAAATTAAAGATCAAAACATTTTTAGAAATTAAGTACTCTGTTAAAGATCAATTACTATATTTAGGTTTATCAAATAAATTTGTAAATGTATATACATTAAATAATAAGAATAAAGATTTAAATTTAGAAGATAAAGATGTTAAAAAAAATATAATTAATGATTTAGTAAAATATAGAATTACAAATCTTAAACAAATATTAGTATTTACAAATAGCATAATAAACAAAGTAAAATATAGATTCAAAGAAAAGAAAAATAAAACAGTAATTTCATTTCAAAATAAAATAAATAAATTTAATATTTCAGAAGAAGGTAAAAGTATTTTTAGTAAACTTAGTGTAATTAGTAATAATTTAAAACTATCAGAAATAAGTTCTAAATATTTAGATTTTAAACTTAGTAAAGAATATATTGATACAAGTATCTTATTTAAATTAAATAATACAGATAATATATTAATTTTTTATTTAATAGAAAATTTCAAAAAATTGTTAAATTTTAATTCTAATATGGTTAGTAAATCTATATTAGCACTTATGATTGTTAATATTATAATAGATAATTACAATAATTATTTTGTAGAATTATCAAATATACAAATTAGAAGTTTTACTAAAGTTTTATTATCAGATGCACCTTATATTGATGAAAGTTTAAGAGTAGTAGGCTCTTATCAAGAACTTGTAGATGTTAATGAAATAGATGAAAAACAAAAAGAAGAAGAAAAAGAAAAAGAATATGATAAAAAGCAAGAACAAACTTCATTAGATTTGGACGATTATGAAGAAGATGATCTTTTTGATGATTTTGATCCATCAGATGAATTTATGGAAACATTAACATAATAATATCTAAATGATATTATATGAAAAATTTATATATAATATTAGTATTAGTATTAGTATTATTAATATTTATCATTTTTAATATTAAAAGAAATATATTAGAAAAATTTAATAATTTAACAATAAATACACAAAAAAAATTTCTTGGATTAATAACAAGATGTAAGGATGAATTTTTTATTAAAGAATTTTGTGATTACTATTTATCTCAAGGAGTTGATAAAATATTTATTATTGATGATAATAGTAATGATAAATCAATTTATAATAATATAAACGATGAAAGAGTTCAAATAATTTATGAAAAAAACATTATTAAAACTAAATATGCTGATAAGCTATATAAAAAAATAAGATCAGATTTTAAATGGATAATTTATTGTGATGTAGATGAATTTATTACAACAAAAAAAAATATTAAAAATACAATAAGAAATGAATTAACAACAACTTTTAAAGATGCTGATTGTATTAAAATACCATGGGTAATGATGTCTTGTAATAATAGAAAAAAAAATCCAAAAAGTATTTTAAAAGAAAATATTTATAGATGGAATCATAATATTAAACATCCAAATGATGTACGCAAATTTAGATGTAGGTATGATTCTATCGAGGTTAAATGTATATTTAAAACTAAAAAATTCACTAGTATAAAACATGATCATTATCCATGTAATATTAATAAAAATAATATAAATTGTGTTGATAGTATTTATAATAAAAAAGAAAAATTAAGTAGTTTTTACAAAAATTTACGTGAAATTGATATTAAAAATGGATTTTTATTATGCTATCATTATAGAATAATTAGTATTGAAAATTCTTTAAATAAATTAAAAAATAATTTATGGTACATACAAAATGGTTATACCATTGATGATTTAATGAATAGTGATCATTCTGAAATAATAGATGAAACATTAAAATATAAATCTATTAAAAACAAATTAGATAATAAAAAAAGATAACTCTTAATCATATTGGTAAAACCGATGGTTCGTATATTAAAAATATAATTTTTAATAAATTAATATAAATAATATTATAATGACAATTATTATTCTTATCATAATATTATTTTTAATCCTAATAAAAAAACAAAAAAATAGTATATTTATAAAAAGTAATACCAATAAGCTAAATGATTATGAAACTACTAGTGAGTATATCACAAGTGAATCAATTAACTCTATATGAAGCAAATAATGGATCAGTTTTTAAAATTTGATCTGGTATAATATATTCTTCCTTAACTAATATTCTTCCTCTTTCTGTAACATTATCACCTTTTCTATATTCAGTTGGAACAATTCTATTAAAAAATTCTATAATTTTTAATGGTACAACTTTTTCATTTAATAAATCAGGAAAAAATCCTTTTTTAGCTAAAGTATTAAAAAAATAATGAACATCATAATATCTATTTTGTTCGGGTCTAATATTTATTTTATTAGTCCATTCTGAATTTACCTTATTATTGTCTATAATACCAGGAATACATGCAAAATCAAAATCCCAAAGTTTAATCTGTAATCCAATATTTGGTACAATATAAATTTGATCGTTAATTTTATATTGAAATTTATTACTCGATATTTTATCTAGAGGAATTTTATGAACTAGAATATTATTTGCTTTTAAATCATTATGTCTAAAAGTAGGATATTTATTTTGAATTATTGCTAATACTGATAAAAATTGGAAAAATAAAGCTTTCCAATGTTTAAGTTTTAATTCTTTATAATTATTTTTGATATAATCAAGTAAATCACCAGCATTTGCCCATTCTGAAATTAATACTGATACATTTTCATAATAATCTCCTTTTTTATATCTTTTTACAAATTCGTCAAATTTTTTATTATTGACAATATTATCTTTAGGTAAAGAAATAAATGGTTTTATACTTGTATTAAAAGTAGTAATTGGTAAAACTATATGAGGAGTTTGTTTTTTTTTAACAAAATATGCTAGCTTTTTAATCATTAATAATTCTGTATTTTCGGGCCTCTTTGAATTATACATATCTCCATAAAATTCTTTTTTTGGATATGCTACTATTTTCACAGCATAGTTTGGTCTATTTGAATTAGAAGCATGAACACCTTTAAATGTATGTCCAGTAGCCCCACTTTTAATATAAAGTAATTTACCACCAAGAGTTTTAATTGCTTTTGTAAAATCTATATATTTTTTATTTAATATATTTCTTATATCTTCTGTATTACTATCTACTTCAGTATCTAAATTATTACTATTTGTTTTAATCATACTATCTAATGTATCTGATGACATCATAGAATCTATGGATTTTAATCTATAATCTATTTTGTTGAATTTTTTTAATTCTTCATTAGACATATTTAATATAATATTATGTATATTTTTTATTTAATTAAATACACAATAATTTAAATAATATTTTTATAATGTTTCAAAAAAAACTATAAATTAATAAATAAAATACCCATCTTTATGAGTTGTTGCGTAACAATTAGATGACATATGTCCAGACCTACCACATCTATAACAATTATTATTTTTTTTAGTTTTACCTTTACTTTTTTCCAATGTATTTGAATTAGTATAATAACCACCGCGGACATTTTCATACCCATATTTTTTTATATTTTTTTTTGTATATTGATGTTCTACATCGCTTGCAATATATCCATATGTTACATCTACTACTTCTCCATCAATCGGTTTAAATTTTTGTGTTACTTTTGAACCATTTCCTGAAAAATGTTCATTCATTCTTCTATCTAAATTTTCGGTTTTACCTATATATTTTTTTCCATCTTCTAGATTTAATTTGTAAATATATGTTTCTTTGTTTATATTTTCAATATCTCCTCTATTTTTAGTATTATACATAGGAGCACCTGTTTTAGCATATGCTCCTGGATTTCTTATAAAGTTACCATTTTCTGTATAATAATTTTTAGTCATTATTAATAAATATTGATTTAAAATATTTAAATCAATATTTTATAAATTAAAATATCATTTGTTCAGCAATATTGTATGCCCGAGCAAACCATATATTATTATTAACTAATGTACAAAAATATTCTAATCTTTCATCAGTAAAATTAATTAATACTTTATTCGCAAAATAATAATTTACACCCATTTTTAGTAATTCTATAAATTGATTTATTTGTTTTTCCGTATATAAAATTGTATCAGAGTATGATATACAAAAAAAAATAGGAATACCAATTTCTTTTAATTTAAGCATTTGATCAATCTGTTGTGAATTAAAATTAATACAATTTAATCCATTATGAAAATGTATATTATGATTCTTATTCAGATCCAAAATCAATTTAGCTTGAGGTAAAGTTGTATTCTGATTTTTAATCTTATCAATATAAAAAGGCGAGCAATTATATTTTCTAAACTTTTCTATATATTGAAAAGTATAACCCTTAATAAAATTTTCAATGGTTACTTTATTATTTATTTTACAGAATGATTTTGGATGTATTTTTGAAAAATTATTATAAAAGTATTTTAAATTATTATCAATCAATGATTTAAAATATTTACATAAAACTCGTTTTTGAAACAATTCTTGAACATTCATATGTTTGAAAATAGTCAACCATATCTCTACTGGAAATATCTTTATTATAAGAATAAAGTAGAATGATGTATAAATTCAATTTTTATAATATTATAATTGATATTAAAATAAATGTACACTTTTTTTAAGATTTAAACTTTGTTCCTCTTGGTTTAATTTACTTTTATACTTTTTAAAAATCTTTTGTACATTATGAACTTCTAGATCTGGTAATTTTGGTAAACACATCCAATATTTCTTTTTATACAAATAATCTAGTTCAAAATTAATTGGATACAGATATCTTATACTTGAATTTCCATTAATGGTAATTTTTCTTAATGGTCTTGGTAGTAAATAGTTTGATTGAGGAGGTAATATACATAATAATTGTTCTAACTGAGATAAGGGTTCTCCTTTTTCAAATTTAATAGTACTAAAGTTTACCTTGAATTTATTCATATCAGTTAAGAATGGTGGATTATCATATGGAAAATACCATTTCCAAGCAGGACAATCATCAAAGTAATATTTTGTTACCCATTTTAATCCTCTCATATAATGTTCAACAATATCTTGAGCAAACATATCTATTTCATCTTCATCCAAATGAAAATAATGTCTATAGTATCTTTCCCGATACTCTTCAAAACTATCTTTTCCTAATTGAATTGGATCTTCAATTCTAAATTGTAAATTTTCTATTTTATGCATTTCCATATCATAAGGATCTGTTGAATGACAATGTCTTCTTCTTTTCTTTTTATTATAATTTTTCTGTAAAATATGTTCCTCATCGCTAGCAATAGAACCTATAAATTTATTAAAAAATTCTTGGTTAATCATATTATCATCTTTTCTATTAATTAGAAAATTATAATTACAATATTCAAGTGTATCTACATATATTTTTAGCAAATATCCAATTCCATTATCATAAATATCTAAACTGGGTAAATGTGGTAAGAAATCATTACCAAGAAGATAGCATATAAATATAAAATCATCTATAATATTACTTTCACACAATTGAATCTTTTCTCCATCATGAACAATACCTTGATTTAAATTCAATAACTTATTTACAGAAGCAATAATAGCATTTCTCATTGTATTAATTGATACATATTCTAAATGTTTTGAAGATATTTTATTATCTAATTGATCTGCTTCTCTTAATAAAAAAGTATCTTTTATTCCAGTTGCTAACATTAAGAAAATTAAGTCAGCATCCAAACCATATGTGATATAACTATATTTTTTCCCTTGTTTTTCATTATCTCTAATAAATTGTAAAAGTTTATGTTCTCCCTCAGCAGGAGTGTAACAAGAAGAATATAATATTTCTATTTTATTTTTACTTGAATATTCTTTGGACCAGTTTTGTATTTTTAAATCCAATTCTTTCATAAATTCTGTTCCTGGTGAAATTGCTGAATTATTCCAAAAAGTATTGATATCTCTTTTATGTTTTTTTTTAATATTATTAAAGAGATTGTTATCGTAAACAGATTTAAATCTTCTTGACCTTTGTTGTTTCATTTTAGCTACAGGTGCTACCCCATCAATAGCAATATATACTCCCTTTTTTGGATTTACAAAGGATATAATTTTATCAAGATAATCTAAAATATTCTCCATCATTTTTTTATGCATATTATCATAATTAGTGAAATCTGGTTTTTCTCTAATTGTATCAAAACATACTGGATGAAGTAAACAATTTGTATCAATTAATAGATAATCTAAATTATTAACTTGTTTTAATAATTCTTTATCTAATTCAGGATCTAATTTCAATTTATTAAAATTAAATTTTGTTTTTCGGTAATTTTTCATTAACCATAAGTAAAAACCGGGTACGCCCATTTATTTGTTATTATTAATTATTAAATTCATTTTAAATCAATTTTTTAATAAATAATATAAGTATAATTATTTTTAGTATATATATATATGAATAATATTAAGATATATCCTGATATAATTGACAATTTTGCCACCGAAATTAGTAAAACATGCGAAAATCTTGGGAAGACTAATTGTGATGATTGTGCTGAAGGTTTTTCAAATAATAATATTTTTAGAAAGATAAAAATACCAATTATTTCAATATGTATATTATTACTAATTGCTATTATAAGTTTTTTTATAAACAATAATAGAGTAAACGGAATAAATAATTTTTTATAGGATAAATATAAATATTTTTTTTGTACATAAAGTAAATGGAAGATATATCTATTTTAAAAATATGGATATCTAAAAAAGAATGTAAGAAAAGAGATTTAAATTATAAAAATATTAGTATTAAAAAGATTTGTCCATCAAATATTACAGTTGATAATATTTTAAAAGAATTTAATATTCAAAAAAGATACTACAATATATATCATAATAATATTATTAATGAATATTTTAAAGTTATATTAAAAGTTAATACAATACCCTTACAATTAATTAGTTATTTAGAATATTTTAATTTTATAAATGATATAAATACATTAAATAAGTCATGTGATAAAAAAGTATTAACAATAGAAAATATACTTTTACTAAAAAATATATTATTGTTAAATTTCAATAATTTAACTCCAAATATATATTATTACAATAAAGAACAAAGTTTATTAGATTATATGAATAATTTAAATATTTGTAATTTTAATATTAAAGATTTAAATTATTTGTTAGCCAACAATGATAATTATTATTTAATTAACAAATATGGATACATTTTAAAAGATGCTTTTGATCTATATAATGAAATTTTAAAAAATAAAAATTATCAACATTTAGAAATAAATAATGATATAATTATTTTTAAAAAAATTAATTAATTATTATGTTGATTATTAGTTTCGTGAGTAGAATTATGAATAGATTCATAAGTAGGTGGTTTTGGTTCATCATCAGAATCTGATGCAATATATTCATATCTAGGAGGAATATATTCTATTGCTGGAACATATACATATTCATTTTTTTCAGCAATAATTCTATAAAAACAGTAACACCCTAATATTATAAATACATCAATAAAAAAAAATGACATTATTATATATAAAGATAATTTTTTTTTTTAATTAATGATCTTTATATATTTTTTTATTATATATTTCTTTTATTATTTGTATAATAAATTTCATGAAAAAATTTCAACAGTTAGCAACAAAAACATAAATTTAGAAAATTATACAGATAAATATTCTAAAAATAAAATACCAAAAGATATTGATACAATAATTATAGGTAGTGGTATATCTGGTCTAGTTACTGGTGGATTGTTATCATTAGTAGGAAAAAAAGTTTTGATTTTAGAAAAACATTACTTAGCTGGAGGATGTTTACATTCATTTATTCATAATAATGTTGAACATGAAACGGGTGTTCATTATGTTGGTAATATTTCAAAAAGACAAGAAATATTGGATGCTATTACAGATAAAAAAATAAAATGGAATTTAGTTGGTCATGATAATAATGATATATATGATGTAATTCATATTAATGGTAAATCATATAATTTAAGAAAGGGTAAAGATAATTTTAAAAAACAAATGAAACAATATTTTCCAAATGATACTAATGTTATAGATGAATATTTAGAATTAGTAGAAAAAGTAGCAAAAATGGATTTTTTATTAAATATAAAACTGATTGATAATAATTTTATTTATAGATTATTAAAACAGATTTATTTACTAATTAATTTAGATTATATTAAATATACATATTTATCAACATACTATATTATTTCTAGTATGACTTGTAATAAAGAACTAATAGCAGTTTTATGTGGACAATTTGGTAATTATGGGTTACCACCAAAAGAAAGTAATTTCTTTATTCATGCTAATATTGTAAATCATTATCTTAATGGCGGGTATTATCCTGAAGGTGGAACATCGAACATAGCAGATCAAATTATAAAATTTATATGTAAAAAAGGAGGTAAAGTTTTAGTAAGTGCTAATGTAGAAAAAGTTTTAATTGATAATAATAAATGTATTGGTGTTAAAATGAAAGGCGGATATAATATTTATTCAAAAAATGTTGTTTCAAGTATAGGATTTAAAAATACTTTTAATAAATTAATTAAACATGAAAAATATTCACCATTAGTTAATAATTTTGATTCATCAGTTTGTTTGCTTTATGTTTTTATAAATTTAAAAGGAAAAATAGAAGATTATGATATTAAAAGTTCAAATGTATGGTATTATGAACATAATGACTTTGATACTATGATGAAAGAATATTATAATGATTATACAAAACCTTCTCCTATTTTTATATCGAGTAGTAGTGCTAAAGATTTATCATGGAATAAAAATAGTCCTAATAACTGTAATGTTTGTTTATTAACACCAGTAAAAAAAGAATGGTTTGAAGAATGGGATAATAATAAATCTGGAAAAAGAGAATATGGTTATAAAGAATTAAAAGATTATTTTGCTCTAAAATTATTTATTTGTTTGAATAAAATGTATCCAAAAACATTGGATATGGAAAATGATTACATTGTAGGTTCACCGTTAACAAGTAAATTTTATCTTAATAGTTTTGAAGGGGAAGCATATGGTTTAAATTCAGATATAAATAAATTAAATCAAACTGATATGTTACGACCTAAAACATTAATTGATAATTTTTATTTAACAGGACAAGATATTTGTACATTAGGTTTTACAGGAGCGTTTATGAGTGGAGTACTGACATCTCATTCAATACTAGGTTATGGAAAACTAGAAAATATAATATTTGGTAAAAATATATTTAAGGATAATTTCTAGGTTAAATTAATGGGAAGAAGATCAAGTAAAAGTTCAAAATCTGGTAGAATGAATCGTAATTTACCAAAAACTGTTACACAACAACCAAAAAAAGTGGAGGTAGTACAACCAACATTTATTGATAATATGAAACAAGGAGCTGCTATGGGAGTTGGACATGCTGTAACAATGGGTGCTATCAATTCTGTATTTGGAAATAAAGAAGAAAATATTCCAGAAAAAAGTCCAAATAAGGAATTTGATCAATGTATAAACTTTTTAAAGATGTTTAGTAAATGTACAGAAAATAATCATCCTCAAGATTGTCAATATTTACTAGATGAGCATAAAAATTGTGAAAACATAAATAAAAACAAATTTTAAATATTATTATTAATATATGACACCACCTGAATTTTTTAGAAATGATATTAAAAAATGTTTCAAAGAAATAGAAAGAAAAAAAATATGTAAGAAATATAATAAAGAATATTTTGATTGTTTGAATAATTATATTTTAAAAGATCAAAATGTTATTTGTAAAGACTTGTATATTTTATTAAAAAAAAACAAATGTTTTGATTTAAAAATTTAAAAATATTTTTAATTAATGGTAAATAAATTAGAGTATGTTTGGTTTGGGGGTAATGGAGAATTAAGGAGTAAAACAAAAATAGTTTCTAATAATATTAATGATATTTCTCAAATACCTTTATGGAATTTTGATGGATCAAGTACTGGTCAAGCAACAGGAATAGATTCTGAGGTAATTTTAAAACCGGTTAGATTATATAAAGATCCTTTTAACAGTAGAAATGATTATATTGTATTATGTGAAACATATTTATTGAATATGGAACCACATCCTACCAACACAAGACATCATGCAACAAGAATTCTTGAAGCAGAAAATGGACTTGAAAGTGAACCAATGTTTGGAATTGAACACGAATTTTTTGTTCTGGATGGAAAAACAAGAAGACCTATTGGTTTTGAAGACGGTGATCCAGCTCCACAAGGACCATATTATTGTTCAGTTGGTTTTGGTAATGCTTTTGGCAGATGTTTTTTGTATGAAAGTATGGATAGATGTTTATTAGCTGGTCTAGAAATTACCGGTTGTAATTTAGAAGTATGTCCTGGACAAATGGAAATACAAGTTTGCTCTCAAGGAATAAAAGCAGCGGACGATAGTTCGGTTTTAAAATATATTTTAGCAAGAGTATCAGAAAAATTTGGGTGTATTGTAGGATGGGGAGCTAAACCAGTAAAAGGTGATTGGAATGGAAGTGGTTGTCATGTTAACTTTTCAACCAAAAAAATGAGAGAAGAAAATGGTTATCATGAGATTTTATGTGCAATTGAAAAACTTAAAAAATCTCATCAAGAACATATTTTGGTATATGGTGATGATAATGATGAACGATTAACTGGTCATCATGAAACGTCAGATATTAATACTTTCTCATCAGGTGTAGCTAATAGAGGTTGTTCAATTAGAATACCAAGAAGCACAGAAAGTAATAGATGTGGATATTTTGAAGATAGAAGACCATCATCCTCTGCAGATATGTATTTAGTTACATCAAAAATTTTTGATACATGTGTAAATTATTAAAAACTATTTAAGCTTTTATTATTATTTTTTATAATAATAAATGCCTAAAAATCGTGAAGATATAATTAATAAACTTAGAATATCTAATGTTAGTATACCAAAAAAAGAAAAAGAAATTATTATAGAACCTAAAAATGAAGATATTAATGAAAAATTAAAATCTCCAATTTGTAGTATATTAGGTCATGTCGATGCTGGTAAAACTTCATTAATTAGAAATATTTGTGAAATAGAAAAAAAGGAAACAGGTGGAATTACTCAAAATATTATGGCTCATTTTACAAGTATTGAAAAGTTAGTTAAACTTACTGAAAATATACAAGGAAAATTTGAAGTTAAACCAGTTATACCTGGAATGTTATTTATAGATACACCAGGACATCAAGTTTTTAGTAGTTTTAGAGAAACTGGCTCAAGCTTATGTGATGTTGGAATAATTGTCGTTGATATAATTGAAGGTTTAAAACCTCAGACAATTGAAAGTATTAATCTATTTAAAAAAAATAAGATTCCTTTTGTTATAGCAGCTACTAAACTCGATCGAATTGATAGTTATGTTGATGATAATAATACGAATCTAAGGAAAACATTAAAGAACCAAACAAAATTATTTGAAACTTTATTACTAACAAGTTTAGAAGATTTAAAATATGATTTAGGTAAAGAAGATATTAAAGCTGAATTTTATTTTAAAAATAAAAATCCAAAATCTACTTATAGTATTGTACCAATATCAAATAAATATAAAAATGGTTTATCAGATTTAATATCATTAATAGTTTTTATATCTCAAAACTGGATGAATAAAAAAATAACTTATCAAGAGAATGTTGATGGTACTATAATGAATAATTATTTACATCCATCAGAAGGATGGAATGTAAATATTATTTTAAAAAATGGTACAATTACAGAAGGAAATAAATATTATCTGGTAAAAAGTAATGAGATTGTAGAATGTGGTGTTAGAAAGTTGTTTGATGAGTCAGATGGTAAATCATATAAATCTATCCGTGCTTCAAAAAGTATTAGAGTTATTGGTAGTAATTTGGATAATATTCTAGTAGGGACAAAATTATTTACAAACAAAAATGAAGCAAATAAATGTATGTCAAATTTAAATTCTTATGAGATGGATAAATCAGGAGTATTTTTACAAGCTCCAACATATGGTTGTATTGATGGTTTATATAAGATTTTTAAGGAAAATAATATTCCAATAATTAATGTAAAAATTGGTAAATTAAGTGAAAAAAATACTAATATGCTTTTATCACAAATAGGAAATATTAAAGATTTAGAATATCGTTGTTTAATTTATTATGATAATATTATAGGAAAAGATAGAACACTATTTGATAAATTGGCAAAAGATAATAATTTTAAAATAATTGATTCTGATCATATTTATACATTAGTTGATGATTATAAAAAATATCAAGATGAATGTTTAAAAAGTAGACAAACACAACAAGAATTATCAGGTCAAGCAATATATCCATGTAAACTAAAAATTTTAAAAGAACATATTTATATGACAGGAGGTGGTGGTGATTTACTGATGGGAATAAAGGTATTACAAGGAAAAATTAAAAAAGGAATGCCATTATATTTAAATTTAAATGATTTTAAAAAAAATAAACAAAGAACAACAGAAACATGGAAATCATATGATATGGGTAAAATTATATCAATACAAAAAAACAATGAAGAAAAAGAAGAAGCAGTTCTTCACGATGAAGTGTGTATTAGATTGGATAATCCATATTATTTAACATTTGGTAGGAATTTTGATGAAAAAGATAGTATTGTATCACGATTAACTAGAGAAAGTATAGATTTACTGAAAAAAGATTATCGAGATGAACTTAAAAAAGAAGATTGGTTACTAGTAATAGATATTATGAAAATATTAAATATTAAAAAATGTAATAATTAATTTAAAGAATAATAATTTTATTTTATAATGAATTGTAACCTAGATAATTGGTCAAAAGAATGTGAACAAATATTAAATATTCAAATTAATTTAGAGTATTGGGCTTCTTTACAATATCATTTTATGGCATCATATTTTGATAAAAGTGAAGTAGGATTAAATAATATTTCTGAATTCTTTAAAAAAGCAAGTCTTGAAGAAAGAGAACATGCTGATAAATTAATGTCATACCAAAATAAAAGAGGAGGTAATGTATTGTTAAATGGAGTATCTAATTTATCTTTAAAATTTTTAAATGTTTCAAAAAAGAAAAAGCATACTGATGTATTAAATGCTTTTAAATATGCATTAGATATGGAACAAAAAGTTTATAAAAGTTTATTACAAGTTCATAAAGTAGGTTCTGAATGTAATGATCCACAATTTTGTGATTTTATTGAAGGAGAATATCTTGAAGAACAAGTAGAATCAATAATTGAATTATCAAAATATATCTCCCAATTAGAATTAATTGGTGATAATGGTCATGGAGTATGGAATTTCTCACAAGAATTAGCTGTATAAAAATTGAAATTATTCTAGTATGTATTAAAACATTGTAATGTCAATCTTATATAAAGTTAATGATAATTGGAAAACTTACGAACCAAATCCAAAAGTTATCTATTTGATATCTCATGGATTTAATGGTAACATTGAAATTTTACAAAACCTTGGTTTTACTGTTTACCATATTTATGAACAAGTATATGATAACTATCCAACTAGGTGGAAAGAAGGGGATACAACTTGGATAACAAACCCATCTGGTAATGGCAAAAATTTAGCATCATTGGTAGATATGAAAATTTTACCTCAAATTAAACACTTAATTTCAATTGGTGAAGGTCCATCGCTAGTTCTAACCGGATCTCGTGGTGGACAAGTAACAATGTCACGACTATGGAATTTTTGGAGAGGACCAAGTATTTGTTTGAATGGTGGATGTACTTTTACTACACCAGTTCCAAATGTAAAACTAGGTTTAATTACTGGAGGAAATGATTTTTTTCAAACAAAAGATTTAAATTATACTATGGAAAAATTTAAAAATTGGCCAGATGATTGTTATGTATATCATAATATCAATGATGATCATTCTGTATCAATTTATAACGAAGCTATAACATTCCTACTAGGAAGTATGTTGAACTATAAATTTGATAATAAAATGTCATCTGGATCAATTATTTTAAAATTATAATTATTTTATTTCTAATTTATTTATATATGGATTATAAAAAAGAATATTATAAAATTAAAGGAAAATATATAGAATTATCAAAAGAAGTTGAAGAGAATATACCAAAAAAAATTAATAAAATTAATAATTTAGATTATAATATTAATAAATATACTGAAAAAACAGAAAATGTAAATTTAACTAGATCTAAAATTCCACAAGTATGTTTAGATACATCAAATATTTTAGAATTTAAAAAAGATAATTTACATATATTTAAAAAAAATATAGTAGAAGCTATTAAAAAAGGAATTAGACATTTTCTTGTATCATCAGAATATGCAAATAAACTTGAAGGTTTATATCTTCAATCTGTTGGAAATGGAATAAATGATGGAATTAAACAAGTTAATAGAAAAGGTAGTAAAATTAGTAGAGAAGATATTTTCATAACGATGAAAGGGAATAATGCTAGTTCAATCAGTATTGATTTAGATCAATCAAGATTAAAATATTTTGATTTGTGGGTTTTTGATAAACCATCTAGTTTAAGTGATGATAATAGAAAATCTCTAGAATTAGCAATATATGAAAGTAAAGTAAAAGATTGGGGCATAAATCAAGCCACTAGCGAAAGTGTTATTAAATTAGCACATGAACTAAAAATTGGGGATAAAAATTGTATGGCTAACATTTTACAGATATTACCAGAAAATCAAACAATAGATGGTAAAAATTCTTTTGGGACTACAATTAAAACTTGTTTTGATTTTGGAATTGTACCATTTTTATTTGGTATTATAGATGGTATTAATTCTGAATTAAGACCTGATTTAAAATTACAATTAAAATTAAAACCATTACATCAAATGTATGATGATATATTAAAATATTATCTTGTAACATATCTATATGATAAAACAAGTGTATTCATTATTGGAGATGAGAAGGGTTTAACAAGAGAAAGAATATTACAATTATTAGAAGATGAAGAAAGAAATAAGTTTGAAATGACAGAAGAGAGATTGAATCAAGTTCAAAACTATATCTGGTATCAAGGTATTAAACATTTATAAAAATTGAATTAGTTATTAATTATTCAAAAATACTAATAATGTCATCTCTTCAAGACTACCTTGATAATTATACTGCCAATAACCGATTTGGGTTTATGAAATTGTGTCTTACAAAATACCAATTTCATAAATATAAATTGTCTGTAAAAAATGAGAATATTGATGATTATCATCGTATTATTCAAAATACAAATGAAGATAAAATTTTAAGGTCAGATATTCAAACAATCATAGATTCTGGAACTTGTTCCAAAGAAAATTTTACCAATATTTTTAATAGACTAACACAAGATCAAATTTTATATATTGGTTACTAGTACTTAAATGTTAAATTATTTTATTATTATGGATAAAAAAACTATAATAATAAAGTGTAAAATATGTGAAAAAATTTTAGAATTAGATAATCCAAAAATTATGACTATACTAAAAGATAATTCATATTATTGTATTCCGTGTCATGAAGTTAGCGATTTTTGTGATTTCTTAAATGAAGATAAACTTATTGTTAAAAAAGATAAACCAATTGTTAAAAAAGAAGAACCTAAAGCTACTACTCTTTTTAAGTGTCACAAATGTAAAGTAGAATATAGTGAAAAAAATTGTACAAACTGTAATGAGGTAAATATTTTATTTATTAGGAAAAAGAAAAAAAAGTAATTTTTATAATTTTAAATAGCAATATTAAAATAGTTTTATTTAAAATTATAAAAACTTTTTAATTTTAATGGAAAATAATATCGATTGGGAAGATTTTGAGAGAAAGATTAAGACATTAAAATCTCCTTTGCTTTTTTTAAATATATTAAGTAAAAATATAAATAAAGAGAATAATAAATTAAGTGATGATAATTTAGGTGTTATTTTAAGATTTATGCTAAGATATAATTGTAATTTTTTTTTAAAATATGATATTAGAAAATTTATTAATTTAGAAAAATTTGAATCTACAAAAAATATTATGGATGATTTTTATCATTTAATTGTTAGTATAAAAAAATTACAAGATAATAATATTACTCTTAAAAAAATTAATAAACTATCCTTAATTGAAAAAATAAATAAAATAAATTCTATAAGAGATATATTTTTATCACAATTTGATATATGTTATTCTTCAATACCAATTCAATTTAAAATAGGACCTATTTTACATAATGGTGTTAATAAGCAATTCCATAAATATAATGTAATAGAAAGATTAGAAAATATTTACAAATTATTTGGAATAAGTTTTTTTTTAAAAAATAATATTAAATTGATAACTTATTATGAATTTGAATGTTTATCAGATATAGAAATAGTAAGATATTTAGCATATTTACTAAAAAAAATATCTTTATTTTTAGATTTAATTAAAAAAAAATATCAAAATATAGAAATAATAATTGATAAAATAGAGAATATATTAAATCCTATTCCATTTGAGTTAGAAATAAATAATATAAGTTCTGAAATTGATATTACTGATATTAATATTTTTAGTTAATCATTAATATTAAAATTTCCCTCTTTTATTGTTATTTTTTTTAATTTAGTATATATTATTTTAAAAAGTAATCCCTCATCATTATTTTTTGAATTAAAATAAGCATTTTTAAATACTTGATTCAATTCTAATAAAATATTTTGTTGATTTAAAGTAAATGTATTTATTGTACCAGATGGTGATGAATCAAAAGGATTTAATGAAAAATTTTTATAAAATACTCCATCAGGTAATATACCGCTTAAAAAATAAGTTGGTATAACATAATTATAATAATTACTGACTGAACCAGCATCTACAATATTATTTTCATTACCAAAATTTATTTCAATGTTATCTAGAGGGAAATTATCAGAAAATAAACTAAAATCGCTAAAATTGTTTAAATCAGATTTACCATATGATGAAAGTTTATTAAGTAATGCTTTAGGTCTAATAAAATAGAATAAATTATCAACCAGTCCATTAAAATCAAAGTTTATATCAACATTATCACCAGCATAATTATAATTTATCAATGTTTCACTTTCATGATGTGTTCTAACTAAATATTTTAATTTATTCATTTTTAAATCTGTTTTTTCTACATCATCTAAATATCCATATTGGGCCAGAAGTTTAATTGAAGGATTAGAAATCTGATTAATTAAAAAATTATAATCAACAAAGTAATGATATCCTCCTAATAAAATTTTATCATTTTGGGATAAATATGTATCTGTTTTTAAATTATTCATTAAAAATATGTAATCATTCAAGTTTATAATTTTCTCTCCATCAACTAAAGTACCATAATTATCAAGTAATGTACTGGTATCTAAACCATTAAAATGTAAATTAAGCAGTGTTTCATTTAGATTCTTACATTTATATCTATAAATATTTTCAGGTAATAATAATTCAACACTTTCTATGTTTAATCCAGTATATTTTCCTATTGTATTATTTAAAAATTTTTCAAGATGATCTTCTTTTGGAATGTCTATAAATAATAATTCATTAAAATCTTCTTCCCAATTTTGAAAATAAATTAGATTTGTGATATCATTTATATCAGTTTTAATTTGAATAGGAATATTATCAAGTGAAATTAATGGTAAACTATTTTTAGGATCATTACAAAACCAAAAAATTATTGGAGTATATATTTTATTATTATTTAGTTCTCTATTCGTTTCTACAAAAGATATACTGTTATTGGATGAAAATGTATATTCAATATTTGGATTATATTCAGAATCTTTTGTATAATTTAAATTATTACCTATTAAATTATTATAATTATTGTAAATCATATAATCTTCAAGTCTAGAAAGTTGATATAAATGTAAAAAATCATTTGAATAATTATCTATTACTTGGCCGTCTATCTCAATAGATACATCTGTTAAAAAATGATGAGATAAATATTTATTCCAATTATATGAAATTTTACCATAGTTAATTTTTTGATATTTTTTTTGATAATAAATCATATTGGAATAATAATATTCATTATTTTTAAAAATATTATTCTTATATTTATTAATGTCTTTAATAATATTTTCTTTTGAAAAAGAATTTAAATTCAAAATATAATCTTTCAAATTAATATTTGGTAAAATATTAGGATCAACTAGATTTTGTAAATCATTTAAATTACTGTATTTATTTGTTATATTTTGAACACTATTATTTAAATCTATTAAAGTAATATTAGTTATATTTAAATCTTGATTTATTTTACTAAAAATTTCCAATTGAATATCAGAATAATTTTTCAAATTAATAAACTTTATATTCCATTCATCTATCTTAGATTGTAATGATGATAATTTATTATTCTTATAATTTAGATATGAATTATTAGTAATTATTTCATCTGTAAATATTAAATCTGGTATTTCTATTTCAAAAAAACATTTATGTAATATATTTCCAATTAATGGTATATTAAAAGTAATATTATTACCGTATTCTGCTTGTTGAACACTACTAATAGTTCTAAATTCTTTACCATATCTATTATATTTGGTTTGTTCAAATTTAAAAAATGATTCACCATCCTTTTGAGTTAAAATATTATTTTCATTATGAACTCCAACTTGTTGGACGATTTTTCCGGTCATTATATTAATTTATAATAAAATTGTTTTAAATTAATACAATAAAATTTACTTAGATTAAAGTTGATAATTTAGGTTTTGCTACTTCACTTAAAATTACACCAGCAGCTGTTGATAATGCAGAAGCACCAAAATCTTTTTCAATTTCTAAATCAACCATGTAGTCACTTACTGCTAAGACACTTGTTTTCTTAACAATATCTTGTGCCATTGATACTACTGATTTTTTTTTTCCACTTGCTAATTTATCAACAAATGGTAGTAAAATAATATTGTAAATGCATACAGATGAAACACTTAAGAATAAAAGTCTTAAATAATCAGAGTTTAATTCGATTTTTCTACCTTTAAGTAAAGGTTTTACAATTTTTGGCACAGTAACAAGAAGTGCTGTTTCTACAACACTTAAAATCATCATAATTCTATCATCTGAGAATACTGGTTCGCTACCGTTTTTGTAATCTCTTAATGATTTCTGTAATTTATCTTTGATCATATCCATAATAGCAAAAGCGATTAAAATAGCACCAGTGCTTTGAAAAAACTCTGAATTAAATTCAGATAAAGCAAAATTTTTATTCATACCTAATCTAACACCATGTGAAACAGTTAATGCTACAGCAGTAACTAGTAAATTTAACTTGTTAACATTAGAAAACATCCTATATATAAAAATAGAAAAAAAAAAATTAGTTTTTATATAAAAAAGAATATATTTATAATATTATAATGAAAATTTTAGATTATAAATTTTTAATTGTAATAGGTTTAACAGTCATTGTCTATTTTCTTTTTAGAGAAATTGAGAATTTAAATAAAAAAATGAAAAAATTAGAAAATAAATTTGAAGAAAATTTTTTAATGATAGATGATAATGAAAACTCAAATAATGATAAGGAATTTACTTTACCGTTACCAAATTATCATATAGATTATGAAACTAATGATGATAATAATCAAAATACTGATGATAATAATCAAAATACTGATGATAATAATCAAAATACTGATGATAATAATTATCAAAATAATCATGATCATCATGATCATATTGATGATGATTTAAATATGAAAATCCTAGAAAAAGTTCTTGATGAAAGGAATAATAGGATATTAGATGAAGAAGATAATACTACATCTCAAGTTATTGAAGAAGAAAATTTTATTATTCCTAATATTTCTAATGAATTTAAATTAAGTAATACAAATGAATTAAAAGAAGATGTTAATAAATTTTATAATAATTTTGATGATAGTTTAAATATTTTAAATAATAATAAAGAAAACAGTGGAAACAATATTGAAGACAATAGTGAATACAATAGTGAATACAATAGTGATGACAATAGTGAAGACAATATTGAAGACAATAGTGAAGACAATATTAACCATCAAGAAAATAATTGTAATGATATTTCAATTAATACTACAAATATTAACATAGAAATAATATCTGAAAAAACTTTATCTGAAGAAAGTATTTCATCAAATGTTGCTATTTATTCAAATGATAATGATGATGATAATCATACTTCAATAATAGATAGTACTGATATTAATAATGATATTAATTCAGAATTAAATATGGATAATATTTCATTTATAATTGAGTCTTCGGTAAATAATTTATTAAAAAATCATAAATTACCAGAACTTCAAGATATAGCTACTAATTTAAATATATCTATAACAAAAGAAGGTACAAATAAAAAAAAGACTAAGGCAGAATTAGCTGAAGAAATAAACTCTAAAAAAAAAAATGTATAGAATTATATATATGAGTAATAATAAACATATTAATTGCCCCCCAATAATGTCCGATGGTAGACATACTACAATTTATGAAGGAAATGGTTATTATAATTTAAAATTAGTTAATAATTGTAAAAGTAATTTATCTAGAGAATTTAGAAGTTGTTTAGGAAAAGATGGATTAAACAATGAAAGTTCATCAATTAATAAAGTAGCATGTGATGGTAAAGTACCACATGGAGAAGTTGTTGTTGATAAAAATTTAATGTTAGCCTCAAATGCTCAACCAGCTGATGATAGAGTAGTTGAAAGTTTTAAATCTCAATTCAGAATTAATAGAAATTAAGAACTAAGTGTAATATTTTCACTTTTGTTTAATACAATAAATTGTGTAGAACTAATTCCATATAATATTATACTTTCTGCTTGTCTCGTAAATGTTATTAAATTATTTGTTGAATAATTTAATGAACATCCACTATTCAATGTTACAGTAGGATTGGAAGTATATGAATTAGTTGTTGTATCAAAGTTATTATCTGTTGATATTATAATTAATGTCATTCCTAATTTTGGTGTGACTGTTGTAAGAGAAACAGAATCATTAATTAACCAAACACTTGTAGAATAATCTAAACTACTTGTACTAGTCGTATATTTTTTTATAGTACCATCTTTACTAAGTAAACATAAATTTTTTCCTAAAACAAAAGAATCTGTTGTAGAAAGTGATGTTCCTATTGATGTATCAAAATATGAATATAGACTATTTGATGAACTTAAAGCCCATCCTTTATTTGAATTACCAGTAGTTATACCTAATTTAATAGGACCAGTGATTTCTAGATCAAATCCTAGTAATCCAGATGTACCATTAGTACTAACTGCTATTGAATTAGATATAGATGAAGCTATTTGTGAAAAATAAATTTCTAAATTTGAATCATTACCTGATAAATCTTTTTTTACAATATTACTTGTTATGATATTTCCCGCATTAGTATGAGGTAATATTTGTACTGATGGTTGTTGAGTAAAAATATCATTATAAAATACTTCAAACTTATTTACAGAACCATCTATAATATATTTAATATAAAAATTTTGAGGTAAAAGGTTATTCGTAGGTGCGGATAAATGATTTTTTGTTACAATATTACTAGAATTATTTGAAGCAATAATATCATTATTATTTAAGGTATTTGTATTTGTATCGAATACACCTAAAGGACTACCAAACCCAATAGATAATCTAATTTTAAATAAATTTGATTCATCTGAATTCATTGGTCTAAAAACATTCATTTACAAAATATAATTAAATATTTTTTAAATGAAAGTTATAAATTTATAAAATTATTATTATTATTATTAGTTAATTTACATATGATCTCTTCCATTTTTTTCATTCTTTCGTTCATTTGAAATATATAAATATGAGCTTTTTCTAATTCTTCTAGAATATTTTCTCTTCTTTGTTCCGGATTATAAAGATTATTAATTTGATTAGCTGATTTTAAGGCAGGTAAGTGTTTATTTTTAAACATAAATATTCCATGTTCTTCAATACTTTCTAAATTATATGCTGAATTAAAAACATAATCCGCAATAATTAGATCAGAACAAAAATGAGTTCCATTATAAAATTTTTTTGAATCAGAATAATTATCTGCATAATGAAAACCATAGACTACAGATCCATCTGTACAAATTTCTTTATATGTTAACCATCTTTCATCAACCAAATAAACTTCTCCTGCCCTAGATGAATCATTTAAATATTCGTTAATATCAGCAGATAATAAAGCTTCTTCTAGCGATGATATACTTACTCCTGGATTTGTAAAATTACCATCTGGATCCGAACTAACTTGCTCAGCTGTTATTGTTGTTAAACTTGTAGTAAAATTTGTTGTACTGCTATTAAATGTTATTTCTGTTTGAATACTAGGTCCTACTATAATACTTGGTAAATCTACTATTAAAGATGGTAATACTTCTAATTTAAATCCGTGTTTAATAGAAATAATACAATTTGCGGTTGTTAAAAAATTATTACAGTATCCGTGTACTTCTAAAAGTAATTTATTTGATGAACTTGAGCTAAATGTGTAATCTGTTTTCAAGTATTCGTTATTCCTATTTTTTAAATATACTTGATGACCTGTCAAAATAGCTTTATCAAAACTTTCATTATCCCTCTTTACTAGTTTAAAAGCATTTACAACACTTACTTTATCAAAATAGTAATAATTATTATACAAATAAATATTTGCTACAGCAGTAACTGATAATGATCCTATTGTTACAGTTAAACTTTCTTCGTTAATTAAATCTTCTATTCTTTGTAAATCAAGTTTTACTGCTGTTTTTTCAAGTTCAGAATAACAACTATCTGTTCTTACTGTACATGTAACTCTAACAATATCATTTAATTCAAAATGAATTTTATTAATATCAATAGATTGAGATAATAATTCATTCTTCAAAGCATTTTCAAAAACAGTTAAACTTATAGATGTTGTATCTAAACAAAAGAAAAAAACAATACTATCTTTTCCTACATTAATATCGTGATTTATAAGATAATCATTGTAATATAAATTATTATTAGTAACATAAAGACGATTATTATTATTAAAAATTACATTTGTGTTAATTCTAACATCACTAGTAAAGTTAGCACTACCGTTAACATTTAATTGATAATTATTAGTTGTGCTATCATTAATAGAAACATTATTAAAAGTATAAGTTGTATTATTATTATCAATATTCCATGAAGATATATTATTATAAATTTCATCATTATGTAAATTTGTAATTCGTTGTTCATTCAAATACAATTGATTATCATCATTTATTAATATATTATTATCTTGAATATTAAAATTATTCATATTCATTTTAATTTTTTGATAAAAATTTACAAGTTTTTCAACTGAATCCAAGTGTATGATAGTATTATCGTCATTATCTTTTATTCTTAAATTTACATTGAATTTTATAGTTGTATCATCAAGATAAAAAGGTTTATCAGTTATTATACTAAAATTTATAAAAGATGATAAATCTGTAAAGTTTCCATCATTTGAAATTATAACATTCTTTTGAAATTGGAAATTACTTTTCATATCTACTCTTGTTTTATTTACTGTATCAGATAATGTCGCTGAATTAATTAATATATCAACAGGCATAGTAAATGGATTCGTAATATTTGTATCTCCTTCAATAATAGTAGTATTATACTCATTTACAATATCAGTAAAATTTTCAATTACGGTAGTACTAATTATGTCTGTTAAATTTTCTGTAACATTTGTAACTTGTGTAGATAATTTTTTAACTTGATTTGATAAATTTTTAGTAATATTTATATTAGTCGTATTTCTTTGAGATTTAGATATCGGATTAATATCTACAGGAGGTCCATATTTAAACATATCTTTATACATAATTTTCCTATCCATAGATGTTTTATATATAACTTTATTAAATTCAACAGTTTAAGTTAATATACATACATAAATTTATTTATAAATATATATATATATATAATATGGCAAATAAATTTGATAAAAATCATCGAAATATTTACAATATAAATACAAATTTAGTTAGTGAATTATTTAGTTTGATAGATAATTTAGATATTAATGAATTACAAATATTCTCATTAACTAAAAAAGTACCATTAACACTAACTGATAGTAATGGTGATAATTTAATTCATAAAGTTGTACAAAATAATAATATGAATATTACTGAATTACATAGATTAAATGTTATAAAATATTTAGTAAGTGAAAGTGTAAGTCCTGATTTTCCAAATTCTGATAATAAAACACCATTTCACATAGCTTCTGAAAAACAACTTGAAAAAATTTGTAATTATTTTTTAGATATAAATTGCGATATTAATTATTCAGATAATAATGGAAATACAGTTTTACATTATTTACTATCTGGTAAAATTTCAATTTATAAACCAAAAAAAATAGAAAGTTTTTTTCCAATTAGTAAAACATCGCAAACTAAAAAAGAAGATATCATTAATTTAAGAAAATTAATATGGGAAGAAATAAATGATAACAAATTTATAGAAAGTTTAGTAAAAACATTAGAAAAATCAATAGGTAGTAGTAATGAAGTAAGAAATAATTTAATAGAATTACAAAAAAATTTAAATAAACAAGATTTATCAATTAGAGATGAAAATGAATTAAAATTACTTCAGGAAGTAGTTTATTCATCTTTAACTAAATTTATAGAGACTATTAAAAAAAAATGGTTAAATTTTCCAAGTTTGTCTAATATAAATTTACATATTAAAAACGAAAATTCATTCCCTAATTTCATAGACTCTGATCAAAACGAAGAATTAGATTTTGGAGATTTAGGAATTATAGAAAATGTAAATTTCAATAGAACCATAAGATTATTAATTGATAATAATATTCAAGAAATAATAGATCTTATTCTTGAAAGTAAAGATAATAATTTTGATATAATTGATGGTTTGAAACTTGAAAGTTATAATGATACAATAAATTCCTATTTTAATGAAAATGATATCGAACCATATACAAACAATATGACAGCTCAAAATGGAACAAATTTTACTCCAAATAAAATTATTCCTCATAGAGATAATATTCGCTATCAATCAATGGTTGAAAAAGCTAATAATGATTTAGGATATTTGCTTCATCCAAATGCTTTAGACGAAGCTGATAATATTATTGATACAAAAAGATTAACTTATCTTGGTGGTTCAAGAAGAATGCATATAAGAGATGAACTTATAAATCATTTTACACTTAATCCAAGAATGGATAATTCAAACCCACCTCAAGGAATTACAGATTCTCATGGTGATAATGTTAATGATGTTTGGACAAATCAAGATTTACTTGGTGGCCATAATTTTAATTTTGTAGTTATAGATACATTGTTTAAATTACCAACTAATTCTCAAAATGAACTTGAAACTAAGATTCAAACCATTTTAAGATATAAAAATGATGGAACCCCTATGATAAAGTTTAACTCTCTTAGTATCAGTAATTTTTTATCAAAATTAGTATGTTCAAAAAATAAAAGAATTGATGATACAATATTTTTAAATTTTTTAAATAATGTTAATTTTAGAAATAAAAAAGAATTTTTAAAAATTTTAGATAAAAGAATTAATTTAAATATTGGACAATATTTTCATACTTTGATTTCAAAAATATTTTGTTTTCCTACTACTAGTACAAATAAATATATTTCAAACTTAGAAGGAGATATACCACAAAGATTTATTATGTTATCATCGGCACTTATAAATTTAAATACTTCAGGTAGTCAAGAAGATTATAGAAATAATTTAGATTTATCTTTACATCAAGCATGTAAAACATATTATATTGATCATTTAATAACAAGACCTAGAGGTGATATAGATGAAGTATTTCGTAAATGGATTATCTTTTTATTTACTAAAAGAACAATATCTGGTACAACAGACCAAATGACTATTTTAATGGATAGAGTAGCAGGTGAAAATGATGATTTGATATTATTAGCAGAAAATGTTCAAGAATATTTCCAAGAAAATGATATAGACGGATTAAAAGAATATAGTGAGTTAGGAGAGAAGTTCGAAAAATTAAATAAATCTGAAATTTTATCACACTGTATTATGAAATATTACAATAGTATGAAACAATCTCCTTTATTACAAAATGTGGTTGATACTATTTCTATTATAAGATGTTATCAATATATTAGAAATGAAGGTTTATATACTCAAGACGAAGCTCAAGATATTTGTTTAACAAAATTAAGAAATATGTATGTATATGCTAATTATAATAATGATCCTAATTTAATGGAAAATATAGACATGCCTTTACAATTTTATAATTGGAATGATTATCATGATATTGATACAAAAATTGTATTTAATTTAACTCATAATATTGAACCAAGTAAGATATATTTTGATATAAATAGAATAAAAATTAATAAAGAATCATTATCACAAACTGTAAAAAAATCAAAAAAGTATTTTAATATAGCAAAATATATTGAAAGTAGTAATTTAGGATTACAATATTTAGGATTTTTAAATATAGAAGAATCAATTAAATTTGAAAATAAACAATATGTTATTACAACTAACAGAGCTGATATACCAACTGATTATTTAGGTTTAAATTATATGTATGATAATTGGACAACAAATGGAGTAGTTGGAGGTGCTAGAAAATATAATAGTGTTGATAATAGTGTTATTAATAATTTTTACAATTTATATACAGGATTTGGAAGAAGTAACAATACTAATGGAAATAAAAATTATATTTTAGACTTTAGACCACCAACAAATAATAATTTTATTAATACAAATAATATGATGATTGAATATTTTTATACTTTACAACAGAAAGTTTTAAATGAAGGACATAACACTAGACTTTATGCTGTTTTTAGAGATTTATTAGAAACAAGAGATAATGAAGAATATGGAAATATTGTTCCATTTTACTATCCTATATTACAGGCCTTAAATGAACATACTAATTTTTTCTATGAAAATTATTCAAATGAAACTAAAGAAGAATTAGAAAATACAGGTATTCTAGGTAATTATCCAAATTTATTTAATTTTAATAGATTCGTAAAATTATTAAATAGTTTAAATGCTAATATATTTTTATATTACTATATTAGAACAAATGAAGATAAAAAAGTTAGAGTACCAAAATTTTTTTATTACTTGTTACCTGAAAATAAAGAAATACAAAGTAATTACTTAATTTTTAATCAAGAAGATGATACAGAAGTACTTCCAAGAGAAAATTATGATGGAACAGATGACGGAGAAACGGATGAAGATGATATAATAGAAAAAGAAAATTATGGATACTTTTTAAATTTTAGGAATGATGGATATAAAAATTTTATTTCTAATTTTGAAAAAGGAATTTTTACAACGGAAGAATATATACAAAATGAAGCATTTGTATTATCAAAAGGTTCAAAATTACCTCCATCTTTTTATATTAACCTTAATAATTTTTACTCTATGAATATAATTAAAATAATAAAAGAACAAACAGTAGAACTTCTAGATAATGATGATATAAAAGAATCATTAGATAAAATTGTTATTAATCCTGATAATTCATTTAGTACAAAAAATATGAATGCTAGAAAAGCATTAACAATTGCTAAAACAATAGAAGAATTAATTAAAATGTTTTTAAAAGATAAAATAAATAGAATTAGTGACGAAGTATTTAGTAAAACTTTAAATTTAAGTGGTTATAGAGATGGAAGATTTGATGAAGAAATAAAAGATATAGATATTTATAATTTACTGGATGAAGAAGTAGATTTTGATAAAAAGTTAGATGAGAATGATGTTACTATATTAGAAAATTTTATTGCTAACAATACCATTTCAAAAGAAATGTCAATTTCATTATATAAATTCTCAGATAATATTGTAAAAAAAAAGAATGTCCATTCTTTTGTTAACTTTCCATGTAATTATAGTTCAATAAATTTAACCAAAATGTTATATAAAATAGATGTTAATACAAAAATATTTTCACGATTAATAAAACAAGGTAATTTAAATGTTAAAAATATAGAACAAAAAACACCTCTCTATAATTTAATAAAAAATTTAGATTATGAATTATTACAAAAAGTAAAAAAAGATGGTAATTTAGATTTGAGAGAAGAATATTTTAATATGGAAAATGTTTCACCTTTACAATATTTATTAGATCATTATAAGAATCATACAAACTTATTTGTTACAGATACAGATAATTATAAAGATTTTATAGAACAATTTGTAAGTAATCAATATCAAGAAATTGAAGAAATAATATATGCTAATGATGATTTTAGAAATAATATATTAAAAAATTTAAAGAATTCCTTTAACATTTGTTGTTACATTACTTTACAATTTATATCTGAAAATTTTCAAAAAGGTCATAATCTTGAATTTTCAGGAAATTTAGATAAGATTCTAAAATTAATCAAGTATAATGATAAGGAAATAAATATAAATGATTTAACTGATTTTACAATTTTAGATTATGAAAAAATATTAGAAAATAAATTACCTGAAAAAGATGAACATATTATTAAAAATGAAATGATAGATGAATTTACTAAACAAAAAAACAAATTAATTAACAAATTTAATTTATTAATAAATGATTCGGGTGATAAAACTGTAGCAGAAAAAAGATTTAGAATACAAAGAGAAATAAATAGGATTACTAGAATAATATCGAAATTAGAAAGAATAAAATCAAATAAAAGATCATTATTTAATAATTTAAAACCCAAAAAATTTAAAATTATAGAAAGATACAATAGAATGTTAATGTATGAAATTAATACAAAAAGAAGTATTTATATGTATGGATGGAATATGCTAATAAATAAATTAAATAAAAATAAATATTGTCAAGATATAATTCCATTAATATTATTAGATATTGAAAGTAATTTAGATTTACACAATACTCAACAATTTTTAGAAAAAATTAATTATCTCTCGATATATTACAAAGCAATAGGAGATTATGTTTCAACTTATTTTACAAATGAAAGATATACTGAAAATAATAAAATTTTAGAATTTACAAAAGATTTACTTGTTCATTTAACTGAGAATACAATATGTAATGGACTTGAAATTATTATTAAGAAAATATTATTTCAAGAATTATATCAAAAAGCTTCTACAAATGATATACTTAAATTATCAAATAGAATTTTATTAAGAATGCATAAAATAGGAGAAAAACTTTATGATAATCAAAAAAGTATTGCTGAAAAACTTGTAATAAATGCTGTAAAAATATTTAAAAATAAAAACGAAGAAGCAGAACATGTTGAAGAAACAACTGAAGAAATATTAAAAGTATTTTTCGAATATTTAGAGAATGTAAAGATACCTGTAAATTTGTCAGAGAATGTTATGAAAATATTAAATGGTATAATTCTACAATATTTTGATACAATAACAGCAAAAATTATTAACAACTGGAATGTTGTTATAGAAAATGTATTTATGTTTATTATTAATCAAGGAAGATATGTAAATACAATTAAAGAAATCTTAGCTAATTAATTCCATCTATAAATTCTTTTGTTTTAAATGTTTCCAAGTAATTTGAATCATTTGAATCCATATTTGTTTTAAACGGTTTATAAATTAATTCAGTTATCCTTAATGTAAAACTATGTTCATAATTCCTAAAATCAGGAATTGTTCCATCTGGATATCTAAACGAAACCTTAATTTCATTTAAATTTTTAATGGGAAAATCAAATTCTAAAGGTGAATTAACAAATGTATTAAACATATAATCACCTGGTACACCATTCAATAATATTTTAGAAAAAGCATGATCGGATTCAGAACCTGATATAATACCTTCAAAATCATTTAAATATAATAACATATATGTATTATCTCCTGTTAAATTTAACATATTATTACTAGTTTCTAAATTTCCAACTTCATTAAAAGTATTTGGTTCAATATAATTATCAAAATTTGATATAATATGTTTGAAATCTGTTACACTATTAGTTTCACCCGCTTTCTTAAAACCTAAGATATTCCCTAATGTATCATCAAAGTTAAATAAGAATCTATTTTTCGTTTTAACTCTAACATTAACATTATTACCACCGTTTCCTGTAAATTCTGTTATAGTTGTATCTGCTCCTTCTAAAATAAAAGAATAACTATCATTAACTATATCAACTTCAAATATTGTATGAATTGTGTTAATTTGAGATGCTTTTATTTGACCAATTGCTATTGATTTTTTAATTGTGATAGTATCACCAATTTCTATAAGATTATTATTATGAGTTACAGTAATCTTTATAATTTCATCACCATTTAATGATTCCTTAGAAACACTTAAGGAACCAGGTAAATTTTTAAATTTAAAAGATTTAAACTGTACTTCATTTGAATTTGTATTTAATTCAATTTCAAAAATATTAAATACTTTATTCGTAACAGTACTACCAATTCTTTCTACCTTATTAATTTTTTCTGTAATAGTATTAATTAGTGTTTGTGATTCATAATTTCCTTCAGGAATTTCAACTGAATATATATATTGACCATCTTCTATATTTTCCCAATATAATTTATTATTTTTATTAGTTATACTATTTTTAACAATAAAGTCAACAAACGGTATTTCAGTTGTAACTAATTCTATTCTAACTACATTTGTAAATATTTTTCTTAGTTGTAATGTATAATTATTTGAATCTGGATAACCTTCAATTACATTTAATACTTTTCCTATTTTTACTTTTTTTCCACCTGAAGTTTTATTAAAAAATGGTGTAAAACTAATATTACAATAAAGAAAATTATTATCTATATTTGATATTTCTAAATGAGATTGAAATTGTTGAAAATTAATTGGATTATCAGAATTTAAATACTGAATTGGCACACCTCCTATATTTTGAAATTCTATTTCCACACATAATGTTGAATAATCTACACTATTTGTATTTATATATTCAAATGGTAATTCAATAGCAAAATAATTATCAAAAAAATAATCATTATTATTTAGATTAGGATCATTTAATTCAGTAGAAATTCTAGACATAATTTCAGAAATTAAAGTTGAATTTAAACCTAAATTTGATATATGTAAAAAATTTTTAATCCCAATAAATGAATTAACTGGTATATTTCCTATTAGTAAAAATGTATTATTAATTAAATTTATTTTAACTTTTAATTCATCTATAAATGATGTAAAATTTTGCGGAATCAAATGATTTGGATATCTAATGAATAAATAATTTAAACCATTTTGAAAATGAAGGGCATTATTTATTTTTATACTTTCTCCTAAAATATCTCTTAATATTATAGAATCTCCTATAGAAAATTTATTATTATTATTATATTTAACCTTGATCACTTTATTATTATTTTCTAATATAATTGGATCTTCTTCTAATAAAACTAAATTATCTTCTGTAGAGTTTTTTGGATTTATATTTCTGAATCTTGAATCTATATTAACAAGACTAACTTTTAATTCATAATTTTTATTAAATTTTTCTATTGTATTTAATTTATCTTTAACAGAAAAATTTAAACTTTCTTTATTTTTAGTTTGTAATAGATCTAATTCATTTTCTATATTTATATATTTTGGTAAATATTTTTTAGTAAATTTTATTTTTAAATTTAGTAATTTATTATTATATACTAATGATTGTGTAAATATTTCTGATGCTATTTCATTAGAAAAAATATTATTATTATTTAGTTGTTCTTGAAATAAAATTAAATTATCTATAATTTGTAAAACTAAACTTTTGATATCTAACAAAATGTTCAAAATATCTTCATCTAATTGTATTTCTTTTGATAAATTATCATTAGTATTAGTTGAAAAATTTTCTAAAGTTATAAATTGTAATATTTTTTTATGATTATGTTTTATATTTTCTGAATAATCAATTAATGTACCAACAAATGATGAAAATAATTGTACATTTGTTCCAAACAAATTATCTTTTAAAATAACATTTAAAATATTTAATGACATTTCTAAACTATTTTTTGATGAATTATAAAAATTAGCAATAATTTCTATTTCATTTTCATTTTCATTTTCATTTTCATTTTCATTTTCATTTTCATTTTCATTTTCATTTTCATTTTCATTTTCATTTTCATTTTCATTTTCATTTTCATTTTCATTTTCATTTTCATTTTCATTTTCATT
>Ga0257126_1000126_pt1 | contig 63863 bp, 65 predicted proteins | sample SI060_120mmetaG_FD_190151 | JGI IMG/M metagenome (GOLD analysis project Ga0257126, IMG submission 190151) | Marine microbial communities from Saanich Inlet, British Columbia, Canada - SI060_120m | ecosystem: Environmental > Aquatic > Marine > Inlet | place: Canada: British Columbia | collected... | reverse complement strand
GAACCCGAGCCCGAACCCGAACCCGAACCCGAACCCGAACCCGAACCCGAACCCGAACCCGAACCCGAACCCGAACCCGAACCCGAACCCGAACCTGAACCCGAACCTGAACCTGAACCGGATAGTAATTACAGTGTCGAATATACTGAAAAAATAGAAGCAAGGCGAAAAAGAGTTAAAAGTTCAAAGGAGCGATTTGAAAAAAATATTCCAAAAATTGTTTTTATTGTTCCATATCGCAATAAATATTTAGAAAAGGATTTCTTTGCGGCACATATGTTAAAAGTATTAGACGATTTTCCAGATACATATTATAAGATTTATTATATTCATCAAACCGATACCAATCAGTTTAATCGTGGTGCCATGAAAAACATAGGCTTCTCAATTCTTAAAAATCAATACCCAACTTACTATAAAAATATAACACTTGTATTTAATGATATTGACGTAATGCCATATGATAACAAAACTATTAATTATGAAACTACTTCCGGTAATATTAAACATTTTTATGGGTTTAAATATGCTCTTGGTGGGATATTTTCTATAACTGCTGGGGATTTCGAAAAAATGAATGGTTTTCCAAATGTATGGGATTGGGGATTCGAAGACATTATATTTAAAAAAAGAGTTAATGCTAAAAATATTTCAATTGATTACTCGCAGTTCTTTCCTTTCAATGATGGGAATATTCTTAAATTAAAATCTGATAATGATAAACTACTAGCACGAGAAATCAAACACTATGATATACCAAGAACAGATGGATTAAATAGTATAATTGAATTAAATTATGTTATTAACGAAGAAACAGGAGTAGTAGATGTAACTAATTTTAATTTAAAGAATAATACTGTATCCAGACCATCAACAAATATAGTTCCTACCACTATATACAAACCTATTAGACGTTCAGGTAGAATGTTTTGAAATATCTACATTATGTATTAACTTTATAGCCAGCCCAATTTCATTCGTCGTCTCCCAAACTCCAGATATTTTTACAGTTATATTATTGTTGATTTTTGCGTAATTATTTAAAGTTGACCGTATATTACCAGAATATAATTTGTTGGTTAGAACCATAATCTGTTTTTTATTTATGTTTTTCACACGGTTATAGTAATTTAATATTTCTAGTTCTATACCTGCTATGTATTGTATATATCCTATATTTTGTTTGTCATATGGATGAAATATAATACTTGTAAATTTACTCTCATTTTTTACTACCATATTTGAAAAGTTAAGTTGTAAATAGATGCCATTCATAGTTAAGCACTCATTCGAATAAGTAAATTTGGTAAAAGAACCTTCTATAACTGTGTTATTTCGTTTTTTTAATAAGTTTATATTTTCTATATCAAAGTCATTTTGGTTTAATACAATATTCATGGTTAAATATATAGTCGCTATATATTTAACTGGTTTTACATTTGAATATATACTTTATTTTGTAATTAGTTTATCTATTTCTGATTGTAAAGTCTTAATTTTTTTTGAATATGTGCCCGGTTTAATGTTATCCGCATTGTTATCAAGCTTAAGTTGTAATGTATTAATATCATATTGACGGCCGTAAATTGTATTTTGGTTATCCTTTGCTATCTGTATATTTCTGGATGTCCTGCGTCGTTCTTCCTCATCTTCAATTTCCAATCTTTCTTTTTCTATACCACTATAGTTTATGAATTGCATTCTTCTCCAACCACCTAACCCTTTTCCTATACGTGTATTTCCCTTATTGTCCAGATAATAATATCTCTCTTTATAAAATGCACTTTTTATTGCAACTGTATTATTTTTTCTATAATTTATTATATTAAACCGTTCTTGCTTCATTTCTGTAGGTAATGTTGATTTATATTCCATTGGAGTTATATAGGTTTTTGATTTAGCGTCGTCCATACCTAAAACGCCCTTTTTACCCATATTCCATATTCCTTGACTACCATCTTGGTTGTCTATGATTTTAAATATCATATCATCATTTATCTTAATGTTTGGCTTAGATAAATTTATGGATGCGCTTTTTACTGATTTATCGGAACGAGCCTGTAATACTCTTTTATGAGGCACACTATAAATCATATATTTATCTGTTGTATTTAACTTTTTCCCATTAGTGTCGGTTACATTTGTAGAGAACCCTTCCGTCACATTAACATATTTAGAACTAGAGTTATATACAGTTGAATATAAGTTGAAACTATATTTTAACACAAATATTATAGATACTAAAACCGTGATAAATAAGATTATTTTTATATATCTGTGATTTATTAAAGATTTCATGGTAATATATTATACTATACTATTATATATTATAATGTCCTCCATACTAACGAATCAAATTCCAATTATTCCTTGGAAAGGACAAACATTTAACCAAGTTGTAACTCATATCAAAAAAAATGGTTTACTCTATAGTGATAATACTAATAATATTTTCTCTGCTCTTCCACTAAAAACTTACCGTAAAGAAATTGGTTCAGGAGATTGCACGAGTTCTCGCAATACAACCACTATAGAAGAACTAAACCGCCCAGGTAGTTCTATAGTAAATTCTAAAAGTCCTATTTGTAATGGTTTAGTTAATGTAGTAGACTTTAATCTTACTGAGAATTCTAGTCAAAATATAGGAAATTGTGCGTCAGAATGTGTTGTAGGAACTCCTGAAACCAACGCAAGACGTCGTGTTCGTAGTTCAGGTATGATAAAAAAACAATTTGACCTGTCATCCGATAAACCCAAATATTATACTGATTCAAGACAATATTTAAATAGTCGTAACAAGACTTACTCTCAAAATAATTTCCATTACTTTCGCGAGGGTGATGCTACAGCAGTTCAAGGAAGTAGTCAATCTATCGCAAATATATATACAACAAATACCACTACTGATTGTAAGAGACATTACTTGTCATCTGATACGTCGTTTACTTATCAATGGGTAGCGGGTAATCCTACTGGTGCTAGTGGTGGAACACCCGTAGAAGACGAACCTGCCGGACAATACGGAACATTTACAGTCAACCTGAAGAAAGGATTTTATGATGTGTCCGACATAAATAGAGTTTTACACGCTCAAATGATATTAAACGAACATTATTTTGTTAACAGCACTAACGAATCTAAACAGTTTTTTATTAACTTTGTTTTTAATTCATCTACCAGACTAGTTCAATTGCAAATAAACCCTATTTCACAAACAATTATTGACGGACAGGGATTAGTCCAACCTACAATTGAAACCGATATTGGAACCAGACCCCCAGTATGGAATGTTCCCGAAGCTACAATTATACCTATTGTAGAAGTGCTAGAGAATGATTTTAAAGAGCTTATTGGGTTCACTGTTGGCACATATCCTTCTGCCAATCAAACTACTGACTATATGGTTGCTTCTAATTCACCTAACGGACCTGCCATTAAACCTAGATACAACCGTGTTTATTATAAACCAAATAATCACCAATACGCACAACAAGGAGCGGTCTCATCTAGCTCACGTATAACTCGTTTGAAATATAACGCAATTACTACTACCGCTTCTACATATAGAAATGCGTTTGGGTTACACGTGGCAAACGCACTAGCTTATGGAGTTCCCGCAAATGGATATACTGTAAAAGACAAATTGGGATATCCACTTCCAAAAACACCTACATTTACATCTACCGGTGAACAACGTAATTGTCCTAACGTTTCTATACAAGGTTAAATGGCACATATTATAAATTTTACAATATTATAAAATTTATAAATTAAAAATCTTTATGACAAGGGACCTTATACTTATTACACCAATACACACATTTTGATACATTCATCTTTACTAACTGTTCTAATTTATCGTGTTTATGTTTACTTTCTATCAATGAGATTGTAGAGTGAATATTCTCTAGTTGTTGTTGTCCAAAGACGGCATTATATTCCTCCATTTTTATTATAAAATGGTAAGATAAAGGCACATTTAAAAATCTCAATAGGTGTTTATCTCCATTATTCTGTGTCATTTTCTCAAACGCATTATATAATATATCATAAAATGAACTATTATTAGAATATAGGAACTTCTTGCATACAATGTATTTTTCAGAATTAGCATATCTACTTGTATACGGTTTAACGATATACACAGATTCGTAGAAAGATGATAATATATATAACAGGTCTAATGTATGATTCATAAAAGAGTCAAATATCTTCAGCACAAAACTTCCACCTTTTTTTTGCATTACTAAGGCATAAAATACTTGGGCCATTAGTAGTTCTGCAACATCTACCTCTTGGTTATTAAAATCTACTGAGAAATCAAACCCGCCATCTCCAGTTATAAGGTCCATAGAAGAACCATATTTTTCTTTACAATATACGAAATTCTCTAATTTTAATATATCTCCAGTTTTGTCTTTACCGCCTTCAATATACACATTCTTATTCTTCTGTAAAAAATTTTGTGTTTTTTTCCAAGCAGGAATGTTCGGATCATTTTTATCGTCTAGTATTGTCATCCCAATATAACTGTCGTGACTACAATTACGAGTGTTTGCGATTGCCTCGATAAACCCACCCGGACCCTCCGCAATATGGAACGTATGAATTGGCTTGGAATCAAATTGTAAATCAAACGTTTTTATAATTTCTATCATTTTGAAATATGACCGCGATAATGGGTTATATTTAGATATACATTTCTTTTTGTGAGGGGTAGGCGTATGTATATATTCATATGGATTTGTATATTTCTTATGAATATCCCAGTCTTGTTCGATTGTTTCAAGTCGTTGTTTAATTTCATACAAATATCTTGCCAAAGAATGAGATATCATTATATCAGGACTGTTATTATTTACTATATAATCAATGTGTTTGGTAATAAAAAAATTTACTCGGGGTAATTGATAATACGACATTATATGATAACAGTTATTATAGCTAATAGTTATCATATAGATATTTCTATATTGTTTTTTATTTCAAGGAATAATTTTATTCTATTTTTGTAAGACAATCTTATCTTTTTTTATTTTTCTAGTGGTCTTCTTTTTTGGAACTGGTTTTTGAACTTCATCTTCAGGCTTATTCTCTTCCAGTATATCATCTACGATTGTTCGTGTATTCTCCTCTTTATTTAATATTATATCAGACATCTTCTTTACATCCAAACTACGGACCTTCTTGAAAGCAAAATATCGATTCATAAATGAGATCTGCTTCTCCTCTGGAGACATATAAGGGGCTTTACCATAATCATTCTTACGTGCTGGATATTGTTTTATTTCTTGTTCCATAGCTGAATATAATTCGGAAAATAATCCAGTGCCATCCGGTAATCCCATCGCAGTTGCCTCTTCTTTTGTCACTAATGCAAACCCATAATCATCCATAATACGAATTAGATAATCAAAGTTTACCAAATATTCACGGAATACCTTATTGATACTCTCCTGAAATACATTTATCGCATATCCCAAACTCATTTCTTCATCGGGAAATCCTGTTTGGTCGTACATCTTAGTAATCTCATAGATTTTACGGTCATTCTTCAATATCGTAATGCCCTCATCTTTACTTTTATTTTCAAGAATATTAAACACTTGTTTACCATCATAACAAGTTCCAACAAAGTAACCATTGATCTTTGTGCATTCCGCTATGTTACGAATAAAACTATGAAATGTTGTCTTATTTTCAAAGAAATAGTGCATAGCAAATTGACAAGAACTTACATTAAATCCCGTTTCAGCTACTCCATATTGATTATATACACCTTTACCTAATAAGGAAATATCCTTAGGTCCATTTCCAAACACCGCCTTTATTATTTGTTTATCCTTATCAGTATCCAACGCATCTCCGTTACGAATATTACGACTACTGTTACCAGTTACAAACAGAGCTTTTGGCATTTTGGTGTATTTTTTATTTGCTCTGATGAATCGAGCACACGCACCATCAACCTGATTATGAATATTATCTTTTGACACATCTACACCTAATACAAATTTCAACTTTGAACGTATCCATTTTGACATATCACCTGCCTTTCCTACGGCATAATCAATTAGCGTATCATCGCGCTCTGATACCCCCATTATTAGGTTCTTCTTTACTACTAAATTATGAAAGTCGCGCAATCCCTGTGTGCTGGTCTCGTCATTTGAACGATTGTAATATACATCATCATTACGTTCATACTCGGGTAAATTTTCACCAGTAGATATCATATACTCAGTGATTGGGTCGTGAATCGAATGCCAGTTGTTGTTTGCTACATGATATGCGTTTCCGTAATTCTTCATACCAGCACGTAATTCACTTGTCTTATCATATCGCACACGGAGAGGAACCCATTTCCATCCGTCATTATTATCCATTACATATTTAAATTCTACTATCATGTCATCTTCGAAATACTCATTTTCCTCTGTCATCATATACATATTTGTTTCATCCCCTTTTAATAAAACATTACACAAATGGGCGGTTTCATCATAAGGGTTTGTTGGTTGAAATGGAACTGGCTTATATGTATCATTATTATCCAAATCTTCAGGGGTTGGCAATTTATCATTTAATATATCTTGACACGGATTTAAATAACCATGCTTACGTTCATCAAATCCACATCTTAATATTAATGTTTTATATTGGATTACTTCTTGATTACCCTCCAAATTACGCCCGTCTTGGAAAATATGATGAACTTCATCACGACCAGTTTTGTCTTTCTTTACTGAGACTAAGAAATCAATTGTATTGAATTCAGCAGGTTTCCACTTAAACGACTTTTCCCAAGTTGATTTATATAATGGACCTGGTGAACCATTTACCATAGTTCCTCCAGCAGGTAAATCCATAGGTGTAAATATCAATCCATCCGTTGTATATTCAAACAATCCATCATTTATATCTGATAACTTTTTGGAACAGGCATTAAATATATTACCATATTCACTAGCAGCATTGAAACTTTTACACTTTACAATTAAATCATTTGTCTTCTTATTCTCCTTTGGTTCTACTTCAGAATTTGACGAAGTCTCTAAGATTGAGATAGGTTTTAATAATTCTATTAATTCACTCAGTAATTCAAGACGGAATTTCTTAGACACTATTTCTTCTTCGGGTTTCCCTTCTTCTAATTCATCTTGAAGTAAGTAATTTATAAACGGATATTCACGAACCGATTTACCATTCACATAATATAAATCAAATCCAGCAAACATATTCAAGTATTTATTGTGTTTATCTTCGCGAATATGCTCTCCATCTAGCAAACTGTTAAATATGGTCTTTTCATTTGTTTTTGAACCTGTAAAAATTACATTCATATTTGTATCAATTAAATAGATTTTACCATTATTTGAAATATATAATAATTTTCTATCTCCATCTGCCTTCTCAGTTACACAATAATTATTTCTTATATTTACGATGGATGAATCCTCTATAGGAGCTATTATGTTTTCTAGTTGCAGTGTAAATGAACCTGGACCAATGAAATCCTTTGGATAGACACGCTTTACTTGATAATCTTCTCCACGAACCATACGCATATAAGAATGTAATACGTGTTCTTGTTCGCTATATGGAATTGGGTATTTACTTTCTTGTAAACCACTCAAAATTATACGAATACATTTACGTAAATCATTCATTAATCTGGTTGGGTTGTCGTATACGGTTCCTGTTCCGACTTTCGCATTGTCGATTTCTAACTCAATCTCGTAACTTTCTTCCCCGGAAAATACCTCCGCTTCTTGAATCGTATATTGGGGAACTGGAATACGGTTCATTCGCTTTGAACCCTTCACGATACTTATATCAGCAAATATAGGGTATTCGTCGTGATAAAAGCGCACACGATTCATAGAACGAAATAACTTCTTAGAATCAACCCACTTTGTTATGATATTTCTAGATAATCCAGATTGGACGTTGAAATCTTGCTCTGTTTGATAAGAAACACGGAAATTGAAATCTTCCATATCTAATTTACGTATATACGCACCTTTACTGTCTAATGCTGACATCTTCTGTGTAAACTTAATCTTATTAAACAATGTAGATGGCATATCAATTACCTTTTGAAGGTTATTTGTGCGACAATATTCCTGAATCAGATCGGAGCCTACTATTTCAGCACGAATATTTGACATTTTTATCTGTCCGGTACGATTATCTACATACTCATTTTGGATACGTAAAATTTGATTACCGCGACTATTTTCGGGCTTAAATCCACACGCATATAATTGCTTTACTACATTATCATATCCCATTTTATTTATAGGCTTTGATATTTTTGGATTTGTGCCAAATCTGATTTCCAGTTCGCTTACTTTATTGTTTGTGGAAATCATAGGGTTACTTTCTAAATACTGTCCTACAATACGTTCAAAGTCTTCTTTATTTTGCTTTGTTGTACGTACCGGTTTATCTTGTGCTTTGGACATCTTTGTTGGTTCCCTATCTGTATGTTCGGTCATAATATAATATATATTAATTCATATATTATTTTATATCTATTTCAATTTTGTATCTTTACTCCCAACGGATCTTGTTATAAACGAGGTCATATATTTCTTTCTTTTTATATTTTTTATCATCATCTAACAAGCCTAATTGTCTGCCCTTTTCCATTAATTCTACGATTTTATAGTTTGAAATTGTCTTTAATGGTGTCAAATAACTTTCTAAACATATCAATTCATTCATGCTTTCCAGTTTTTCTGGGGACAATGCTTCAATATCTACACTGTACCTATGTGTATCTTCGCGATAAATAGCGTATGTAGGTAATTCTACATCCGTGTTTGAAATAAACTTTACATATACACCCTTTTCTCTGTGCACTAGATTAATGTTTATCTTATGTAAAACACATAGCGCCATTGCTACACTATAATTTATATCCTTGGTTATACTTAACAAATCTGATGTCAACTCTTGAATTGCGATGTTTGTAAATTTTACGTTTGTATTTTTCATTACATTCTTGTCCTTCTGAATTAAATCTATTACTTGCTTTTGAACTTCTAATTGTCTAACACGATGATTTCGCGTTACCTGTATAAAATCAGCATATCCATACGAAATTATATACAAACACCAAAATAAACTGTCTTTTTGATTTGGGCTTATTGTTTCTATAGTTGGTAAAGAAACTCTTTCTTTTACTGGGGGCTTAGATACTACTGACTTTTCAACGGAAGGAACCAATTTATTTATTACGTGTCTCTCGGGCAAAATCGTCTCATTTGTATACATATGTGGTTTCAGACTTGAAATTATTTGTGACAATTCAATAGGGGGATTGTCATAAAAAAATAGGTTGTTACAGAATTCGGACATCTTAGTTTACTATATAAATACTAGGACATCTCTTTATCTCATTTATGCATATCTATATGAGATTGTATCTTCCGGTTGGTCTTGTTCTAGGATTATATTTTTGAATTCTTCCTTTTGATACTCTACTGTCTTAAATGTATCAGCTTGGTCTTCTACATATGACATGTACTTTTCGATTTCTTCTATCACACCTTGTTCTAGAAAGGTCATATTTACAAAAATACCGCTTTTGTTTTCATTCAATTTACATAGATTTTTTGACAAGATTTTTAAAATTTCCACTTGTTGAAATTTATCAAGACATTCTATTCTTCCTTTCAGAACTTCTAATTTAGTTACGTCTACACCTGACATTATATAATACTACCCACATAAACTTTATATGATTTTTTTAACTAATTTAGGTCAATAGATTCTTATCAATTACCGTTTCTTTCAGGATATTGTTGATTATCTTCTTTTCAAACTTCTCATCCTCTTCTTTGCCATACCCACCTAATGATGCCTTCGAATATTCAAAGAATTTATCACATTCAGGCGTGTCTAATATGTCATACTGAGGGTTCTTTTCAATCCAAGGATGCACTTGAGCTTTGTTCTTATTTGCTACTATACGGACTGCCTTACGTATGTGGGTTTTATTTTCATCTTCCTTCGCCCAGATGTCAGAGTCTTTTACATACACCGTTTCACGTTTTAAATCAGTGCAGTGAATTGGTCTTACGTGAGGCTCCATATCACGAATACGCTCCAACATTATGTCGGATATTCCTCTTACATAACCTACCTCACCCGTATTGATAAAATCATTTACTGTCAGTTCTATTGACTGAATGAAATCATTTAAATTTATAGCATCTTTACACGTCTCATTTAAAAACACATTTAAATTGAACTTATTGTTGTTCGTTGTGTTGTTTATTGTATTGTTGTTCGTTGTATTTCCAGCATTCTTTGCTAATCCTATTACCATTTCGTGAAGCTCTTTATTTTGCTTTAATAACTCCACTATTAAAGATGAATCAAATTGTTGTGGTTGCGGAGTGCTTGGGGGAGTGACTACGTCTTCTTCTTCTTTTGTTATGGCGCATTTTTGTTTGTGTCTCCACAAACCAGAATGATATTTATATTCCTGTCCACATTTATCACAAGAGTACATACGTGACGTGTGCATTTGGTCTGTATCATTAAGTATCTTCTTATGTTTAGCAGTAGCTAAGTGTATGTCATAATTACTTTGTTTGCTGCATTTAAAGTTACATTTTTCACAATAATATTTATCAGCATTTTTTGGCATTTATACTGTATCCTAAATGTATCTTTTCTATATGATTAGGATACATAAAAAATGCTTTATATCATTACTTTCATAATATACTTAAAAAAATTATGCTAACAAAAATATAACACTATTTTATAAAAATACTGCAATATCATCACAATCGCATTTTTGGAAAAGTATTAAAACAAAACTATCTTGGTCAAATGAATTTTGGACATTTTATAAATGTCCATTTTTTATTTTCGTAGCCATTTCTTTTTTGTGTTTATTTCGCGTAAAATTATTTAATAATATAATAGTATAATTGTTAATTGCTTGTTCTCACATTCTTCACAAGTTCTATAACCATTTCGTGTAAAACTATTCAAACTAAGATGTAGTTATTTTGTAGTCATTTTTGGTTTCTTCCAATCGTTTTTTATCAGCAATACGTTTCGTCCATTCTTGGTCGCTTTGTAATAAATTCTTGGCCTTTTTTGTTGTATTTTCATACTGTAGACGAGATGGTAAACTCTGTTGATATCGATTATATTCTTTTATATCTTCTTCGTGTTGGGCGATCATAATTTTATGATATTTCGGATCAACATCAGTTAAATCAAGAGGCATAACTCCCTTATATCCTTCAATAATTATTGTTTCCATTGTTGTAATATATTTGTGATAAAATATATTAGATTAATTCAATTTTAGAGTCGTTTGTTCTTCTCAAATTTTATATTTTACAAATTTAAATGAGTTTTGTTTGTAAAATATGTGATGAATTCCCGAATAGCCATTCCTTTTTTAAGATAGAAGAGCGTGACGGAATAAGTGTATATTATACTTGTCCTGCGAAAGCGATAAAATACAATGATTCGGTTGGTATTATAAAGCATTATAAAGATACACTGGATTCTTTGAACGGACAAAAATGGTGTTGGGTATTTGATAGTAAAGGATTTGGTTGGAAACACTTTACACAAGTTAAACTGGCAATTGAATTAGCAAAGTTGATATCTAGTAAAACATATGGAGATACTTTACAAGATATTACATTATTAAATCTAAATTCTTACGGTAAATGTATGTTGAACTTATTATGGAATTTTTTGAGTAAAAATATACAAAACAAAATTACTCTACAGGCTCCATCTTGATGTGTTCTTCATCCTTCTCAGCAGCCTTCTTATTTGCGGCTTTCTTCTCAGCAGCAGCAGCCTTCTTCTCAGCAGCAGCCTTCTTCTCAGCAGCCTTCTTCTCAGCAGCGGCCGTCTCAGCAGCGGCCTTCTCAGCAGCGGCCTTCTCAGCATCAGCCTTCTCAGTGGCAGCCTTCTCAGCAGCGGCCTTCTCAGCAGCAGCATTCTCAGCGGCAGCCTTCTCAGCGGCAGCCTTCTCAGCGGCAGCCTTCTCAGCAGCGGCCTTCTCAGCAGCGGCCTTCTCAGCAGCGGCCTTCTCAGCAGCAGCCTTCTCAGCAGCAGCATTCTCAGCAGCGGCCTTCTCAGCAGCGGCCTTCTCAGCAGCGACCTTCTCAGCGGCAGCCTTCTCAGCAGCAATGCGCTTAGCTTGTTCGTTAGTATTACGTGGTCTTCCACGTCCTGACATTAAAAAATTCACCATTATGTATTAAATATACATAATGGGTAGAAATTTCTAAATATGAATAAACACTTTGTAAATATGTAACTAGTAATTACTTATTATTAGTTCCAGTATCTAATGTACCGATAGCACAGATAAATGGGTCATTTAATTCAAACCGAATACCGATAATTTTGGTTGTTACGATACTGTTTTCTTCAATAGCCCCGAATTGTTTGTTTGTAAAATGATGGTCTCTAGCGATAAATACGGTAACTGGCATATTACCTTCATTATCGATAACCTCACCGTGTATTCCAGCCTTTGTAAGTGTCTTAACCTTACAATCGATAACCATATCTTCTACTGGGTGGCAGACCATACATTCAAATACAGTTTGAAACTCAATCTTTTCATTGTTTACAACACCTGCAGAATAGGTATTAACTCTGACTGAATTTGGTTTGATATACCCATCTTGAGAGCATTTCCCTTCAATACAATGCGATATGCTTCGTTCTAAATTCTGTTTTATATTTTGACCGACTTGGTCCATTGTTAGAAACACTTTTCTAGTAAGCATTTCATTAGAATACACACCTTGGGGTTTTTGCTGTTTATCCATAGTTACTAATATATGAATATATTATCTTTTATGTAGTTTTGTTTCAATATAGGAATTTCAATTTTTCATATATTGAAGTAATTATTTTCGCGATTTCCCAATGAATGTATCTACATTTTTGTTTCGTAAAACTGTATCAAACAACCATCGTTTTCCGTTAAACCTTTCTTCGTCAAGTTTTCTGAATATAAGTTCAAAGATAACACACGTCCCTTGTTTTTTAATTTTATCATAATTAATATCTAAGGTGATAGGTAGGTCGTTAAGTTTTTTGATAACATCATTTTTACCAGCAGTATTACAGTTAAATCCACTGATATTTCTTTGTGTTCCAGTCATAGTGCGTGTTTTAAAAAGGATATTTTTCTTATTGTCTTTATCAATAAATCCGAATATTGGTTTATTTACATTTTCTGATGTAACGATGAAATCTCGTAAGTTTGATTTATACTTACCAATATTGTCGCTTTCTACTTTGTTCCATATAGGAGTATTATCGGTATTTAAAGTGTATATTTGAAAAGGTTGCTTATTATTTAATGAATCAATCAAAATAATAGTGTTATTGTCAGCGATAAAGTTGTTATAATAATCTTTAATAATCTTGTCATCATTTGATAAATCAATATCTTCTTGGAATACGTGATTAATAATAGTAACTTTATCTTGTATAGGTAGCAAATCTAGAAAGTGATGTATAACGTATTTATCAAGTTGGTTTTGAGTGAAGTTATTATCGATAAGATTTGTAGAAACAGTGCTGAAATGTTTATACCAGTCATTATCTCCTGACTTAATATTTTGAGTGGTAGTAGTTTTAATAACATTTTCAGTAAGCGATAGAATAAGTGTTTTATAATCAGTTAATGTAGGTTCTACTATGTCATCTGTTTTCTGAATATCTTGTTTAATAGGTAATTCCAAATCAAGTGATTTTGGTTTGAATGAGATAGGTATGGAGCGTTCAATTAAAGACGCATATTCGTCAGTAATTTCCATAGGTTGAAAGATATAGTATTTATCTTTGTTAATTAAGTATCCATTTCTTCCGTATTTATCTACTATTACTTCATTTTTATTATTAACAAATCTAGTAAGCGCGAAATCAATTTGTTCTTTTGGGTATTTTTTGATTATGTTGATGGAGTTAATTAGGTCAGTGCGGGTGTAAAAAAATTGTTCTTTAAATAAATTTCGTAGTCGTTTAATGATAGCAGAGAACCCGATACGCGTGAAATCTTCACTGTAAGTATGGTTGACAATATCTTGATTGTTAATATCATTATTAGGGTAGCATTTATAATCGCAATTATCCATATAGTCACATACAGCTGTAAATGGTTTATCCCCAATTTGAAACGGTATTTCGGTGTTAGAATTGCTGGGTAATCTTATCATAATATTTTGATTTTGAACGAGTTGAGTTAGCTTATCAATTGTAAAATTGGTCTGTTCTATGTTTAATTGGCAATCAACAGAGATTTCTTTCATAACACGTGACACATTTCCAATTAATTCCGCTTTTTTTTCAGCAAATCGATACACATATAAGTCAGCAGGTTCTTCTTGTTGTTCTGATATAGGGTAGGTAGCGTGTAAGTATATTTCTACATTACGTTCTTCGAAAGGTAAATCGCAGTGACTTAGATTGCGTACACCACGTCCAATAATTTGTTCTGGGCGATTCATATTGTACCAAGGTTCCATAATGTGTACTTGACGGATGTTTTTAAAATCCAAACCTTCAGCTGCTGCTTTTGTAATAAGAATAACTTTAACATTTTCACCATTTTTATTGTCAGTATTTGTAATGTATTTAATATCACCGAGATTGTCTGGTGAGAATAGTTTATCTCCAGTAATCATAACGTATTTTGCTTGTTTAAACTTGTTCTTTACTTTTGATTTTGGTTTCATTGATATAGAATCAATAGGTTCGGTTGGAGGTTCTGAAAATAAAGGTTTTGTAGAAGCTGCACTTCCATATCGTGTAAAGCCTAATTCTTCTAATGCGAGGGCAATAGGAACAACTCCGCCATCGATATATTGAGAATACACGATACTAATACCTTTAGATTTGAGAATAGTATTACAAATGGAAGAAATTTTACCACTATAATTTGTAATGATATCGGGACTGAAGATACGTCCATATTTGTCTAATGTTTCTGGTTTGTATTGAAAATTGTAACGCACCTGGTCGGTTGTTTTATAAGTCATAACATTCATAAGTCCATTTTTACCAACTATTCGTTTCACAATATCTTCTTGATTCATTGTTGAAGTTTCTCCGTTGATTATTTTATCAAATTCTTTATTTGGATAGACAATATCTAATGATTGCAGTGGGCGTTCTAAATATGTATATCCAAATGACTCCATGTTCTCAAATGTAGGTATTTGAGGTTCGGTATCATCGCCATCTTGAGTTTTTACATTCGAAATATTTTTGATATTTTCAATAATATAATTATATCCTTTTAATTGATAGTCCCCAGGTGTATTCATATATACAGGGATGTGTTTTAATGTTTCTTTTATTTCGCGGTTATTCATTTGTTTAGTTGGATAGTTCTCAATATCTAATACCCTCGTATTATCAAATGTTTCAGGGTAGATACGATAAGGGAATGAATATGGGTTTTCTCCACGAACAAATGAAACATATCCGGTCAACTTACGCATAAGCAATTCTTTACCACCTTCTATCGCATTACCATTATTGTTTGTAGATGGTTCAATAAAATTACCATTCTTATCAAAAATATCGGATTCCGTTATGGTGCTACGGTTATCATTCATATTCATAATGTTAGTAATCCATATTATTTCCTTATAGCTATTATACATAGGAGTAGCAGATAGCAAGAGGAGGCGCATATTATTGGCATATTTACATACACTTAATAATAATGCTGATGTTTTCTTCTTATCTTTATTGTCGTCACCTTGACGAATATTGTGAACCTCATCAATAATTATAAGACGGTTATCGAAATATTTCTGTATCATTTTTTGTTTATATTCCTTACGTTGTGATTGAGTGTAGTTAACATTCTCGGGTGGGACTGTTTTATTTTGTATATAGTGTGATAGTTCAGTGTATCCCACAAACGAATAATACTTATTAATAAGAGAATTTATAAGTGATGTTATTTTATCTTTGGAAATACCCTTTAAATTTGTAGGGTTAATCTCTTTTAATAAAGAATTCCCAACACACGTGTTTATATTCCATTGTTCTCCATCTAATTTTAGTTTTCGTTCATCAAACAGTTGAAGTCGAAAGTTATTTTGAACGTTTGGTGACGCGACGATTAATATTTTTTGTTTTACTCCAACCTGTTTCATAAAAATACGCATCTCTTCGGCAATTCCGATAGCACTGCAAGTTTTACCAGTTCCCAACCCGTGATATAATAAAAGAGAGTTGTATGGCGTTTGTAATGAAAGAAAATTTTTGACGAACATTTGATGTGGTAATAATTCAAAGTCAGCTTTACATAGTATTTCCGCTTGTTTTTTTATATCTCTAACTTTACCGTCAAAACGTGTGTCATTAAATTCTTTTCTTAGAGCTATTTTAGTGTTGAAATTTGGGTCGTTTAATTGTGGATAAAGGAAGTCATATGAGTTATCATCATCTTCATATTCGAGTTTTTCTTTATTAGATAGATATTGATTATATTCTTTAGAATCTGGATCACTTGGTTCTACACCAATCTTATTTTGTATACCCTGTGTATCTGAAGTTAATTCTATATTGTTGATTGGTTCAGATTCAGGTTCAGGTTCAGGTTCAGGTTCAGGTTCTGGTTCAGGTTCTGGTTCTGGTTCAGGTTCTGGTTCTGGTTCAGGTTCTGGTTCAGGTTCAGGTTCAGGTTCTGGTTCTGGTTCAGGTTCAGGTTCTGGTTCTGGTTCTGGTTCAGATTGAGGTTCAGGTTCAGATTGAGGTTCAGGTTCAGATTGAGGTTCAGGTTGAGGTTCAGGTTGAGGTTCTGGTTGAGTATTTTTATTATTCTCTAAGCATACAATCAACCGTATTAATTCATCAATCATTCGTGCTCCTAATATTTGATTTTTATGAATTCCTCGTTCTTCTCCAATTAGGTCAGATACCATATTTCTTAAATCTTTGGTTTTAAGTTTACGCTTAGTAACTTGTTCTTTCAATTCGTTCATTCTCTCTATTTGTTGCGGGGTTGTAGGCTCATAATTTTTCGAACAATTACTATCAGTAGTAGTCGCCTTTGCTTTTTTTATAATATGAGGTAAACATTTTTCTTGAGTGGCATTCCAACGGGACCCCGTAGGACATCGTTTACGTGTTTTATTTTTAGGCGGGGGTTTATTTTTGGAGGTGTTATCCATAATTTGATGATACTCTATATGTATTAAAATATATATAGATAAAAAGGTGAGTGTTTTAACAATAGCATGCCATACTATATTTTGAAAGCGTATTATGTATTTTAGTAAGCATAGATTTTTTTTCTAAATTATATTTACGAATAGATGTCATGCTGTTTTCATATGTCTTCCATTCCATTTTACTCACTTCAGTTTTTTCATAATTATCAATGTCAATCTGGTTGTTATTTGCAATATACAATAAAAAATATCGATGTTTATAAGATTTATAGTTTGAACCTGTGAAAATCTCTTCAAATGGGAATAAATTATCAATTAGTTTGATGTTTTTCATATTAATTCCAGTTTCTTCATTAAATTCTCTTAAAGCACTATCTAAATCTGATTCATTAAAATTACGTCTCCCTTTAGGGAATCCCCATTCAGGTTCATCCCAGAGTGTATATTGATTACATTCAACAATCATTTCATTCAATGAAAAACTTTTATTTTTATAATGAACACCTAATTTCAGTTGATTAAATTTATTTCTGGATGAATTTTCTTCAGACTTGTATTGATTTATTGGGCTTCCACTGCCCCATATATCATTCCATATTTGGTTGAACGTCAATGTATTAAGTCTATGTTTTTCATCATTCGTCATCTGCTTTAACATATTCATAATATAGTCTTTATTAGTTAATACATATTTCCCACGCATAAAGTCAATGAATCCTAATGTATCTTTACGTCGTATCATCAAATATTCAATATTGTTATTTCTAATGCGAAATGCGATCCCCCCTAAACTAGTAATAGGTAATTTGCATTGGTTATAATTATGACCGTGTTTTCCACAATTATTGCAATAGTTATCTGACATGTTATTATTTATGTTATATAATCTTTACACCCTTTTTGTAAAATGTTTGTTGTAATCGCAAAAAATAAATATTTCTAACGTGTATACAAAATGATATTTCACCCTGAAGTATGGGGGCCTCATTATTGGTTTTTCTTACATACAGTAGCCGAGTCTTATCCCAAAACTCCGAATGATGTAACAAAGAAGAAATATTATGATTTTATTCAGAATGTGCCGTTATTTATACCTATTGAGGAAATGGGAAATAAGTTTAGTGAAATGTTAGATAAGTATCCGGTATCTCCTTATTTAGATAATCGCGACTCGTTCGTGAGATGGGTCCATTTTATCCATAATAAATTTAATGTGATGTTGGGTAAAGAAGAAATCTCATTACCTAAAGCTCTTGCCAAATATCGAGCTGAGTATTTACCAAAACCAGTGTATATAAGCAGTAAGTTAAATTTAAATAAACATTATATTCATTTAGCGCTAATATTGATATGTGCGTTCTTAATTTATGTATATTACGAATAACGAAAATTTATACAGACAATATAAGAAGAAACTATATTATAAAGAATGCGATTTGAATTAGTAATCATACTTATAGCCGGATTTTGTATGGCAAATATTTACACTGATGGTAAGTATATGAATTTATTATTATCATGGAAAAAATATTATCAGATGGCTGGTATAGGTTTCGGTGCGTTAATGTTTTATATTTTAATAAAGAAGAATCCGTTACGCGCTCGTGAGATAGTAACCACATCTGGCGATTATATTAAATATTTACCAATAGATAAGAACGCGTCTAATATAATTTCCCCTATATTGGATTTCACTACAAAGCAAGGTTTTGTTTCGGGTAATGAGAATAATCCAATGATGAATTTCTCTAATCCGTCTCAAGTATCTGAAGATAGAATAATGAATTCGGGAAAAAAATCAACAAAGCGTTCAGTCAGTGAAACCAAAAAGAAATTCGTAGCATCGCGTCAAAATTGGAAATGTGGCGATTGTCAAAATCAATTAACCGCTTGGTTTGAAGTAGATCATGTGGTTAGATTAGAATATGGCGGAAGTAATCATGTAGATAATTTAGTTGCTTTATGTCGTGAATGTCATGGAAAGAAAACAACAATGGAGAACTTGTAATATGTATACCTGAAATATTTATTATATGTATAGTGTATAATAAATATGGACTTATCTGACGGAACTAATGTGATACCAATGTTGAAATATATTATCACTTTTGGATTCTTGATTTATTTTGTAATAACTCTGATGCGGTCATCTGAAGACCCATTATCATTAACAAGTGATTATAATAATTATCTATTCCCATTAGTAATAGGATTAATAGTTTTAATACCTACTGTTTTTTTAGGAAAAGAGTCATTGAATAACAGTTATTACGTTGGGATGATTATAGGAACAATAGTAGCTCTATTTGGAACTGTATTCTATTTTTATTCAAATATAAATGATTCCGCATTTTCAATAGCAAATTATATAATATCAGGTGTAGTGTCACTAGGTATATTAATTGGGTTAGCAATAGTATTTTACTTTTATAGTAGTTATTTAAAAAGACAAGAAGGATGGGGAGGTTTTTTCGTGCATTTTCTTTTCTATGTTCCTTGTCTTATTTTAGACTTCTATAATTACATAAGACGAGAACTAGAACTAACAACAAATGTCGTCTATTATTTGTTTATAACTGAGGTAGTTTTGATATTCCTCTATAATTATATACCGACAATTGTATCAAAACTTAGTTTAAAACAGGGTACGCCATTACTGGAAGGAACTGCGTTTCTAGATATAGAAAAACCATTGATTTCCAGTTATGATTTAAAACTAACATCCGAAAAAGATGATATAAATTCTCCGGTAGTATACCGTAAAAATTATAGCTTATCAATGTGGATAATGGTAAACACCCATTCCGAAAATAAGGTTTCGTATGCGAATGAAACCCCTATATTTAATTATGGCAATGGTATTCCTAAGATAACCTATGTTAAAAAGGAACCTCATAATAATAAAGAAATATTAAAAGTGTATTTTACCAATAGTGAAGATAACAATAGTAGCTATACAGTAGAAATAGATACTCAAAAATGGAACCAATTTGTATTTAACTATACTGCAAACTCAGTAGATTTGTTTTTGAATGGTGCCTTAGAAAAAACATTTAGATTCGACCATAATAATCCCCCCATACATACTGCGAATGATATGGTAGTTATTGGGTCAAATGATGGGTTGGATGGTGCGATTAGTAATATTCGTTATTATGTAGGTAATTTATCACGTTCACAAGTAACAAGTTCTTATAATTTATTGATGAAAAAAAACCCTCCGGTGAATAATTTATAGATGTAAAGTATATAATGGATACAATTACCATAATTCTGATAGTAGCTATTTTAGTATTGTTATATGTACTATATACTTACTTTACCGATAGTTCATCTGAATTAGTGCAAACCGCTAGCCTATTGACACCAGTTTCAGCTATTACAACTATTAGTGGTCCAACAAATACTCGTTATGGACATTCCGTATGGATATATGTAAACACTTGGGATAACAATGCTGACAAAACTATATTCTCCCGTGGCAATAATTTTAAGCTATATTTAGATAAAAATTCTCCAGTCTTAAAATTAGACGTTAAAATGAATGATGATACTGACGAAACAATGATAATTACTAATAATTTTCCTCTTCAAAAGTGGGTAAATATAACAATCAGTATGGATAATCAATTTGCCGATGCGTATCTTGATGGTAAATTAGTACGTTCCCAACGATTCTTCAAGAATATCGAAAACAGTGGTAGTGCTATCCCTATCGTGCCTCCTGGTAAAGAAACGCCTTTATATTTAGGGAATATCACCGGAAATTTTGACGCATATGCTACTCTATTTAAACGATGGACGACCCCAGTTGACCCTGAAACAGCGTGGGATATTTATATGAAAGGTAATGGCTCTAGTAAGATGGCTTCGGCATTGAACGATATAGGTATTGATTTATCAATATTACAGAATAATGAAGAAATTAAAAAGGTCTCCTTGATGTAAACAAAAATGTTTTATATATCTAGTATATAATATATAAAATAGAATGAATTTCCAACAAACTGCTAATACAAATACTGGTCCTTTGGATACATTTAATCAAAGTATTCAAAGCGGTATCCAAGTAGCAAGTGATGGATTCGACCAAGCTAAGGGAACACTCACTGATAAATTTGATGAATTTTCAACGGAAACCGCCGTTGGTGTTGGTGCTACAACTGGGTTCTTATATTCGAATACTATAATCGCAAAATTTGCTTTTATTATTTTGGTTTTAATTGTGCTCTTGTTTTTAATGAATTTGGGTATAAGTATGATAAGTTATTTTACAAGACCAAGTGATACACCTTATCTAATTGATGGTATGATTGATGGTACAAATAATATGATAATCTCTCAAGACCCCAAGAATACAGAGAGTAAACCAATATATAGATCTAACAATGAATCTGAAGGATTAGAATTCACATGGTCGTCTTGGATATATATTGATGACTTGAATAAAGATAATAAAAAGTATCAACATATTTTCAGCAAAGGAGATGGTGGGTTTGATTCAGTTACGAATATTGCGAATGTAAATAACGCACCTGGTATGTATATTTCCCCAATGACAAATAAACTGCATATTATTATGGATTCAGTCAAAACTCCAGATATGTCTTCTGGTAAAAATCCCAATGTTATTAATATTGACAATGTTCCATTAAAGAAATGGGTCCACGTTGCTATCCGCGCGATGAATACAAAGATAGATGTATACGTTAATGGTATAATCGCAAGCCGTCTTGAAATGCTGGATACTCCAAAACAAAATTATGGTGATGTTTATGTATGCCAAAATGGTGGGTTTTTTGGAAAATTATCAGCATTAAGATATTATAACCGTGCTTTAAATATTTTTGAAATTAATCAAATTGTATCAAGTGGACCAAAACTAACCGTTGTAAATGATATGGGAGCACAAAAAGGGTTTAAATATTTATCAAACTACTGGTATTCATCCAAATATTAGACAGGTCAATCGAACAATCTCGTAGTATATTATAAGTGATAATATACTAATACTATGGCAACATCAAATGTATCTTTAGATAATGTTTGTCAACAAAGAAAAAAACAATTTTTATTTGCGGTCCCTCCACCCAGAAATACAATTTTAGGTGAAGGTAAAAACCCTTATTTGAAAGGATATACTTCCGAACAATTGAATATGAGACGAAAAGCTGAAATTTTAAAATATGCTGGTAACAAGCAATCTACTAAACAAAATTCGTTTACGAAAAAGGAGTTATATAAGAACGCTATGATGGGTTCTAATCGTAGGAGTAGCAGAATATTAGATTGTCCTAGTCCAGGTATTATTTATACTCGTAGTAGTGCGGCAGGAGTTCCTGGACCATCAATCAACCTATATCTGGATGAGACAGTTCCGTTATATAATTATGAGACAGGCACAGAACCCAAAGGTATAACACAATCACCTATAACTGATAAATGGAAGGTTTTAACTATTGATACAAATACATTTTTTAATGACGATGAAGAAACCCTGTTAACATCATTGAATATAACTGATATTATTGACTTACCTTCGTATACATATAAAATGGATATCCCTGTTGGTTTTACCATAACTGGTAAAAAAATGAATAATACTGATACGGTGTATGAATACAAGAATATATCAATATCATTGGACGATGTGAATCCATTTGAGTTTTTAGTAAAATATAATAATGATTACGTTCAAAATATAACACCTCTAATTGATTATACATACAACCAACAAACATTAAAATCATTTTCATTTGATATTTCTAATAATGCTGACAACTTTAACGCAGTATTATATGCGGGTATTCTGAATATTTCAAACATAAATTTATACACTGAATCTGGATATATATATGAGTTTTATGTAAAACCAAGATTGAGTATTAATGTGGGTAACGTGGATGTAACAAGCACATTCAATGTAGAATATGAGGTTAGTTACGGAATACTTATGAATCTATCTGAAAACAATATAAGTGACGCATCAGGGTGCACTATAATAACTAGTCCTAGCACACAATTATATACTCCATTCTCAATAACAAATGTATAATCATTATTATATATGTCATATAACGTCATATATAATATTTACCAAGTGCTACGGTCAGGATTACTCTTGACACTCTTAAGTGGGTGCTGCTGGGTTGGTTGTTTGGGTTGCATATTAGGAGATAATGTAGGATTTAAGCACATTTCCGCATTAGGAAAAACTTGACCTGACATACACTTTGAAGCATCATTTACTTCAATACATCCTCTACGACCGTTTTGTTCGCCAACTAAACACCAGCTGGATTTTAAAGAAGAACCATTATTTTGAATAGGGCTTTCTGCGCTATCAGATTTAGGTTCGCGTGTCACAATATCAAGGTCATTTTTAGTTTGGACGTTTACAGACGCTTTACTCGCATCTTTTAGCAGATTTCCAACAGATTGAACGGATCCTTCGGCAATATCAACACCCGCACGAGCAACATCAGAGGTAATATCTGCGGTTTTGTTTAATAACGTGCCTGCCGTATATCCAAAAATAGCCAATATCTGATATATAAGAGGTTTGAAAATATTAATAACAACTTGGACGATGTTCCCTACAATTATAAATAAATTTATCCCTAAAAGAGATAATATTAATAGGGCAACGAGAATAACTATCATATAGTTTTTTGTGTTTCCATCGGAAGCAATAAATTTAGTAGAACTGGAGATTGAATCCATTTTAATGATATAATATACAAAAATATTTTATTTGATAAGTTCGTTTGCTTTCTTCTTATATAATGTATTTTTAATGTAAATGGGATTATTTAACATGCTTGAAACAGTTTTCTTTGTGAGTCTGGCTATAACTTTTGTGCTTATATTATTTTTAGTGTATCACTTCAGACAAAAGTTCACCGCATTAGAAACTAAATGCGACACTATGTTTGAAATTATTAACAATATTGTAACAGAAATGAACAACCGCAATACTTTAGTGACACATCACGATATGCCTGAAAATGTATTATATACACCTGGTGCACAAAGTCAAGAAGACTATTATAGCACACCTGAGTTACCAAAATTACTAGTATCTGAAAGTGAGTATGAGAGCGAGGATGAGAGTGAGGATGAGAGCGAGGATGAGAGCGAGGATGAGAGCGAAGATGAGAGTGAGGATGAGAGCGATGACGAGGACGATGAGGTTATTTTACCCGAAGAGTTGAATGAAAATGATGATAATAGTTCAATCAAGGTAATTGCAGTAGGAATGGAGAGTATTGACGATAGTATTAGTCCTCCAGAAGAGTATTCCAGTGTAGTATCAGAAGAACAAGACCCTGATATTCAAGAAGGATTAGATACGGAAAATACAGACCCTTTGGTAGTAGATAAATTAGAAGAGACTACTTTAGAGAATTCCCCCGAAGACATTACCATCCCAATGGATGTTTACAAAAAAATGAATATAACCGCATTAAAAGCATTGGTTATTGAGAAAGGATATGCTTCTGACACAACTAAAATGAAAAAGCAAGAACTATTGAAATTGCTTGAAACATCAGCATAAATGAAATCTAAATTACGTATTATAATTTCTAACTGTTTAGTATATTATAATGTTTTCACGTTCATCAAGTATGTTCCAAAGCGTAGATTGCGCATATCCTATTATTAAAGAAACTGTGCCTGAATCAGCTAGAGGTTACAATACAAATAACAAATATCCTGAATTCCCTCCACTAATGAGTGATGGGCGATCAGTTACTGCTACGTGGCAACCAGAGGCATCTATAAATGCGGATTTAGTAGAAAATTCCGGTATTAAATCAAACTGGGAATATCGCAAGTATTTAACCGAAAATGCGAAAAAAATTATGGAGTATAATTTCCGCGAATCATCAACCGATACTGGATATTACAAACGCCCTATTGATATCCCCAGTATTCAATCCAACGAGGTGAAGGGATTCCATAATCAACCCTATTTATATTCATCTGGAACCGATAACACAAAACCATTCGGTTACGCATCCAGTGATTTAAAAGACTTATATTTATCAAGAGAACAATTAGCTGCTCGTAAAATGTCACCCGCAGTATCTCAACCAGTCACTCGTCCTGAGTAAATAGGCTAATGTGGATGTACTTGGCGATTATCTGGTGTAAATATAGCATTTGCCATTCCCAATGTCACAATTATGAAGAATACAACTATGAATTCCATATTTTACACCTTATTATTATTATGGATTTTACTGGTTTGTAATAACAATCAATTTTTGGAATATACTTACTGTTTCAAATAATATAAATCATTATAGATGTATATTATTATACGAGAACTATGAAAGTAATTAGTTTTGATGTTGGAATAAAGAATATGGCTTATTGTATTTTAGAACACACGGAAAATGGAACTTTTATAGACAAATGGGGTGTTTTAAATCTTATGTCCGACGAGAACATTTCTTATAATTGTGATTGTATGAATATTCCAAAGAGCAAGAAAGCAACTCCAAAAGAATGTGGTAAGAAAGCAAAATATCATAAAAATAATAAATATTATTGCGAAAAACACGCAAAGAATTGTTCTCAATATTTTATTCCAACAAAGGATATGTCAACTCCTTCTTTGAAAAAATTAAAATTAAATGATTTGATTCAGCAGGGCAATAAAAATCTTGTATTTTTAAATACAGAGAACATTGGTAAATTAAAGAAGGCCGAATTGTTGGATATACTCACGGAATATTATAAAATAAATTGTTTTGAAATTATCAATAATAAGAAGAAGAAGACTGCTGGAGAAACCGATTTAATCAGTATAGGAAAAGAAATGAAAGAACAATTAAATCAAATTGAGAACATTGACACTATAGAACACGCTGTTATTGAGAATCAAATATCCCCTATAGCAACCCGAATGAAAACCGTACAAGGAATGTTAGCACAATATTTTATAATGGTGAACGACCAAATGAATATAGAATTTGTATCATCATCACATAAACTAAAACAATTTTCAGAATTAAAATTAGATAATAGAGAACCTTGTAATGAAATAACTGAAAATACACAAAATACAACCACAATTAATGCCAATTACAAGAAACATAAAAAGGATGGTGTGTATTATTGTTCTCTTATGTTAGATGCTAATAATAACTTAACAAAATGGAAGGATTCACTAAACACGAAGAAAAAAGACGATCTAGCCGATTCATTTTTACAAGGTATTTGGTATTTAAAACATCAAAATATAATAATGTATGCGGAGGATTTAAAAATAAATAGTGTATAAATATCATAATAGAATGGAAGTTATAGATCTAGGTGCCCTCAGTGAAATTGATGATTTGCCAAGTCTTGAGCCTTCGAGAACTGGTTCTAATCTTGGAACGGGTATTGAATTATTGATGAATGAGAAAAAAGTGTCGTCAAATGTAGATTTAAATTTAGGAGAACTAGACAATCTAGAAAATGAACTAAATGAAATTTCAGGACGCAATACACCCCAACCAGAAAATAATAGTGACGCAAAGTCTTTGTCTGGAATGGCATCTAATTTGTTTGGGTTTGGAAGTACACCCGAGCCTTCATCTGCTTCACAACAAGACAATTCCGGTTCTAATCTAGGACAAGCTACACGTGATAGTATCGGAACAGCTAAAACTTGGGATGGATTTTCCAAGATGTCAGAGATGCCAATGAACGACGAGATTAAGGTAAATACTACAATGAATGAACGCGACCAGCGTAGAAAAAAACGTGCTATGCTTAAGAAGTTGGACGACTGGTATGAGAAAGGGTTAATTAAGCACAATTCCCATTTTACATTAGACTCTGATTTTGATGAGATAGAAGATGAATATGAAACCGCATTGGAAGATAAGCGTAAGAAGGATAGTGTTAAATTACAGGGATGGTGGTTTATGACATTTATCAACTCATTGGAGTATGCGAATACTGCGTTTAACCCATTTGATTTGAACCTTGATGGATGGGGAGAGCAAATTAACGAGGATATTGATAGTTATGAAGAGATATTCACTGAGCTTCACGACAAGTATAAGGGTGGAAAGCTAGCACCTGAAATATCTCTTCTTCTTCGTATTGGGTTTAGTGGTGCGGTTTTGAACTTTTCAAACAAGGCTCTATCGAGTGCTACTCCAGCATTTAATGATGTTATAAAACAGAGTCCTGAATTGATGAAGATGTTTACTAACGCAACTGTGAGTAGTATGAGCCAAGACTCTCCTGGATTTGCAATGGCAAATAATTTTATGCAAGATGCGGGTAATAAGCCACGTGGTCCTCCTCCACCAGCCCCTGTTGAAACACAAAATATGCCTCCTCAACCAAGACCTGGAATGAATTATTCAAATGAAGCCCCTTCTAATAGACCTGACATTAACGCAAGTCGTGGTACTATGTTTAGAGAGCAGGGTGTAGATATGAATTCACAGCAGAATGTAAATGAACCTCCCAGAAGTATGCGACCTCCAGTCCAGAGACAAGAAATGAAGGGACCTCAATCAAGTGATATTGACAACATCTTATCTGGGTTGAAAACCCGTAATGTAAATATTCACGAAAAACCTCAACCAACATCTCAAGGTATCTCTAATGACGAAGATTCTGTAATTTCCATTTCATCATTGAATGGAATGCAAAATACAAATATGCCTAAGCGTGCTCGTAAGAAGAATTCTTCAAGCAAAAACACTATTTCACTAGATATTTAATATCAATATAAAATATAATGGATACATCCATAAGTAATATTGGTGATATTTTAGCTATACCATTTTTTGGTTTACTGGTATTTTATTTTTACAACATTAAGAACAAAACCAAATTAGAATATCTTTTATATTTATTCAGCATATCTGGGTTTATACTTGATATAATATTTACTTATTTGTTTGTGTATAACAAAGTTTGATAACTATTTCATAAAGTTATGTATTTATGAAATATGAATGTGTATTCCAAACCATATGATTTTTATATCCATTTTATCTATATAATGAAACTCTTAGTCTATGCGTTTTTTATTTTATTGATGTATTTTTTAGCAGGTATATCAAAGGTTGTAAATTATTCATCTACCGTAAAAGGGTTTCAAAATATGTTTTTCTTACAAAAGTTGCCTAGTATATTTTATGATTTAGCTATATCCGGGGTTGTTTTGCTAGAAATATTAGCACCAATTATCATTATGTTCTCCCTATACACAAATACATACAATGATTATGCGTATTATTCTAGTATAGGATTGGCAATATTTACTGTTTTAGCTACACTGATTTACCATTTCCCATCAAGTGAAAGTCAATATTATGGCTTTATCAAAAATGTAACCGCAACTGGTGGATTACTTCTACTTTCTACATTTTTTGAATAAATTTCCCAAGTAATATTATATGGATTATAAACTAATAATATTAACATTTATTGTTACGGCATTGTGGGATGTTGTATTGCGTTTTATGTCTCTTAATTATGAAAAACTACCCAAGTATTTTCAAATGGATTTCGTAGAATATTTAATTCCATATTTTAAACAACACACTATTTTAGCCGCTGCGCTAATCGCCGGGTTTGTAGGCGCTACAACCCAGCCTATTATTTTATCTATAATGAATTTTCCAAAAAGTATTTTTGACATAGCTTATGTTAGTAAATTTATGATTTTGTCATTTATTATTAGTGCGTTATATGGTTTCATAATGAAATGGAGTAATTTATTTCCTCACTTAGTAACACATTACTACGATAAATTAGGAGTGGCAAGAAGTATGTATACCGATGGTGTCTCTGGATTAGTCGTTCAGACTACTTTACTGGCGATGTATCACATTTTTTCACTTTGGTAAAATAATAATTTCACAATTGATTATTATTTTATGCGGATTTATACATTTCTAACATTTTTTCTTTTTGTTTTGAATAATCAACTATCGGTTTTGGATAATTGACATCTTTATATTTTGTGTTGTTATATGTTTCATTCCAATTATGAATATCTGATGCATCTACTTTTTCTAATTCAGGAACCCATTTTTTAATATATTCAGCATTAATATCAAATTTATAACTTTGTATCCAAGGGTTCATATCACGAAAATATGGTTTCATATCAACTCCTGTTCCACTAATACCTTGCCAATTACCATTATTAGAAGCAATATCATAATCGGTTAATTGTTGTGCGAAGTATTGTTCTCCAACACGCCAATCAATAAGTAATGTCTTTATTAAAAAACTAGCAGTAGTCATACGTCCTCTATTATGCATATAACCAGTAGTATTCATTTCACGCATACAAGCATCTACTAAAGGGTATCCTGTCATACCAGTTTTCCATTTCTCAATATTGGTCTTGTTCTGGCTCCAGTTCAATGAACGAAACTTAGTTTGATATGACTTTCCTACTACTTCAGGATAACAATATAACACGTGTGCGAAAAATTCTCTCCATATAAGTTCTCTAATTAATCCGTGATTTAATCCAAATTTTTTCTTAAACGCGTGATATACTTCACGGATAGATACACAACCAAACTTGATATAAGCAGATAAATGAGTAGTTTTAGTTGTAAAGAAATCTCTGGTTGATTCATAGTCACGTTGCTTTAATAACGCATTTTCTAACTTTTCCTGTGCATGTACTCTACCCCCACGGACCAATATATTGTCATTTACTTTTACAAATTGTTTCATTGCGTCTCTCAATGTTATTTTATACTTTAATTTTTTACTCGATGTTGAAAATGGAAATGAAGTAACATTTATTGGTTTTGAAACACGATTATTTAAAACAGCATTATAGAAAGGTGTATATTTTTTATAGGCGTTTTTTGAACTTTCAACTAAGACCGTTCCAGGTTCATATAAATAATAGTCTGGATAAGTTTGGCATTCTATTTGTAATTTATTACATAGTTGTTTTGCTTCATTATCACGCTGTATAGCATATGGACTATAGTCATCGTTAAAAAATAGATGAGTAATTTTGAGTTCTTCAATCAGTTGTTTCAATATAATTGTCTGTGCACCATAAAAACATAGTAATTCTCCGCTATTTTTTTTAATATCAACGGCCAAGTCGTTTAGACTTTCAATCATAAACTGTACTGAATTATCAGATTTATACTTATTATTAGTCACTTGTTCTGGGGTGAATATAAAACACGTATATAATTTATTGCACACGACCCCAGCATTATTTAATGCAACATTATCAGAAATACGAAAGTCACGATGAAATACAAATAATCCCCGTGTATCAGTCATCATAGTTAAATAATATAGATATATTTATGTAAAATCTTTATTATTTATTTCGATGAAGAATATAAAAATAAATCTCTATTTTTATTAGAAATGGATTGGATTTCAACCACATATCACTTTTTAAACGCGGTATTATTTACAAATGTAGAGTATCTCGTGCAATCAACTAATAACGTGATAAATCAAACCCGCAATATTGACTATATGCCAATCGTAACCAAATTGTTTTTGATATATGTAGATGTAAAAACAGGAGTGTCTAAATGTGGAAATTATTTATATAATAATTTTGATGTTGTAAAAAATACAGTAGACACTACATCATACAAAGTTGATAAAGTAAAGGCTATTTATAACGAACATCGTATCGAACCATTTGATAATAACTGGGTATGTATATCTATACTATTAAATAACGATCAAACTTTATTCACAGGTAATAAAACTATATATTTAGAAAATTATCAACATATCAACCCTCATACCACTCCGGATGTGAGTAAAAAGGATTATTATAATGACTGTATTTCCTACTTCGGAAAGATGGCAACGTCAATTGCGAAATGTGATGACAATGTAGTTGAAACAATGGTTACAATGAAATTAGATGAAGGAGTCTTTAATAAATCATTCAATAAAAATACAGAGAACACAACCTATTCCAATACTCGCGTGAAATCACAATTTTTAACTATTGAATACACTCATCCCAAAATGAAGGACCGAATAGTAATAGAATTAGACAAAGACCTATACTTTACTGACAATATAATATTATCCCCTCTTTTTATTAAGAGATACTTGGAATATCAAGATAAAGAAGTTATTTTTGATGAAAATTATACTGTTAATTTGATGGACAATAATGTAAATATGATTACACTTTCATATTCTCAATCGGTATTGTTGTCAGAGAATTCATATAAGGTCATCAAAAATGAATAAATATAACAAATAAATATAAAGATTTTTCTCCTACTATATTACGGGCGTAACTATGGATACAGTGAGTATTCAATCCCACCAACATATGTTAAATGATAAATGGAAATTATATTACCATTTACCACACGACAAAAACTGGGATGTATCAAGTTACTCAGCAATTATGAGTAGTATTGATAATGCCGAAAAAGTTATCTTACTGAATCAAATTATTCATGATAATGTATTAAAAAATTGTATGTTGTTTGTAATGCGGGAAGGTATTACGCCCATGTGGGAAGACCCACGAAACCGAAATGGTGGTTGTTTTTCATATAAGATTTCAAACCGATTTGTTGCTGACGTATGGAAAAAATTATTTTACATGATTACTGGAGAGACTATATGTAAAGACACTTCACATAGTAAACACGTAAATGGTATCACCGTTTCACCCAAAAAAAACTTTTGTATAGTAAAAATATGGTTAGATGTTTCCACCCTACAAGACCCTAATATTATCTCTAATATACCAAATCTTCAACAACAAGGGTGTCTATTTAAGAAACACGAACCAGAATTTTAGATGTAAAAATTGATACTACTAATATTATTGTTTGTAATGAAATAAACAATAATTATGAAGACAATTCGTAGATATATTGCTGCGTTAGGTGACGATATCGAATATATTATAGGTAAACACGCGAGTGATAATTTTGAAATAATAGATAATTCAAAGGAAAATGATTTATGGTTCCATATTAACAATGAGCCATCCGGGCACGTTATTGCGATTATACCAGATGATATAACCTTTTCAAAAAAACAACTTCGTCAGATAATAACACAAGGGGCTCTTGTATGTAAAGAACATTCAAAATATAAATCACAACGAAATTTGGAAGTAATATATGCTTCTGTCAAAAATGTAGAAAAAACAGATATAATTGGAAAGGTTATGATTACAAATTCTAAAATAATCTCTGTATAAAATGTTTTGTAAGTCCAATGTATAAGAATGTCTGAAGAAAAAACTAGTATATCTCATCATACAATGATGGATTTATTACGTGCAACTCTATTAGTATACAATTATGGTGAGAATTTTGAATTAGAAAATAAAGAAGAAACGGTAGAAGAATTTGTATCTGAATTGAAAGAAGGGCACGAATTTGAAAATTTAGAAATGGATTCAGTAAAAAAAAAGGTGTTAGTTGAAATCTCGGATAATGTTCCAACTGGAAAATTATATAAATTTATAAATGACCCTGAAACAGATATTCAGGTCGGAATTGCTGTAAGTGAAGGAAAAAAGAGAATAACTGTAGTATTTCGCGGTAGTGAATCTATGTTGGATTGGTATTATGATTTAATGGTATTCAAACAACAATTGAAAGATAATATTTACGTTCATAGTGGGTTTTACACACAACTTACCTCGAATTTTGTATATGAAGAATTAGTCAAAAACATCAACCTGATTTTAGAAGAACATCCAGATTATGATATTTATGTTACCGGGCATAGTTTAGGTGGAGCATTATCAACATTGTTTGGATATATGTTAGCTAGTAGGGTTGTAAATAATGTAAATGTAGTTTCTTTTGCGAGCCCACGTGTAGGTAATTATGAATGGAAAAAATCATTTGAAGAAACCACAAATCTTACCCATTATCGTGTAACAAATAAACGCGATATAGTGACAGCATTTCCATTTTATAAATATTACCATGTTGGTACAAATATACAATTATCAGATGAAAAATATAAAATTTATAAAGATGATAGTGTAAGGAAATGGTACTCAGAGACTTTTTTTACTTGTTGGAGCCCGTCCGAACATAACTGTGAATTATACTACAAAAGAATGAATGATAATATATGGTAAAAATAGGGTATAAATAATAATTATTATATTATTTATATAATGGTAAAATACTTAGTTGGTATTTTATGTTCTAGTAATGTTCGACTATTAAAGGAGTCTTTCCTTAGTGTTATCAATCAGAATGGTTTTGATGACTATGAAATAATGATTATAGTAAATACGTTGAACGAAGAGTTTTATCAAGATGTTATGTATGAATTTGGTAAGAATAATTATACAAAATTAAGAAAAATAATAAGAACAGAATCAAACGGTTCTCCGGGTAAAGGTCATAACTCGGTATTAAACATATTTTACAAGGATTATCGGTATGATAATTTAATTATGTTAGATGGTGACGATTTCCTTTTTCCGAATGCTATACAGAGAATAAATAATATTCGTACCGCTGAAAATAGTGATGTGATTTCATTATATGGAAATACGAAGATTTGTATAAATAATGATTGTAACTATCGTAAATTAAAGGGTCAATCAGATGATTCAATCAGTATATATAGGTTACATTTCCATTACAATATAGAGGAATGTAAATCTATACATCGTCTGGACGAAGAGTTTAATACGACACTCGCAACTCCAGGTAGATTATTATGTGTTAACCGAAAATTATTATCCAAATACATTCAGTTATATGACGAACGAATGTATACTTATGATGATTTTATGATGACAGTTCTACTTTATAAAGAAGACAAAAATCCACAATTTAATATTACACATATTTCAGATCCATATATATACCTTTATAATGCGGCAAATGAAGATAGTGTATCCTACAAGTATACAAATGAAACTATTTATGACAAAAATGACAATAAATATAAACAGGATTTAATTCAAATACATATAGATAAGTATAACATTACCGATACTATCATTAAACCTTACTCTACGATAGTAAATGATACGATTAACATTCAAGAGATGCATAGTTTTCATAAACAGATGATTTTAAAATTACATAATGCTCTTCCATTAACTTTACCTAGGAAAAGAATTCTATTCATTGATTATGCTGAATGGGATTACAATACTATAAATAAACGTGCGTTAGGAGGAACAGAATCCGCATTTTATAGTATATCAAATGTGTTATCCAAAAAATATAACATTAGTGTCATGACAGGAGCGGACGCAGGCGAAATGATCCATAATAGTTTACAATATTATCCATTACAACCGGATCTTATAAAAACAATATGTCCTGACATTATTATTTTTCAAGGTCAATGTCCACTAAGTAAGGAATTTTTAACAAATATTAATCCAAATATTCAACTATGGAACGCAATGCATCATAACACAGATGTTGCATATATAACAAATGAGGTTATTCAATATCCATTTGATAAATACATCTTTGTAAGTGACTGGCAGAAGAATAGATTTATACAACAATATAAACTCGACCATAATAAATGTATCGCTATGCCAAATGGCATATCTCCATTGATTAATTTGAACGAATTGAAGTTTGTTGAAAAAGAAAAAATAATGATTTATTATAGTACTCCTTTTCGTGGGTTAATTATTGCGTATCATCTATTCCAATTAGTAAAGAAGTATATTCCCGATATAAAATTAAAGGTTTTTTCATGTTTTTCTCGTGAGGTTGAGAAAAATAAAACAGTGTATCTTCCAATTACAGATATAACAGAACTAAATCATACGGAAATGGATATATATTATCATCAAATATACCAATTATTAATAGACGACCCTGATATTGATTTTTATGGTTCTGTACCACAGAAAATATTATTCGAACATATTAAATCGTCAATGATACTATTTTATCCAAACACATATGCTGAGACGTGTTGTACTTCCATATTGGAAGCAATGGCACATAGATGTAATATAATTTCATCGGAATTAGGCGCTATACCTGAAACATCTAATGGTTTCGCTAACTTATATAATCCTCATGTTGACGTTCTTCACGAAGAAATCGTTACAGATGAAATTGTCAGACACCCAATCCAAATCAATCAAATCCCCGAAAGTTATACACGACAATTTGTAACGAAAACAGTAGATTTAATAAATAATTACTATAGTGAATACAATCAAAAGCTACTAACAAATCAACAAGAGTATATTGAGAACTGCACATGGGAAAAACGTGTTGAAATTATTGAAAAGCATATACCATCTGTATAATAACTACGTATTATTCATAACATACTTAGTTATTCGAATTCTTGAAATATTCAATAGTTTTTGTTATACCATCTATTAGGTTATATTCTGGATTCCAATTTAGAACGGATTGCGCTCTTTGAATATCTGGTTTGCGGTTCGTTGGGTCATCTGACGGTAACGGACAAAATATGAGTGTTGAATTTGATTTTGTTAATTTAATAATAACATCTGCTAATTCTTTGACAGTTAGTTCATATGGATTTCCAATATTTACAGGATATATATAATCTGAATTCATTAGTTTGATTAACCCATTCATTTGGTCTTCAATATAACAAAAACTACGAGTTTGACTACCATCACCATATAATGTAATATTTTCATTATTTAATGCTTGATTTATAAAATTCGATACAACTCTGCCGTCGTCTTTATCCATCCTTGGGCCATAAGTATTAAAAATGCGGACAATGCGAATATCTACATTGTATTGTTTGTGGTAATCCATCATTAGAGTTTCAGCCACTCGTTTACCCTCATCATAACAACTACGAATACCAATTGTATTCACATTTCCACGATACTCTTCTTGTTGTGGGGTTATTTCAGGTTCGCCATATACTTCTGATGTAGATGATTGCAGTAAAGTAGCATTGTGATACTTTGATAAATCTAACAAATTTAATATACCTTGAAAATTCACTTTTAATGTGTAAATAGGGTCTATTTGGTATTTTGGAGGAGAAGCAGGACACGCAAAATTGTATATTTGGTCTATTTTGTGGTCTGTTAGAATTAAGGGTTCAATTATATCGTGATTTATAAATTTAAAGTTTGGATTTTCAGATAAATGAGATATATTATTTAAATTCCCAGTATAAAGGTTATCTATACATATCACATAATTTCCATCAATTAGTAATCGTTCACACATATTAGAACCTATAAATCCGGCACCGCCAGTTACTAAAATAGTTTTCATATAGAGTATATGAAGGTTATGTTTCAATAGGTATTACGCAAGTTTGAATAACATACATAAAATATGGTATTCAATTTATACAACTTATAGTGGAGGCAAGTTTGCCAAACACAGCTTTATGCTACCAAGTGACGCAACGTCATATTTAATAATCAATGGTAGATCATTACCAAGATACATCTCAAGATGACTACATAAAGGAGTGCATTTAATAAAATGAGAAAGACTCTTTAGTGAAAATTCGCCTTGATAAATAACAGAATCATCGGACTTTTGAATAAAATTCATATTATCTTTGGACTCTGACCTAAAAATTCGTGAACTAGCAAAACTACCTTCGCACGAAAATACAAGGTCACTTCCGACCGATTTAATTTCAATACGGTCAGAAATACTATTTAAATCACGGATAATCTTTTGAAAATCCGACGTGGGTAGATTTATGACTGTCGAATATTCAACGTTCGGAATATAGAGTTCGTCCGTATCTGGTTCAATCAATCGTAGTTTTTGACTATAACATTGTTTAATATCTCCATTATCATATTGAAGTCCCAAATGAGAAACTATACCATCGTGATAGTCTGCTTTATCAATATACATTGATAAAGTGTCATCATTTGACATAGTTGAAATCACTTTAAATAGATGCAGTGTATTCGCACATACAATAATCTTGTCCGGTTGACAATCGTATTTTTCGAATTTACTAGCGTCTAACAATACATTTACCAGAATAGTATGTGTTTTATCAAAATTAATAATCTTCATACCATCTTTAGTAAAAGTGATAGTAGCATCTGTTAAGATATCCTTAATCGCAGTAATCATATTTCGTATAGGCTGAATCTGAACGGTTTTTATAGTTAATACATTATTTTCTTCATTCATGGTCCTACTAGTATAATTAGTATTATGCGTTTGTTTTTATATTTTATTTGAATTATATCTATTTTTTAGAATGTTTCTTCATAGTATATTTTTTACATTTTCCTTTTTTACGACATGTTTTAGAAGCAAGTTTAAGGGCTTTACTATTAGGCTTACACCCGGAATGTAGTAAATGATAATCGACTATACTTGCGTTTCCTCCAGTAACAGCACTTGCTAATCTTGCGATACCCCACGAATCGGGGGTTTGATTTGGACGAGACCCACCAGAATAATACGCAGCACGCCCTTTGTCTACAATTGAAGTAAGAGTTTTTTTAGAGCAACCAGTTTTTATAGCTAGTTTTCTAGATGGCTTTATTGTAGAAATACCATACAGTTTTTTTGCGGTTTTTACATGATTGGAAGGTTTTGTTTTGAACGAAGCAACTTTTGGGCGTGTAAAGTATTTATCTTTTTGATAAAGCTTACGCGATTTTAGTATATTTTTACGTTGTTTTTCTTTATCTTGTTTTGATAAAGTAGCTGGTATGTAACGTTGAGGAATATACATTAGTCTATAATAGATTTAGAAAAATATACTATGGATATATATAGCAATGGCTACCCCTACTCCTATTCCTCTAAATAGTGATAATTACCCACAATTAAATACGTCTATCATTGATATTCTTAAAGGAGGTAAACGTCCTTTAATATCCATATTTACTAATGCTGATGGAACTGTCTACGCAGTAGATACTCACGGTGAGATCAAAGAGCGTGAAGTTCTAAGTGCGAGTTATACCGCTTCTTATCAAGATAAAGATGGAAACATGACAAACCCTTTTGTTGTTGTTAAGTTCAAGGATGGTGAAGGTATGGTAAATGCCAAATTTATTGATTACTTCACATCTGTTGATTACGTAGAGGATCACTGGTATGTATTATCTCAAGGTGAGATTAAACGTAAAACTTTCTAATCAGTATTATTAATATTGTAATTTTATATTCACAATATTAATTCACAATATGATATATGCAGTCTATTTAGGTTATTATATATTTTTACTATATAATATGCCAAAACAATATTATTCCTTTGACGAATATTCAATTGAAGATTCAGACGATGACCGTTATTCTTATGTTTCAGAAAAAAGCGAAAAGACATATTCGTCCCCATGCCGATGTCGCAGATGTAATAAACCAAAAAAATGTAAACCCGTAAAAGAATGTTACAAGTGCGGAAATCAAGATAAATGTCAAAAAAAAAGAAGTAAATGTAAGTCTAGTAAATGTTATAATACTGAAGAAAAATGTATTATTATTAAAATTAGACCTTGTAAATAATAAGAATAGAAAGTATAAATTGTATATTACTTCTATAATATGTAACCGTATTCTGTAATCTACAGAGCATATATGCTAATGATTAATAATTTAGTATAAACTATACTGTTTATATATGATATATATATATATAAATTGTTATATATGACAGGTTGTGATGATTCGTATTGTACGTGTGATGAAGGTTCTCATAGGGAATGTAACTATTGTTACTCAAGAAATAAACGCAATAGTGGATGTAAAAAAGTTGTAAAAGTGGGGAAATATGGTCGTGATGGTAAAGACGGGAAAGATGGCGAAGACGGGAAAGATGGTAGACCAGGACGCGATGGCTGTGATGGAGAGGACGGACACGACGGTTGCGATGGTCGTGACGGTATGGATGGTCGCGATGGTAAAGACGGAAAAGATGGTGAAGATGGACGTGATGGGCGTGATGGAAAAGATGGATGTGATGGAATTGATGGTATCGACGGAAATGATGGTCGTGATGGAAAAGATGGAAAAGATGGTAAAGACGGTGAAGATGGTAAAGATGGATATAATGGACGAAATGGATGTGACGGTGATATTGGACCTACTGGACCTTATGGAGAGGAAGGAGAGGAAGGCCCGGTTGGTCCAACTGGTTCAAGAGGTCGCGATGGGTGTGATGGACGTGATGGGTGTGATGGTCGCGATGGAGATACAGGACCTACTGGTGAGAAGGGTAATACCGGTTATACGGGTGAGAAAGGAGATACTGGACCTACAGGTCATACTGGCGAACAAGGATGTGATGGTGAGAAAGGTGATACTGGACCTACGGGCGATGATGGTTCTACTGGCCCTACTGGAGATAAAGGGGATACTGGTCCTACAGGGGATTGTGGTGAACCTGGGCGTGATGGACCGACTGGAGAAAAAGGCGATACTGGTTTTACTGGACCAACTGGAGAAATTGGTCCTACTGGAGAAAAAGGCGATGATGGAGAAATTGGTCCTACTGGAGAAAAAGGTGATGATGGAGAAATTGGTCCTACTGGAGAAAAAGGTGATGATGGAGAAATTGGTCCAACCGGTCCAAAGGGAGATATAGGCCCTACAGGTCCAAGTTTTGCCTCTAGTTTTGCTGATTTTTACGGACAAATGAGCCAAAGTGGTATAAATGATAATCCAGATGATATTGGTCCAGGTGAATCTGTAAATTTCCCTAGTCCAACAGTCAACCCATTTGGTCTCATACAACGTAAAGAAGGAACAAGTCCAAATGAGTTTGTATTACCACCCGATAGTATTTTTGAAATAACGTTCCAAGTAACAACCAGTAACGCAGGTGAATTAATAGTTGTTTTAAATGGTAATGAACTTATACAAACAGTTGTTGGTAAATCTGGTGGTGGAGGTTTAGTTGGTATGTCAATTATTACTACCCCAAGTGGAACTGATTCTATATTAAGTATCAATAACCCAGTTGGGTCACCTCCCGGAGGATTAAAAGTAGATGAATCGTCTGGTTCATTAATACAACCATTAACGTGCCATTTAATAATTAAAAAAATAGGGTTTTAGATTGATGAACACGTTATTATATTTTTACATATTTCTAAAAAATATAATATTATCTTGAAATTACATCACAATTTTAAATTTACCGTCGACCTTTACTAGTTTCCCAACCCGCTTAGGTTCCATATTTGGATTAGATAGTGCGTCATTATAACTTTTATAATCGTACAACTCCATAGTATCCTTCTTTAACGCATAATCAGTTCCTTGAATGTTTACTTTCTGAGCGTCCCACTCTAGTTTGGCTACATCTAAGCCTTCTTTTTGCATCTTATCCATTTCAAATGAAGGGTATGATGAATAAACATTCGATTCTATTTTACCATATCCATAACACACCATTGGATTATCATTTGACTTAGCGGTTCTCGCATAAATATTACAATCTATAGCCGTTTCTTTTACCGCTTGTAAGATTTGATTATTAATTCGCTGTTTTATGCTTGCTATCTCATATAATGTTTCGTCAGTTGTAACAGGGGTCGCTTTATCTATTCGACTAACATCACGAATGCGTATTTCAATATTTTTATCGTCAGTTTTCTGTTCTTTACTGAACTTAGTTACATAAAAAAATACTTGGACTGTGCGTAATTCTTCTGGTAAATCTTGATGACTACATATACGTCTAGCACGTCCAACCACTTGGTCTGGGCGAACCATATGCCAGTAGGGCTCTACAATATGGACGTATCGGGTATTCTTTAGATTAATACCTTCCGCACCTGAGGAAGTAATCATAAAGATTTTAATCGCGTCACCATACATATTGTTTTCGTGTTGTTCTCTTAATTTATTAGAAATATTTACCGGAACAAGGTCCCACGCACCATTATATACATTACGTATTATTTCTCTTTCATCTGGAGTTTCAGTTCCTGTATATAAAACAAATTTTAGTTTTCCTGCATCTTTTTCATCCTCTACTATTTCCCAATCATCTGCGTTTTTTCGTATTTTGAATTCAGCAAATCCATTTGCTAACAAAATTAGACGAAGAATACCTATACCTTCCATCGTTCTAAAATGACTATAAATCAGATGCGACCCTATATTATCTGGATTTGTCAAGTTCTCTAATATCTGTAAAAACTTAGGACTTGATTGTTGTAACATATCACCAGTCAAATATTTATGTTTTCCGGTATCATTGTCAATAGTATTTAATTTTAAGAGGGCATTTTCTATACGTTTCGCATAGTTTTCAGTATCTATCTTAGACCCTTCGTCAACCTTGTCATCAATGTTAGCATATGGGTCAGTTTCTTGTATAGCCGCGTCTGGAACTACATCCATATCATTCTCATCCATTTTATCAATATTCTTAGTAGGGATAGGGCGTTCAATTTCATCGGGAAATACAAAATTACAAGCCGCACGAGAGAAAATACGATAAGTAGATGAAATATTAAATAAATCTTCCTTGTCTTGTTGTTTCTTTCTATTCTTTTTTGCTGCCTTTTCTCTATCGGCCTCTTCTTTACGGATTTTTGTATAGACCCCAAATTGATGGTCGGACATTTCATTATAAACAATGTGATAATTATCGCCATTTTCGGTTTTTACATAGGATGGTAATAAATTTTCTTGTGCGCTTCTGAAATATGATGTTAATCCTAATATACGTCTCTGGAATAAATTAATATTTTGTGCTTGTTCTGTATCTTCGTTTACAAATGTTTTCAAAAAGTCTTCTTTTACATCAGGAAGACATTTATTCAACTTTATTTCTATTGTTTTTTCTTGGACGTCCAACCCGTTCTTATTTAATATATGTAATATCTTTTTCAAAAAATCAGCGTCATTTAAATTACCACTTTCGTCCAACTTTACTCCATCGTATCTCTGAAAACTTTCACCAGATGCTCCTCCTTTCAGTTTACGGGTTTTTGGTTTATCAGCAACAACGCGCTTTTGAGTTCCTTTTAATGCTCCTCGTTTCTTTGTATTAACAAATCCGAATGGATTGCGGGTGATTGTCAATTTATTTCCACTGTATTCTACAAAATCGTGAGTTTTTAATCCGGCTTTGTCAAACATATCTAATATGGCACTTGTGTCTACCTTTTGAGAAGTCTGGACGTTAACTGTCATATTCCAGGTCTTTATGTATCCACGTAAAATATTATATAAAATACCGATTTCATTTGTGTAATTGATAATAGGTGTTCCGGATAGTAATACGATTCTTACATTCGTGGCTTTCATTAAGTAGTCATACAGAATATAGGAAATAGAAGTCTTTTGGTTGATTTTATTTACAATTCTACTTACAAAATTATGAGCTTCATCAATAACCACTACCGCATTATCAAATGGATTTCGTGTCTGATTATCCGTTAATTTATTTAATATGTTCATATTCAACCCATTATAATTTATATCCTTGTATTTTGAACGGATCATTTCATTCAATTGTAAATCCACTGATGTTTTTTCATCAGAAGATAACTCAGCAAAATTAGGCTCCTTATTTATATTTACTAACCAGGCACCTTTATTTTTACGAACATAATCAATTGGTAATGATAATGCCTTTGATAATACAGTCAAATATTCAGGATTTCCTTCAATTGAAATAAACTCCCAATATTGATTCTTTTTATAGAGGTCGTCCCCACATTTCTTCATTTCACTGAAAAAATTCATTTTTAAAGAAGCGGGGGTTAGAACAAATACTTGTTTATTACTTTTCATACCTTCAGCAATAGCAATAGAAGTACATGTTTTACCTGAACCGAGACCGTGATATAGAAGTAATCCACGATAAGGGGTATATAAATTTAAGTAATCACGAACAATACGTTGATGAGATAACAGTGAAAACTCTTCAGACGCACCTCTAGAATCACAACTAACTGATTCAGATGAATCAAGTAACTCTTGTTCTCTAGGTTGAAGCATTTTGTTTAATTTCTGAATAAATATTTTACGGTTATTCATATAATATGGTGGAGCAACGATTATGTTCTTCTCACGCTCTTTGGGTAATCTATCAGCTACCTTTTGAGTGCGTATAATAGCGGTTGTTAAATCAACTTCAGGTAGTTCTTCGGATTGTTCTAATACAATTTTCTTTGGTTTTCTTCCACGTTTTTTGGTTTCTTTGATTATCTCATCCACCTTTTCTTCTTGAACCTCTTCTACAAATTTAGCTGGTTCTTCTAATTCAGTTAATTGAGTGATAGTCTGAAGTTCTTCTTCTGGCAGCATAATTGTCTCTTTTTGAGAAGGTATATCAAAAATCTCCCCCTCTTTTTCTTCAGTTATATCTACATCTTCTATCTTTTCCTCTTCAATTGGTCCTGCGATTACAATATCTGAACTTAATTTAGTTGGAGACTGATTATCTATTAATACTGGTTCTGGGATATCTTTGGGAACATATAAATTCTTATTAATATCACTTGGGCGGGGTTTTACCGGAAATACGTCTTGTTTTCGTAATTTATCAAGAATAATATCACGATTTACTGTAGAACTACGTCGTTTATCTAAAATAGTAAATGATTTAGATACCGAGGGTTCATCGACATTAAGTTTTTCAATATCTTCGATAGAATTAGAAATCGGTATTTGTTGTCTATTGTTAAACCTTATTTTTATTTCTTCTTGGGTATTTGGCATTACCTTTGTTTGTAATAGTTCTAAATATGTATTTGGAATACTCATACCGTATTTATGTATATAGTAACATTACAAATTATATTTATTTTGTTTTTATCAATCAAAGTAAATATTAAAAATGGCTTAATTTTCGAATCGCATCTTCGCAAGCAATTTGTTCCGCCTTCTTCTTTATCTTATGAACACCTTCTCCCATAAATACAAAAATACGATTGTATTGAGACATATGTTGATGAATATCTGTATATTTGTTAAATTCTGTAATAGGAATGGATTGATTTAATTTTACACTATGAATAGGTTGTCCGAGACATAGATACACTCCCATATGGTATCCTGTATCTGGATTATGTTCTTCTACTTCCATATAATGCGGTGTTACCTTAAACTCCTTCTGGATTTTCACTTGTAAAATATTCTTGTAATTGTCATCATTCTTAATTAAACTGATCCAATCAACGTGTTTTTCAAATACAGATTCTACAAATACTTGGACCATTTGAAATCCTGGACCAGTAACAAATAAATCTTTAAACCAATTTTCATCATCTTTTACTGAGATTTTGTTGAAATCTAAAAACATTGCTCCAATAAACGATTCAAATAGGCACCCTAATTTCTTTAAATTAGTCCTTGTTTGCTTTGTTTCTGCGTGCTTAGACAAAATTAACCATTTATGTAATCCCATTTCATATGCTATTCTTCCAATTGCCTCGTTCTTTACAAGAGCAATCTTTTTTTCTGTCATAAATCCTTCATTCTCTTTTGGAAACCTCTTATATAGGTAATATTTAGTGATACACTCTAATATACCATCTCCTACAAACTCTAATCGCTCATTTGATTTAGTATATAGAGGTAAACAATTATCTGGTTGAGAAACTATTGTAATATTATTGTATTCGTTTTCAATATCAGGACGTTTAATATAAGAGCGATGTACGAATGCACGTTTATATAACATAGAATTATAAATGTTGGCATTTATTCCATAATTTGATAAAATGCCTTTTATTTCATCGTCAGTAATCACTTTATTAACAGAATTATATGGGTCAAACACGTATGATTCTACGCCATTTGCGTTCTTTTCAACTCGGATATCTTCATCTGTATTCATTTTATTCTTAACTGGTAATAAAATGAATGTTATAACAATATACGTTACGATAGGTTTATATGGTTTTAATATATTATATTGTGGCGTAATATAATATTTAGTAAATATATAAAATATGGTATTAAGTGGTTCTAAACGAACAACCTACAAGTCAAGTATTGTTAATCAAAACTCAGGAGGAGGACCTAAGAAGGCTGGTCTTCCTTATCAAATTGGTCGTGAAGCATCTGTTAGTATTGCTTTAAAGAAAACATCTCAAAACTTAGTTTTCCTCAAAAAACCAACAGGTATGCCAAATTAATCGAATGCGTTTAGAGTATATTTAATAAATAACAAATAAAAATATTTAGTAAATATATAATTATGGTATTAAGTGCTACTAAAAAAGTGTCGGCTGCGGCCAGTATTACAAATCAAAGTTCTGAGGGTGGAAGTAAGAAGGCCGGTCTTCCCCACCAAGTCGGAAAAGACGCATACGCCGCAATTCACATTGGTGGAGCTAATGCTTTAGGCGTTCGTTTTTCAAGTTATGGATTAAAGAGAGTTGCTACAACTACTCACCCCAATGTTAAGGTTTCCCGTCCTATTGGAGTCAGTCCTATGGTTTGGCGTTAAGTAATCTTTTTAAAACAATATAATAATTCTTATATACTTATTATATTCTTATCATGAAGATAATTGTTGACGAACGAGAACACGCATTATATGATAGATTGGACGCAAGACTTAGTAGTTTAAAAACTCCATCATTTGCTATTTTAGAGAAACAAGTTCTCCCGCTAGGAGATATTGTGCTTGAAACTGATGAAGGGAAGAAGGTGATGTTAATCGAGCGTAAAACGTATACCGATTTATTAGCATCCATTAAAGATGGTAGATATGAAGAACAATCATATAGACTAATACATTCGTCTGGATATCCATTGCATTCTGTAGTATATTTATTAGAAGGATTATTTTCACAATTAAGAACACCTCTTGAGAAAAAAATAGTATATTCTTCAATGACATCCTTACATTTTTTCAAAGGGTTTAGCTTATATAAAACGTCAACGGTTGATGAAACTGCTGAATGGTTAATTTATACTGCCGATAAGATAGAGCGAGAATTCGGCAAAGGGCGCATTCCATACTACTTAACACAAAATTTTGCAGGGACATTACGTCTCAGAGACCAAGAAGATACTAATAATACACCCAAAGAAGAACCAAGTGGTAGTAATTATTGTTCTGTAGTAAAAAAGGTAAAGAAAGAAAACGTTACTCCCGAGAACATTGGAGAAATTGTTCTATGTCAGATTCCTGGTATTAGTTCAGTAACCGCTATGGCTATTATGAGTAATTTCACATCATTCAACCATTTTATTCAAGAGTTACAATCAAATCCGCAATGTATTGACGCATTAACGGTTACGTCTAATGGAAAAGTTCGTAAGATTAGCAAAACTTCTCTGGAAAATATACGCCAATATTTGTTGTATACCAAGCCAGTAACTGAAACGGAACCTACTCCTTCCATCGTATAATTATATGTTACGTTTATGAAACGTATAATTAAAGAATATCAACTGGTGTCTCTCTATTAGATGGTAATCCAGGAATAAATGAAGTATTTACTGTGCGTCCAAATACGGGCTTAGTTATTTCTCTATCTTCATACTTACCCGATTTTACTGCGTCTCTAGTGTATTCTATACCTCCCCAATTAGGATCCATTGGATTATCACTATTGCTAGATTGTTTAGTAGAATCGTGTATAGCATCTAAATTAGTATAAATGCCTACGTATTGTCCTTCAGGGTCAAATCCGGGATAATTGTTCTCATTGTATGGGTAGTTTTTGCGGTTTGCGTCTGATATTTCTACTACTTCATGGGTAGTCGTAGGTAAACCACCCTGTAAGTCAAACGGACTTGGTCGCATACGGTACACGTTCTCTCCTTGTGTATTTACTTCTTCTTGTAAATAAAGAATAGGACAGTTAATTCCATTCTTTTCTTGGATTCCTACAAAATCAATATAATCATCTAAACTTTGAAATAAAATAGGGTTACTTCCTTCACTAACCGGTTGTTTGGTATTATAAAGTGCTAAAGATTGTCCTTTCTTTACCAACATATCAGGGCAACCAGGTTGTTGTGGTGATTCCATGTTCTCAATCTCATTTTTTTCATTTGTAATAGGTGGTTTGAAATACATTGTAGCAAACAATCCAATAACAAATACTATCAATAAGAAGATGATTGTGAATAGTTGAGTATTTTTCATAATTATTGTAATATATATTAGGAATAGATGATATTCAATCGGTTTTTTCTATTCCTAATATATAATGGCACCAGTTAAACAAACTAAAACCGCTAAAAATAAAACCGCTAAAAATAATAAAAAATCAAAGGCAAAAACCAACAAAAAAAAGGGATCTAAGTCCAACACCAATAAAAGAACAAACACACAAAAAGTGAATAAAAACGCGATTGTTCTCGTATATGCTGATTGGTGCTCTTATTGCAACCAAATGAAGCCTGAATGGAATGAAATGAAAAATAGATTAGGTGCGAATATTGAAACAATCGAAATTGAAGATTCGGATTTTGATAAAGACACGAAGATTAGAGATATTCAAGACCGTGAATTAAACGGAGAACCGCTTGAAATCCTTGGATACCCAACAATGTTTAAAATACAGAACGGTCGTGCTGATTACTATGGTGGAAATAGAACCGCAGATGCTATGACTGAATGGGCCAACACCCGCACCGGTGGATATATTAAGTCTAAAATCAGAAAATCGAATAGAAGCATCAGGTCCAAATACTAGTTCATTTTACAATATACTACTAGTTACATATATTGTAAAATTGATTAAATTCAAATAAAACATTCTAAGTAAAAAATCTAAAACCAAGGGGTATATATTAATTAGTAGGTACTATCATACGTAAATATGTCGTCAAAAGTAGTGAAAAAGATGGGTATTCGAAAATCGTTTCGTTTATTCGACTTTAATGTTTATGATGAAGACAAAGCAGTTTCTGTGGATGAGCCGGATAGTGATGATTCAAATGAGAATAATTATAGACCAATGAAGGATGAAAAATCGTTCATCATTCAAATGTTCGGTGTAAATGAAAAAGGAGAGACTTGTTGTTTATATGTTGAAGATTACACCCCCTTCTTCTTTGTAAAGGTAGGTGATAATTGGACGGAATATGATAAACGTTGTTTCGTGGATGAGTTGAAGAAAAAGGTTGGCAAAATGTTTCAAGACTCTATTGTATCGGCAACTCTAGTAAACCATCATAAACTATATGGATTCTCTGGTGGAGGCAAGCACAAATTTATAAAACTAGTCTTCAAAAATACAACCAGTATGAATAAGACAAAAAATCTATGGTTTGATTATATTGTGGATAAGCGAACTGGTGAAAATATTCGTAAACGCACAAACTTGGTCTCTAAGAAAATAGAGATTGAATTATATGAGAGTAATATCCCCCCTTTATTGAGATATTTCCACGTTAACTCAGTAAGCCCATCTGGATGGGTCTCATTTAACACCGCGCGTATGATAAAGCCACCAGTCACGACTACTACGTGTAAGTATGAATATAAATGTTCGTTAAAAGATATAACACCTATGCCAGAAAAGGAGACACGTGTCCCATTTAAAATATGTAGTTTTGATATTGAAGCTAGTAGTTCTCACGGTGACTTTCCGATTCCAGTTAAAACTTACAAACGATTTGCTACTAACTTAGTTGATGCGTTCCTACAACAATTACGATTTTTGGATAAGACGAATAGCATAGTATTACTGCAAAAATGTATAATGGCTGCGTTTGGGTTTAGTAAGTTTGACGATATTGATTTAGTCTATCCAAAGTCAAAGGTCACAAAAAAATATATCCAAGATAAGATTGATGCCCTTTCAAAAATTCCAATAGAGAAAGCAAAGGATGACCTTTCAACTGGGGAGAGTTCAAAAATACTTCAAATTGACCGTATATTTGATAAAATAAATCAAGAATATCAAACACAAGGAGCTGGTGGGGACAGTGATGAGATGTTACAAAATGATAATGGGGAAGCTAATGGTTATACGTATAAACAGTATGAAAAAAAAGTAAAAGCCAACAAAAAGTTTACCATTATAGACATATTACTTAGTGATAAATATGACCGTGAGGAAAAGATTCAGCTATCCAACGAAGTCATTACATTAATGTTTCCACCACTTGAAGGAGACAAGGTTACATTTATCGGTTCTACATTTATGAAATATGGTGAAACTGAACCATATATGAATCATTGTGTTGTTCTAGGTTCTTGTGACGACGTAGATGGTACTATTATTGAAACAGCCAAGACAGAGAAAGACGTATTGTTACAATGGGCCAATTTAATTCAAAATGAAAATCCGGATATTATGATTGGATACAACATATTTGGGTTTGATTATGAGTTCTTGTTTCGCAGAGCACAAGAGAATAAATGTGAGCGTGAGTTCTTAAAATTATCGCGCAAAATCAATGAAATATGTGCCAAGGAAGATAGAAATACCAGAGAATTAAATATTGAGAACACCAAAATGCAAATCGCAAGTGGAGATTACGATTTGAGGTATTTCAAAATGACCGGTAGATTACAAATTGATATGTATGCGTATTTCAGACGCGACTTTAATTTGGCTTCGTATAAGTTGGATGATGTTGCGGGTCAGTATATCAGCGATAGTATCAAAAAGGTTGTTTGTTGTTCCCATCCAGAATACGGGGATGTTACCGAACTTTATAGTAAGAACTTGGCTGGTCTACACAAAAATGATTTTATCCATATTGAATTTAGTGGTGTCACTACAAATTACTACAAAAACGGGCAGAAGTTCAAGGTTTTGGATATTGATTTTGGAAGAGAGGTTACTGAAAACGATAAAACTAGCACATTTAATATTATTGTGATAGCAAATCACGAGAAAGGTATTGAAGGTGGAAAATCTCTGAAATGGGGAACTGCTAAGGATGATGTAACTCCTCAAGACATTTTCAGATTAGCCAACGGTTCATCCAGCGACAGAGCAATCGTCGCGAAGTATTGTATTCAAGATTGTAATCTCGTCCATCATCTAATGAATAAAATCGATGTTATTACTGGATATACAGAGATGGCTAGTATTTGTAGCGTTCCTATCAACTTCTTAATATTCAGGGGACAAGGTATCAAGCTTACTAGTTACGTTGCTAAAAAATGCCGTGAAAAAAATACACTTATGCCTGACTTGGAAAAGACATACAAGGAAGAAGGATATGAAGGAGCGATTGTTCTTCCACCTAAGTGCTCTATGTATATGGATAATCCAGTAGCGTGTGTAGATTATTCTTCATTGTATCCGTCTTCAATGATTAGTCAGAATTATTCTCACGATAGTAAGGTATGGACGAAAACGTATGACCTAGATGATAATTTAATACACATTACTGGTGAACGTGATAAAGATGGTAATTTCATATACGACAACTTACCAGAATATCAATATATTGATATTGACTATGATAATTATGAGTATCTAAGAAATCCGTCAAACCCTTTATCACGAAAAGTAAAGACAAAGGTAGGGCGTATGACGTGTAGATGGGCTCAGTTACCAGATAATCAAAAGTCTATTATGCCTTCTATTTTGGAAGAGTTGTTAAAAGCCAGAAAAGACACCCGAAAAATGATAAAGACTGAGAAAGACCCATTTATGCAAAATATTCTGGATAAGCGACAATTGGGATATAAAGTAACCGCAAATTCGTTATACGGACAATGTGGAGCAAGAACATCTACATTTTATGAAAAAGATGTTGCAGCATCTACAACAGCAACCGGACGTATGATGATTATGTATGCTAGAAGAATGATTGAAGAAATTTACGGAGACTTAGTGTATGATACAAAATGTCACGGTCCAATGAGATGTCGTGCCGAATACATTTATGGCGATACAGACTCAGTATTTTACACATTGAATCTTGAAGACCCAGAAACTGGAGAGAAGATTCGTGGTAAAAAAGCACTTGAAGGCACTATTGAAATTTCAAAAGATATTGAAGTTGTATGTAGTAATTATCTGAAAGCACCTATGTTCTTAGAGTATGAGAAGACTCTTATGCCCTTCATATTGCTTTCTAAAAAGAGATACGTAGGTATGTTATATGAAGATGACCCGAATAAAGGTTACCTGAAATATATGGGATTGTCTATTAAACGTCGTGACTCGTGTGACTATTTAAAGGATGTGTATGGAGACATATTAAATATCCTTATGAAAGACAATAAGGTAGAAGATGCCATTAAGTATTTAGAAACTGCGTTACAAAATTTAATTGATGGTAAGGTAAGTATGGATAAACTCATGATTACAAAAGCTCTTAAGGGATATTACAAAAATCCAAATCAAATAGGTCATAATGTATTGGCAAACCGTATAGGACAGCGTGACCCAGGAAATAAACCAAAACCAGGAGACAGAATGAAATTTGTATTTATTGTAAATGACAAACCGAAAGCGTTAATGGGAGATAAAATAGAAACACCAGAATTTATTGTAGATAATAAATTACAAATCGATTATACTCACTACATTACAAACCAGTTAATGAAACCACTTCAACAATTATTTGGATTGGCATTAGAACAAATATGGACTATGCAAAATAAACAGTCAGCAATCAAGACATTTAATAAAGATTTACAAAAATTAGAAGCAGAAGGTCACGACTTAGAAACATTTATGAAAAAGAAAGAAAAAATGTGTAGTGCGAAGATCAAAATCCTATTATTTGATAAAGTTCTTAGTAAAATATACAATACAAAAAATCGTATTCAAACCTTGGATACATTCTTTACTAGACCAAATTAGATAGTGTATATGTTACATACTATGTAAAAATGCGATATATCCGTGTATTATATCGTATTTTTTATTCTATAGATCATCGTCTTCATCATATTCATTTTCATACGCACTTGTTACTGTGATTGGTATGTCAACCCTAAATATTGAATTTTGTGAAATGTCGCTTCTTCTAGCTTGTAGTTGTTCGGTCCAAGCTTGAGACAATAAATTAGTGAGTTCACTCGTTATCTGGTTTGTTATTTCTGATTCAGTTTCCTCCATAATTGTGTTTGACACGTCAGTGATATTATTAGATGATGTATCAGTGATATTATTTGTATATTCTCGTATGTCATATCTACAAACCGGGCACCTAACGTTTAATCGAAACCAATTATTTATGGCGTCTTCGCGAAACATATGTTCACAATAACGTATTCGTGAAATACGGTCACCTACAGTAAATTCTTCCATTGTAATAGGGCATCTGCTATTTGGTTGTATTCTATTTTCAGTATAGACAAATACCTCTACCGCATTGTCTATTTCTTGTTGTGTTGGTGAAACTATCACATCTTCGTAGCGACGCGCTCCAGTATTTATAGGGAACGTAAAGATATTTGAAAATAATGATTCTGGAGAACTAAATGTCATTGATTGAGTAGTCCCGTATGTGGGTTGTGTTTCAGTGGGTGTATTACGTCGCATATTAGTATTTCTGGGTCGAGTAGGTCGAACCGGCGTAGTTGGTGGTGTGGTTTGTTGAGAATTGCGTGATTCGTTTAATAGATGTGTGTGTGTTGTACGAATATCGTGTCTATAATCATTTATCGTTGATAAAAACGAAGTTATGTTTTGGTTATACGTATTTATATTTGTGTTGTATCCAATTATCACGTCGCGCATAGTTTGTGTTAAACTACGATACGTGTATGTTAAATCATTAATTGATGGTTGATTGTTGTCTACGCGATTTGTAGGTATACGAGGAAAATGTGTGAAACCAGATTGATTACTATCCATATTAATTATATTTATATATAAAAGGTGTAAAGGAATATCTATATATCGTTTATTACAATGGATTTAACTAAATATAAAGATAATGGAATTACTGGTATGGAAAATTTGGGAAATACTTGTTTTTTAAATTCGTGTATGCAAATGATAAACCATACATATGAATTAAATGAGTTTCTAGATTCAAGTAAATACCAAGAATGCTTAAAACGCGATCTAATTGAAAGTGAAGCCACACTAGCGTGGGATGAATTACGTAAAGTAATGTGGACTGGTAATGGTGTAGTCACTCCAAAGAAATTTATTCACGTTATGCACGGACTTGCAAATAAGAAAGGAAAAGAGTTATTTTCAGGTTATACACAAAATGATATGCCTGAATTTTTTATGTTTATCATAGAGTGCATGCATACAAGCATTTCACGTAAAGTTAATATGAAGATATCAGGTAATGTTGCTAATATTACTGATAAACTAGCTGTAGAATGTTATAAGTTACTTCAAAATTTATACAGTAAGGAATATTCTGAAATTGTTGACCTATATTATGGAATTTATGTGAATCAAATAACAGATATGGATGGTAAGAAATCACTGGTTTTAAAACCAGAATCATATTTCATATTAGATTTACCTATTATTGAAGGAAATACAGTAAAAACATCTTTATATGACTGCTTCAATCTATTTATAAAACCAGATATTCTACAAGGAGATAATGCGTGGTTTAATGAGAAAGCAAACGAAAAGCAAGATGTTAAAAAAAATGTTGTTTTTTGGAACTTTCCAAAAATATTAGTTATTGTTTTAAAACGGTTTACCCCTGATGGGAGACGTAAAATAAATGCCAAAATAGACTTTCCGGTTGATAACCTTGACTTATCTAAGTATGTGCTTGGATATAATCCCAAATCATACGTATATGATCTATATGGTGTATGTAACCATAATGGAGGCACAAATGGAGGACACTATACTGCGTTTGTAAAACACGCAAGTAATAAATGGATCCATTTCAATGACAATGTAATAGAACACGTTGAAGACGCTTCCAAAGTTGTTACATCTATGGCATATTGTCTATTTTATCGTAAAAAAAATAACTAATTATAATATAAAACATGTTCGGTAATAATAAAAATCCATTAACAGATTTAAGAGAAATGTACACAAATCAGGACGAAAATACCGATAATACTAACCCTATGAATACTCCAGAAGCACCTATTGATACCACTGAAGAACCGATTGATACCACTGAAGAACCGATTGATACCCCAGAAACCCCCATTGATACTCCTTCCGAACCCGCCGATATTACAGAAAAAACTGAATCCACACAAGTAAAAGATATTGCGAACCAGTATCTTACTTCATCAAATATGTTCTTGTTGATATGGTTTTTAGCAATCTACATTGTAGTATATTATATTTTAGGAACGTTTTTTAACAAAGGAAAAGAACCAGCTGAATTCCAACAGAATTTAGGTAGAACGTTAGATGTCATCTTCTTTGTAAGTGTTTTCATTTTCGCTGTTTCATATTATACATCCAAGTCACAGCAACAAATTACGGATGATATGGCGGTTCTCTATGATAATATATTACTGTTTTTAGAAGATTCAAATAACCTTGTTACCATCCCATTATTCATTGTTTCTCTCTATATTGTTCTTTATCTATTCAGACTTCCTATGTCTTCTTCTACAAAACCGTTCTTTATTGCGTTGATAGAAGGCACTGCGTGGATTAGTTTATTATTAAACGCAATTGTGATATTTATACAGAAAACATTTGACATTAATATTCTTGATTATTTGAGAACATTGAAAGCAGAAACACAAGAAGAAACCGACGAGGGTGACGAAACTCCAAGTTTACCAGTGATAGAAGATGAAGTATTTAATGTGTCTGATAATAAATATTCATATGAAGACGCACAAGCGGTATGTGGTTCATTTGGTGCTAAATTAGCAACATACGACCAGATTGAAGCAGCATATAATAATGGTGCCGAATGGTGCAATTATGGTTGGTCTGACGGACAAATGGCATTCTTCCCTACTCAGAAAGGAACTTGGGATAAATTACAAAAGTTCCCTAAGAAGAAGAATAACTGTGGTCGCCCAGGTGTAAATGGTGGTTATATTGACAATCCATATGTCAAGTTTGGTGTAAACTGTTACGGTAAGAAACCAACCCCAACTGAAAATGATATGAAACGATTTGAAACTCAACAAGCAAACCCAATTCCTCTCACCGCTGAGGACAAGGAATTACAAGAAAAAATAGAATATTGGAAAAAGAACCCTGAAAAATTACAATTAAATTCTTTCAATAATAATAACTGGTCTCGTTATTAGAAACATCTCTTCGTAATATTATCTAAATTATTATGCAATCATAATTTAGATATGATATACCCTAACATAATACAATATTTATACGAAAGTCCCGTAAAATGGGTTTTACTATTTTTACATTGGATAATGTTCTCATTGCCTCTAATTATTACTCTTATGACAAATGATTTATCCATTTTAGTAATGATTAATATGCTGTTATTTATGATACTAACAATTAATATTATATATCAGAACTGTCCGGTAACCATTATAGAATCTTTATATTTAGAGGATAATATGATAAACGCAATAACATCACCATATACACCAATATACAGTAAATTAACAACGAGTGACAAAACCCTTCAATGTTTATTTGTAGGTATAATGATAGTTACAAGTAAAATATTATTGGTATTAGCGAAACATACGTTTATAGAATATATCGGTAGTTGATATAGAATATACTCATAATGAATAACGATAATAAATATTATACACAAGATACATTAATTCATAATTATACCAAATATTTACACGTAAATATGCCTATCATTCTCTTTAGTTTTATTATTAGTATAATTATTGATTATTACACGTTAAATGATTACTCCATATCAGCTATTACATTTATTACAGTTACATTATGGACGTATTTTATACATAGATTGTTTCATATATATCCAGATACATTTGGATATTTTCACCAAACACATCATACCGAGAACAATGGCATACTTCATTTCATAACTGAAAATATTTTTAATTTTTTTACAATAGGAGGTGCTATATTATTATTCCCATTGGTATATATTAAGAGTTACTTCAATATCACATTATTAAATCATTACGTTATACTTATTTGGAGTTTGGTTTACAGTTCGTATCATTCTCTTAATTATCATATATTTGAGACGAATGATATCCACAGAGAACATCACGAATCTTTATACTATAATTATGGTCCCGAATGGTTAGATATAATATTTGATACGAAACAGGATGAAAGTGACATTGAAAATATGAATAGTGGTATATTCAATGTTATTATTGTATCTACAGTAGTGTTGTTATTGAAAGACACGAAATATGACATATTATCCGACGCATATACATCTAATTAGAGCTTCTTATTTTTTCTTGTCTTTTTATTTCCAGTATTATGTTTTACCTTACCAAACAACTCATTAAAAAATTTATCATCTAAGATTTCATTATTATTTATCATTTTTATATTTGACAATTGAGAACATCCACCCAAAATAGACTTTGAATCTACCGCTAATCCAACTGGAACCACTAATCCATCAAATCTAGAAGTTCCTATATCATTAGAACCTCCTAACATTAATCGTTCATTGTTCTCTACATTTATTAAATCATTTATAGGATACCCTCCTACTACGCTATCACCAGTAATATCTTTTCGGAATATATAATTTTGAAAATCGGATGTATCTATATTAAGCATTATATATATTGTTTATATTTATAATTTTGCGGTAACACGCTTAATATCTTGCGATATATTGATTTCTCTATTATCTTTCAAATACTTGAGTATATATTCCACGTGAGTTTTGTCTTTTATAATTTCATTCAAACACCTTTCTACATATGTAAATGTTAATGGTTTATAATCTTTCTTGTCATACATACGAAGTTCTCCATTACTAATACCGATATTCGATGTTATATTGTTACTCTTCATATAATTGCATATATCTGTAGTAATAGTTGATTTTAATTCTCGTATTTGTTTCGTCTTCTCGTTTATAATTTGTATTTTTTGGTCTAAAATAACCCAATTTTTTACGTTTTCTATTAAAAGTTCTCGATCACCTTTATTTGAATAGACCGTTAAACTTTGATTCTTGTTAGTAATATTATCCATTTCTAATATTACTAAATGACCTTTTTAATTGGTTTATACCTCGTCAATTGTTTTTCCCGATAATATATCTAATATATATTGTTCTCGCTGCCTGTTGATATAATCTACCTTTGCCTTTTGACGTATTTTTTTGTTCGTTCGTTTTTCCTTTGGTGTTCGTATTCTTTTTGCGTTTTGGTTTATTTTTGACGGATAATAAAATTCATCTTCTGATTTTGGACTTTGTTCTCTTACTTCATTCGTATTAGAGAATGATACCGATTTTGTTTTCTTTTTTTCTGTTTTAGGTGATGGTGCTTTTGGTTTACTAGTACCAATACCTCCGCCTTTTTTTGAACGAGTCTTTGTATTCTTTTTTATCTTACGTGTTTTTGTGTTCTTTTCCATCGTATATTATATTGATAAATTATTTTTTGTATATTTTAGCAGCATCTTTCAGTGCGTTTTTAAACATATAAACTGGGTTCTTTTGTTTATTCTTTCTATATAATTCAGTAACAAAAGTGGTCCAAGCAGATTTGCCTTTCTTTTTCATAGTTTTACGTTTTTTGTTTGATGACTTTCGTCCCTTTTTTGTTGACTTTTTAGATTTACGTCCTTTCTTACCAGAACCGACCATTATGTCGTCTTCTTCTTCCTCTACTTCGGGACTTTCCTCTTCCTCTACTTCGGGACTTTCCTCTTCCTCTACTTCGGGACTTTCCTCTTCCTCCTCCTCTTCCTCAGCAGATTCCTCTACTTCAACCTCTTCCTCTTCTTTTACTTCATCATTATCATTGTTCTTGGTACAAGTGTATCCAAACATCTGGATATCACCGCCTTTATGTGTCATTTTTTTAGAAGTACGTTTCTTATATGAACGTTTTTTTGTCGTATGGGATGTCATTATATTATAATAACACATTTTAATCTATATACGACACCTTATTTGAATATCTTAACAAACGAAGTAATAAAAATAAATTTGCTAAAATGATGAAAATCAAAAATATATTATAAACAAAGATTATCCAAACGTATATATTCAACTCGTCGTATATTGTATTAAGTATCGGTTTTGCTATTTCCCGTAAATCGCGTTTTATATTCTCGTCTTGGAAAAATTCTATGCAACTATCTCGCAAACTTTTCATACATTTCGTAATACAAACTTCAAAGAAACAATACTATTAATTTAAACGAATAACTAATGTTTAATGATTAAATTATAATAAAGAGAAAAACACATACAAAGTATTATGGAACAGATTTACGATACGAATGAAAAATTGCGGGATTTTGACTTTGAGAAGTTAGTGTTGTCAAAACCTACTCTTATTTCAGGCGGAAACTACTTTATTCGGTTTAAGAAAGATAATATTCCCCTATACATACAGCCACCAACTTGTAGCACGCGCAATGGATTTGTAAAGAACGGTAGAAAATATTACACTGATTTGCTTTTTACAAATGAAGATGAATATATTATTCACTGGTTTGAAAAATTAGAAGAGTATTGTATTCAGTATATTTATAAACACCGCGATACGTGGTTTGATGGTAACATGGAAAAAGCGGATATTGAAAATTATTTTACGTCACCATTAAAGATTTATAAATCAGGGAAATTCTATTTGATAAGAACAAATGTACCAACCGCATTAGAAAAACCATCTATAAAAATATATGATGAAGATGAAAACATTGTAGACTTTACAACAATCACCGAGAACACCAAATTGATGAATGTCATTGAAGTTCAAGGCATTAAGTGTTCTGCTCGAAGTTTTCAAATAGAACTTGAAATGAAACAAGCATTATTGCCTAGACCCGAAGAGTTTAAATTATTTGATAAATGTGTTATACAAACAAAATCAACTATCCAATCACACCATTCTATCGAAACACCTATTGATTTAGATAATAATACTACACACGCGAGTGTTACTGTAAATACAAATGATTGTATTACAGATGGCATTGTAAATGAGGTTATTGATGATATTTCATCTAAGATCGAACAAAATGAGATATTATTACCCGAATCTGATAACAACACAAATAATTTAGGAAAATTCACAGAAACTAACAATAAAGATATTGATGAAAATACAGAAATAGCTGAGATTGATGAAAATACAGAAACAGCTGTGATTGATGAAAATACAGAAACCGATGATATTGATACCACATTTAACAATAATGTAAATACAAGTCAGGTTGAAAATTTGATGGAGGAAGTAGAGTTTAATTTAGAAGAGTTACCAACTGACAATAAATTAACATTAAAAGAACCGAATGAAGTATATTATCAAATGTATCGAGATGCCAGGCAAAAAGCGAAAATGGCAAAAGAGTTGGCATTATCTTCGTATTTAGAGGCAAAAAATATTAAAAATACATATATGTTGAATGATATTGATAGTGATACAAGTGATTTAGAAATCGACGATGAAAGTATAAATAGTGAAAAGGATTATGAATAATCATTATATTTTAGCGTTTTTTACAATATGTCGAGAATATTTTTTATCAGCCGTTTATATAAACAAAATGTTTAAGGATATTCAACGTGGACTTGCTAAGTTTTTTTCACCTAAGATGTTGTTAGTATTAATCATATCTATAATCGCAATTTGGGGATTAATGTCCTATAACGGACAAATGAAGATGGTACGTGACTTGATGGAGGACGGCACCAAAGAGGTTGAGGAGACCACCGAGACTACCGTTGCCGATGAGCCTAAGCCCGCTGAAGGTAAGACTGAGGCTGGATATGCTCTTCAACCTGTAGCTAACCCCACTGACCTGCTACCTACCGATAAGAATAGTGAGTGGAATAACTTAAACCCTACCAATGTTGATGATGAGGGTGTAAAGATGCCCGACCTTCTTGATGCTGGTTACCACATTGGTCTTGATACTGTCGGCCAATCCATGAGAAACGCAAATCTTCAACTTCGTTCCGATCCCGTTATCGCCAAGGCCGATATTGGTCCATGGAACCAGAGCACTATTGAGGGCGATTCTACTCGTCAACCCATGGAGATTGGTGGACGTGCTTAAGTGTATGTTTCTTGATATTATATTACAATAATTGTTATATAATATTTTTCAATGTAAGTGGATTTTTATCACAAGAATGTATAATGCGAAGCGAAGACATTTTAGGATATTTTATTATTGGGTTTATATTAAGCACAAGTTATTATGTGTATCGTGAGAATTATGAAAGTTTCCAATTAACGTGTATTGTATCGACGGTGGATGGTAATAAATATTGTGTTCGTGAAAGAGAGAATATAGAAAAAGCAGCTGATTTATTGGCAAAAATATCGGGTAAATGTCAAGCTTTGGTTACATATACAAATGATAAATACCCTGACAAGGAAAATGTTAAAAGATTACACCAGAATTTCAATCCAAAAAAAATTATGGAAACACTCCCTACTAGTAGTTATACCGCATACAGCGAAAACAAAGGAGAAAAAGTTGCGTTCTGTTTAAATAAAGAGAAACAAGATAACGACAACTTAATTGATGAGAGCACATTAACATTTGTTGCTATTCACGAGTTGTCACACGTAATGACAAAATCAATAGGACATAAAAGCGAGTTTTGGAGTAATTTTAAATTTTTACTTGAATGTGCCAAGGAAGCTGGTATACATAATCCGGTTGATTACAAAAAAGAACCACAACAATATTGTGGAATGAAAATACACGATAACCCATATTACGATGCTTAATCATTTATGATTCTTTTTGTTTTCTATTCATATACGCCGTCTTACGATACTCTTTTAGTTTTTCAGGATTTTCTTCTTTTAATCTCTCTATATATAGCTTTGCGTTTTGCTTAACCTTATCCTTATTATTTTCATAATACCGTTTATGTCTATCATTATTTGTATATTTCGCAAGACGTGTTTTTAATGTATTTACTTGTTGTTGTAATGCGGTTATTTCATTCTGTAATTCTTGTGTTGTGGGTGCATCCATTACAGTATATATTATACTTGTTTTTATACTCTGTTTTCATACTATTATTTTATTGAACTATATCATTTTTCAATAAAATTTATGTTTATTTATGCAACCATTTTAAGACCACCAACCAGGTTAGCACCAATGCCGAAACCAGCACCACCGCGGGCAGAAGAACCCATAGCAGGGATAAATACATCAAGGATGCTAAATGTGGCAGCAGCAGTTAAGGCAATAATAATAATCTCCTCAACATTAAGTTGCTTCTTAGGGATGGCGAAAGCAGCAAGAGCCACAACTAAACCCTCAATCAAGTACTTAATAGCACGTTTTACTAACTCGTTCAAATCAAACATTTCGTTTATATTATACCTTAACAAAAAAATATAATAATTTATATAATAATACTAGAAATCACTTAAATAATGACACATATACTCTGTATATTCCTAAAATGTCTGGATACGAGAAAAAGATGAATGCTGATGGTTCACTAAACGCTAAATATGTCGATCTATGTGATGAAGATCAATCTATTGCCGGACAAAAGTTTGCGTGTATGTCATTTGTTTCACCCGAGAAAATCCTACAGAAGCGAGAAGTCTATCTATTCAATCAGTTCATTAAGAACTGGGAATTTTCTAAATCTATGGAAAGGTATTTTGAGTTCATCCATTTTATCTCATACAAACACAACATTAACGTAGAGACACTAATTGGTGATTTTAATGATTTCGTTAAAGAGGAATCGGATAAATTGAAGAAGAGTGGAATTGAAGATGATTACAAGAACTTCTTAGATAAGCAGGAGGATAAGCTAAACGAACAATTCAATCGCGAACACGCTTTCCAGACCTCTGTTCGTGGTCTTAAGATACGTGGTGTTTTTGGAAGCCAAGACGAAGCAGAGGAAAAGTGTAAAAAGCTACGCGAAGGCGATCCTAATCACGATATTTATGTTGGCCCTGTTGGCGTTTGGATTCCTTGGGACCCAGATGCATACAAGACCGGACGTGTAGAGCATATGGAGGATGAGCTAAACGCGCTACACTCAGAGAAAATGAAGAATGAAGAACTCGCAAAGAAGGAGTTTGAAGACCGTGTTCGTGATACCAAGAAGAAGGCCATTATGGAAAACATTGAAAAGGCTAAGGCACACGGTAATGTTCTTACACAAACCATTGATGAGGAGGGTAACCTAAATGGAGTTACTGAGAATGTCGACTTCGAATCACGCGAGGCTGCTTCCACTTCGCAATCTGCCAACTTGGAAGATGAACTAGCTATTGCTGAGGATGACGAGAAAAAGGAGTAATTTAACTATTATTATCAATTGAATAAAATATTACATTATTTGTGCTTTATTCAATCACAATGTTTGATACTATACCATCAATATCAAACTGTTTTATATATTTTAATCCATTCATATTACGACACGTATAAGCAAATATATACTTGTTTAACGTATGTAAATAATGAATCGTTTCATGATTTAATTGTTCTGCTGACATACTCACAAAATCTACTATGTGCGTTAACAAGCACCATTCTTGGTCGGTGTAATTACTACTTGTTATATACCCTAATTTAACACATAACCCACTATTCTTTATTATGTGTAACATATTTCGATTGAAACTAGCGATTGATATATTTGGTAAGTAAATTATATCATCATTATTATATATAAACTCTATAAGCGTATTTGCTAGTTGGCTTGTTCCTTTCAAATCTAAATATACTTCAATATATAATGTATCAATTAAATTAAAAAATTTTTTCAATGAAATTATTCCCAGTTCTTCTAATTCAAGTAAAGTCATATCTATTATTTCTTTGTTATTTATCATATTATCGTGGAATACTACAATATCGTTATTTTTACATAGCTGAATATCTGTTTCAATCATGTCAAATCCTTCTTCTATAGCACCTATAAAAGCGTCAATAGAGTTATCTATATATTTATGTGAGTATCCACGATGCGCTATTTTTAACATCTACTTATATATTATACAGAAAAGATATAAATATTTATTATTCTATTAAATAGACGACATGAAAACATTCACTTATATAGCACATAAACAGTTTATACGAGATATAAAATATGATATTGACATTAATGTTAATAATTATGAATCACACACAAATGGAATGTATTTCAAACATATCTTCAATAATCATAATGTCGAAGCTAATCTGCATATAGATTTTGTAAAATGTGTATTTTTATTTTCAAGTGAGCCAAAATTCCAAGACCTTAACAAAAACTATATTGATAATCTCTTCATCTCAGATGAAAATCGTGAATTGTATATGGATTTCTTTTGTAAGATTCAAAAAACATATTGGGCGTTTAATAAATTTGCCAAACATATAAAATCTAGATACTCAAAAGTAAAGGTGACCGATGATTTATTTTTAACACCTATCATACATTCACAGAAAAACCAGTTTCGTCTACATGAAAACAATTGTTGCTACTTATTTACATTACAAGACCTTTCGCGTATTATTATTTCAGCTGTTTGTAATTCTCCAATGTTTTATTCAGAGCCAATTCCACCTAAAAACCCATATAGTGGGGTACCATTCTCAACAAGTAATCTATACAATATATATTTCGCTATAAAAACACAACTCGCAATTATGCCAAATGTTATATATCACTTTTTTCTATGTGAATTTAATCTAGATTTATTCGCAAAAAAGAATCAACTTATTATACGCGATACATTCATTAAACAATACGTTAGTAATGAAGATGAAGAAGAAATTATTGAAAGCATTTATGA
>Ga0257126_1000125_pt1 | contig 64399 bp, 71 predicted proteins | sample SI060_120mmetaG_FD_190151 | JGI IMG/M metagenome (GOLD analysis project Ga0257126, IMG submission 190151) | Marine microbial communities from Saanich Inlet, British Columbia, Canada - SI060_120m | ecosystem: Environmental > Aquatic > Marine > Inlet | place: Canada: British Columbia | collected... | reverse complement strand
CCCCTCCTCCTCCTCCTCCTCCTCCTCCTCCTCCTTCTTCTCCTTCTCCTCCTTCTTCTCCTTCTTCTCCTTCTCCTCCTTCTCCTCCTTTCCCTTTCCCTTTCCCTTTCCCTTTCCCTTTCCCTTTCCTTTTTTTATCGATTCCCATTTCTGCCGATGGATCACCCTGTGTTGGTTTTGTTTCTATAACTGACTTTAATAATTTTAACTTTAATGATTCAATTATTTTTTTTAATGATTCAATTATTTTTTTTCCTTGGACGGTAGAACCCATTTCTATTAAAGTTGATATTAAAAATATTAAAATATCGTCATATCCACCATCCCAAACACCTGATCTTATAAATCCAATATTATATGTTTCTTTATATTTTATTACATAATTATTAATACGTCCCAATTTATCGTGAGCAACGAATAATATAAAAATATCTTTGTCTATTTCTTTTATTGTCTCAACTAATTTTGTTATATATTTTTCATCCAAATAAATTCCTTGTGTGTTAGTTCCTAAAACATTTTCGCAATCTATTATTAATATTTTATCTAATTCTACAAAATATAAAATTTCTTTTAATTTTATATTAAAATTTTTTTCTTGTATTAAAGGATTATACGTTTTATTTATTTTTTCTATTGTTTCACGATCATATTGAAATATTATATCTATATTTAAATGAGATAATATTTTATTTGAATTAAAAATAATCTGCATTATTCTACTTTTATTTTTTCTGTTCAATTCATTTATTCCAGAACCACCTTTTAATTTTTTTCTAGAATAATATTTTTTATTTTTAATTAATTTTTTTTTTGTAATCATTATATATATATATAAATAAAATAATTATAGATAAATTATTAATTTAAAATACAATTTCCTTTGGATATTCCTTTTCAGGTCTATTATATAAATTATATACAATATAGGATATAGATATTATTGATATTAAACTTAAACTTTTTTTTGAAAAAATCATTTTTAATTTTATTTATATTACTTCGTTTATACTTCTTTATATTATATTAAATTTTATTTTATTCTGCGTAAATAAATTCATCTACTATTTTCCATGTTTTAATATGTTCTATCATTTTTACTTCATATAAAAATAAATTTTTAAATAATTATATCTGATAATTCATATTTATCATACTTATCATTATTATTTATTGAATATTTATTGTGTAAATATAAAGTACATAAAACAGATGTATTTACAGTAAATAATGTTCCGAGTTGGAAAAATAAATTGCCTTTTGTTATCATTTTATAATAATATAAAAATATCTTTATATCATTATAAAATTTATAAATATATTTAAATTAAGTGTAAAAAATTTGAAATTAAACGTCTGTTAGATTGGGTCCATGGATTTTTATATCAATTTCTTCTACAATTTTATCTTCAAGTAAATCATTAAAAACTTTCCCTCTATGATCACCAGATAAAGTTGCTATTATTTCCCCTTCGTCTTTTTTAACAGAAGCAGAACACCCCCATTTTGTTCTCCATTTTTTACATAATTTTTTAGCAGTTTCTTTATCTAAACCTTCGATAAAAGTCCATACTTTTTTACCATTCCTCTTTTTATATCTTAAATGTATTTGATTATTTAATTCTCTTTGGTCTGCTTCCTCAAATGGATTTACTGTCGCTGCGTGTCCAAATATTATATTGTCATTTATATCTTTATCATTTTTGCTCATAATAAATAAAAATATAATATTTTTAAATATTTTATATAAATTATTCATTATTATTTTCTTCAATGGTTTTTATTCCTTTATAGTATCTATATATTATATAAGTTGAACCAACAACTACACCTGTAATAATGTGTTTAGTTTTAATTATTTTTAATCAATTTATAATAAAACTTGATTATATTCTTTCAGTAAAGAAATTATTAGAAAAATAAATATCTAAATAATCTCCTGTATCTCCTTCTTCGGATAATTGAGGTTCTCCTCCTAATAAATTAAAGAAGTCATTTTCATTACCTATATTGAATATATTTTTTAATTCATTTTGTGAAAATTCTTCTATATTATTTTCAGAAAATGAAGGTGTATCATAAAATGGTTCTTCAAATTTTTTATAATCTACATTAACAGTTTCTAATTCATAATTACCTTCTAATTTTTTAATTAACCACGATTCTTTATTTATACTTTTACCTAATATAGTTTTTGTTATCCCTACGATAGTCCTTTCCTTGAAAAATCTTTCTATAATAATATTATTAGTAGGGTTAAACCTTTTTTGAATGGCGAGTGTATATTTTTCTCCTCTGCTCATTTTCATGATTGATATTTGTGTATAAATATGCTCTTCATTTTTTATTGTATAATTTGTTTCATTCGTTGTTCTAAACATATATTTAAATGTTATAAATGATATAATTTCAATTTTTTTTATAAAATTATTTACTTTCGGTATAAATTGCTTCTCCCAATTCTTCAAAATATTTACCTATACGGGCATAAGTAGAATTCATATACCTATAATTTTCGTAAATACTTTCTTCTGTTATATGTTTATATTTATCTTGCTCAAGGCAACTAGGCGTAGGATTTGCCAAATATGTATCTTCCGCTTTACTTATTATAATCCGATCCACTTCCATCAGTTTTAAAGGTTTAACATCTGTCGGCAACCAACAATCTTTACAAGGTGTTCCACTACAACTTTCATTTCTACTTGTTCCGGTTGATTTATAAAAATATTTAAACTTTATTTCTTCTTCTTTCCCTTCCATATTTATAACGTTTTTATTCAATATTTCAATAAATTCATATTTACTTTTAGTCATTTTTTTTAGGGTATCTGTAATTAATTTATTACGGTCTTCTTCTCTTTTTTTGAAAAAAAAAGATAAAGTGTCTATTAATAATTTTTCTATATTCTCTTTAGATAAAAATTCTTGTAAATTACTATATATTTTATAGTTCACCTTTAATTTAGGTATAGCTTTAATTTGGTTTTTTTCTTCCATACTCATACATTTTAATCTACTTACTTGTATTTTTTCTACAAATGGAGTTATATTGTTTAAACCATCTAGTTTTATTTTCTTTCCTTTAAGTAATCTTTTCATCAATTTGCTAGTCACTCCGACATTTCCACTAGCATTTCTGGCTCTTCTCACACTTTCTTTTCTCTTTGTTTTTGTTTTTGTTTTTGTTTTTTTTTTCTTTCCTTTAGAATTACTCGTAGAACTTTGCACATTACTACTAGTGTTTGAAATATGACCGGCAGGACCAGCGGGAACACTTCCACTTCCATTACCACTTCCACTTCCATTACCACTTCCATTACCACTTCCACTTGAATGATGACTCGCTTTTCGAACAGGACCAGAGGGTCCACGTCCACTTCCGCCTCTCAAATTTTTTTTAGTTCTCATATAATATATTAAAATATTTTTATTATAACTTTTTAGAAAAAAGTTAGGTCAAAAATTAAAAAACAAATAACTTAGGTCAAAAATTAAAAAACAAATAACTTAGGTCAAAAATTAAAAAACAAATAACTTAGGTCAAAAATTAAAAAACAAATAACTTAGGTCAAAAATTAAAAAACAAATAACTTTTTTTTGATAAAACTTTTTTTTTTAAAAAAAGTTTGTTTAGAGGAGAGCCAGAGAAGTCTTCATTTCAAGTCCCTTTCCATCCGCGCCAGTCATTCTATCTGTTTCTTTTCCTCCCTTAAAGAAAATAAATGTTGGCATTGATTTAACACCACATTCTTCCGTTAAATCTTCATATTCGTCAACATCTACTTTAACAAATACAATATTTTCATTTTTCGCTAATTCTTCAACTTTAGGGAAAATCATTTTACATGGACCACACCACGACGCTGTAAAATATAAACAGGTTGCCTTAGTTGGATTATTAGAAACTTGTTCAAGTGTTAATTCTTTATCGAGTACAATAAGCATATTATAATATTATATCTCCATTATTTTTTAAATAAAAATAAAATTATTTTCTTTTATATATTATAAATGAAATATACTAAAAAAAATTTCCTTTATGGTGGAAGTAGTAGAACTCTAAGAACAATGAGTAACCGCGAATTACTTCCCTTTAGAAGTCCAACTCTAAAATCTTCTACAAAAAAAACATTTATTGATAAAGTAAAAAAAAGAAATAAAGTATTTATAGATAAAAATAATTTTATGTTATTTATTAAAAATAAAAATCCAATACCCGAAGAATTAAAATCGGTAGGAGATATTTGTAAAAGAGGAAATAAAGGAGAATTAAGCGATACTGAATATCAACAATTAATCATAGATAAGGAAAATTTCCCTATTCATTTTGCTTATATAATGACTGAAATAAATAGTAAAAAAAAAAAAGAATATTTATGTAGAGGTTTTATAGTATTTGAATATAAGAAATATAATAAAACCTCATATACAAATAAAGAAAAATATAAAAAACAAGTTTTTGATCGACACCAGGATTTACAACAAATGGTAAATATAAATTTAAAAGGAATAAATAAATTTGAATTAGGTAAAGAAGGATTAATAGAAAATTTTCCAATAGGAGATATACCTGAATTTACAATTCGCGGATTAAATATAAATTTAATATGTTTAGATTATAATAGAAAAATTCAAGGAGGTATTGTTTCTCCACGCGGAACACATATAACACCACCTCTTTTTAATACTAAAATAGACACATTATTAACTTTTATTATAAAATGGTCTAAAAATAAAATTAATTATATTACTTTAGACTCTATTCCTTCTGCTTATGCTATTTATTTACATTATGGTTTTATACCTTTTATTTATGATAAGGATTTTATAAATATTATAACGGGAAAAAAAAAAATAAATATAAAAAAAATTATGATTTTGAATCCGCCCTAGAAGAGTATAATAAAAGTCAACTTGAAAGTAAAAAAATAAGAGATAATTTTGTAGCTCCAGTGACTGCGAAAAGATTAGGTAAAAAATGGAGAGAAGTAGTGGGAAAAAGAAAATCTAAAAAAGCAAACAATAATAATTCTTCTGGAAATTTAAGTTCAAATTCTTCAAGCAATTTTAGCACCCGTTCTGGTTCTCTAAGTGTGATTTCTTCAGGAAATAATGAGAATAGTAATTCGCAATAATAATAAAGAAAAACAGTTTTAAGCAAATAATTTCATAATTTGTTTCTTATAAACAGAAAATAATATTCCAATAACTACCAAAAATAAAAATAAAATTATCTTATTGGTTACTGTTGTATGATATAAATCCCTAAATGTTTTATTTATATTACTTTCTACTTCTACATTATCTAATTCTACTTTTGGTTCTGGTAAACTAACACTTGGAGTATTATTTACATTTTCCATTGGTGTATTATTTACATTTTCCATTGGTGTATTATTTACATTTTCACTTGGTGTATTATTTACATTTTCACTTGGTATATTATTTATTGTATTATCCAAAATACCACTTTCTTCTAATTCCTTTATTTTTTCTTCAATAGCAGTAACTTTATCATTGCTTAATTCTGACATATTAATACTGTCATAATTTTCAGGTTTATCGGTAGTCATAACAATAATATTTTTATTAATTTTAGGTTCATTATTTAATGATTTAATTTGTTCCGCAATAGGAGAATTTACACCATTTACATTTTGTCCTAAAAGATTTTCAGAGGGAATTTTAGCTAAATCTTGTAAAAAAGGTCTATCAAGATCTGTTTTTTCTATATTATACATTCCATCTAAGGAAGGTTTGGTTTTTGCAATATCATCTAAAATTTCATATTGGAATTCACTAAAATGAATATTTTTGTCACTATAACAATTAAGTTGATTATTCATATTATTATATTAGACAAAGAAACTTTTTTTATAGTTTAAATTAATTTTTTTTTAGTAATTGCTTTTCCATTTTTAATTGAAAATTCCCTAAAATATTTTTTCTTATTAACACTACTTATATATTCATTAATATCTTTAATATTACCTATTGTTTTATTTATTTTATTAGCAATTATTCCACTGCTTTTTGGGTTTTTTTTTAATGATAATCTATTTTCTCTATATATTTTTACTAATTTATTTGCGTCTCTATGTAATTTATTTATTAATTTACTTATTCCCAAAGTTGTTGAACTAGCCATTTCAGGTTGCGGAGTTAGAGATAATAAATCAATAGATATTTGATTATCATTTTCTATATTATTGTTATTATTCAAAAAATCTTTTTTCTTTGATTTAGGTTTGCTTTTTTTTACCATATTTATAATATTAAGTTAGATATTAAAATTATATTTTTTAGATTTATTATTATTAGGTATAATTGAAAATCCTCAAATTATACCTAATAATATTCTATCTAGTTATAGTAAATATGGACGTATTATAATTATATATTCTTTACACTAGAAATAATATTAATTTAGAAAATAATTAAAAATTGATTTAAATTATTAATACATTTTAAATAAAATGAATATTTCTTTAATTGTCGCAACAGATAAAAACTTAGGTATAGGCAAAGAAAACAAAATTCCTTGGAATTTGAAATCTGAACTTAAATATTTTAGTGAGAAAACACAATCCTCTAATCCCGATTCTATAAATGTTGTTATTATGGGTAGAAATACTTGGGAATCAATTCCTCAAAAATACAGACCTTTACCAAATCGCATTAATATTGTTCTTACTTCTAAACATATTGATTTAGTAGAAAATTCCGACACATATTATAGTAGTTCTATAGATAATGCCGTACATCTCATTAATTCTTTATCTGTAAATATAGCAAAAGTCTTTGTAATTGGAGGTCAACGAGTTTATACGGAAGTATTGCTAGGAAACAATGATAATTTTAAATTAGAATATATTTACCAAACTGAAATTTATGATGATTTCGAATGTAATACTTTTCTAATGGATAAAAAAGAATATAAATCAGTATTACGGAATTATACTGTAGTTCAATGTAGTAAATTTAAAAAGGAAAAATGTCTTGTATCAAATAAAGACTTATATTTCCGTTATTTTGTCTATAAAAGAAATATTAGTTCAATGGATACAAATCCGGATTTTATAGTTTACCATTCTTTATCATACGTCCCATTTAAAAATAATGAGGAATACCAATATCTTAATCTTCTAAAGAAGATTTCGGAAGAAGGTATTAAAAGGGAGGATAGAACCGGAACCGGAACAATTTCAATTTTCGGCGAAACCCAGGAATTCGACCTAAGAGATACATTTCCTATTCTAACAACTAAACGAGTATTTTTGAGAGGAATTTTCGAAGAATTAATGTTATATCTAAGAGGACAAACTGATAACAAAATTCTAAATCAAAAAGGAATTAATATTTGGGACGGAAATACCAATAGGGAATTCTTAGATAAACGAGGTTTAAATCATTATGAAGAAGGTGATATGGGGGAAACTTATGGTTTCAATTTCCGTCATTTTGGTGGAGAATATTTAGGGTGTTCAAAAGATTATAATAAAGGCACATACGGTTTTGACCAAGTTGCTAATGTTATTCATTTAATAAAGAATGATCCTACATCTAGAAGAATTATTATAACATTATGGAACCCTCGTACTAATCATAAGGCCACTTTACCCAGTTGTTTATGCTGGTATCAGTTTTATGTAAACACAGAGAAAAAAGAATTAAATTCTCAAATTTATTTAAGGAGTTCAGACTTCTTCTTAGCTAATAACTGGAATGTCTGTACAGGAGCTATATTAGTCCATTTACTATGTAATATTAAAGGAATAGATTTAACTCCTGGAACACTAAAGGTTATAACAGGTGATACACACTTATACCTTAATCATTTGGAACAAGTGAAAATTAACTTATCTAGAATACCGAGACCATATCCTAAATTACTTATAAAAGAAAGAAAAGAAAATATTGAAGATTTCCAATTTGAAGATTTGGAATTATTAGGGTATAATCCATATCCAGGAATTAAAGCTGAAATGTCTGCTTGAAACTTTTTAGAAAAAAGTTTAAATCAAAAAAATTATGTTAAAATCGGCTTGAAACTTTGACGAAATTGAAGATTTCTAATATAACGAAGTAAGCAAATCAAAAAGGAAAAAGGAAAAAGTTTTATGTTTTTTATTTCTAATTCTTCCTATTCTACTATTCCTACCATTTCAAAGTTTCCTTGATATGATTCAAGAACTTCGTGTTGTTCGTTCGAAATCCTTTTCCTTGTTCAATTTCCAAAAACTTCTCTTTGAATGTATCACCGTAATAGTTTTTCAATTCTAAATCAGGATTAGATTGAATCAGTATATCGAAGATTTTTATCCCCATATCTTCCCCAATAGTTGTAGTATCACAACCATAGAAAAATTTCTTGAATTGTAAATCCCCCTTAATATCTCCTACAACAAATAAGAGTGTCGAAAGTCCCGAAGAATACCAAGTGTTGTAATTACTGGTATCATTCAACCACTTTTTAACTTCTCCCTTGTTTTCAGGATTCTGTATATTTTCCAGAAAAGTATCTGGTTGTTTTTCCAAAATCTCAGATGAAATCATTTTGTATCTATCACTTTATATATTTATCATATTCAATTTTATATATTTATACATTTATACATTTATTAATTTATTTATATATACATTTATCAATTTATTTTAATTTCCTCATTAGATAAAGAGCAACCATTTATATATTTTAAATTATCCCCATCCAATGATAAATCAGAAGGTCTCATAATTGACCAATCCGTTTTTGGATCTATAATACCGCATTCAACATATATATAACCAACTAACGCACTACACCAAAATCTATCTGTTTTTTGTGGTTTTTTATCCTTCCTAAATAAAGCACCTATCCAATCTAGAGGAACTATATCATACGGTTTTTTATAAACTACATCGTGAATGCTTTTTAATTGCTCTGGTGTAAAATGCGTATCGTCACATTTGACTGTCCTTAATATTGCTTTGGCTTCGGCAAAATTATCCATTATTTCTTGTAAGGGTGTAAGTTGAACTCCTAATTTAATAGAACCGTCTTGGGGATCGGGTTTCCCTTCTAAACCTGATTCCCAAACATATAATCCTTTTAAATTTGGATTTATATATGTAGGGTCTTTCAATACCATAGCAACATGAGAATAATTGCTATGGGTAGCATATTCAATCATAGATGAAAAATATTTTAAACAACCGGATTTATGACCTGTAAAAAAAATTAAATCTCCTGTTTTTAAATTATCCATTTTATTTCTTTATCATTCAATTCTTTTAAATTATAATTTTTTTAATGCTAATTTATTTTCTTTATTACGATGTTTTATTTTATTTTAATGCTTATTTTATTTTAATACTATTACTTTGGTAAAGTATGCCCAGAAGAAAATACCTACAAAGCATTTAGAGAATAAATCTAAAATATTATAACTAACATTCTTCTTTTTCTCTTCTAACCAATAAGCAATACCGTATCCTGTCCAAAATACTAAGAACGCAAGGAATAATATATTATTATCGAATGAATTAAATCCTCTTATGTAATTATGGAAAATAAAATAAAACATAGCAATAAAGAAAATAAATCCTATAATATTCCCCTTTGTTTTATCCATTAAACCAGTTTCACCCATAAATCCAAAAGCTAACATACCATAATTAAGTACCAATATTATTAAGAAACTTGAAAATACAACACTCTTCTTATTATTATATCCAAAAGCAAGTAATAATACTAATAACATAATAGGTGTAGTTATTGCCCAGTCTACATATCTATTTACATTAATATCCTTATAATTAATTTCTGCTTCATTAATTTTCTTCATAAACATACTATAGAAGAAAGCAGCAACAACCGAAATACATGTTTCTAAATTTAAAATATGTCTAATTTTCGGGTCTTTATTTCTTATTGCCTCAATAAAAGTAATTGTAGCAGTAGTCATTAAGAAAGCATAAGTAATATAAAATGTAAATTTAACAACCTTATCACCTATACGTGATTTATTATTATTAATAATTTGATTAGTATTATTTAGATTATTTGTATTTATATTATTTGTATTTATATTATTTGTATTATTTGTATTTAAATTAGCCAAATTCATGTTTAATTGGTCCATTTTTTATAATATATTAACATAAAATATTTTCAATTATGTTTGCTAATTATGATTTTAATTTATTCCCAAAAGTAATTGTTAATTTTTCTGAAAATATAGAAAATAATGAAGATTTTGACGCCTTTCTAAACCAATGGATACAATTATACGACCAAAAAAAAGATTTCTCATTTATATTCAATACCACACAAGTAGGATTTCCACATATTAAATATTGTTATAAAATGTCTAGGTTTATAAGAAAATTACACCAAAGAGATTACCATTATTTAAAAAAAAGTGTAATAATGGTAAAAAATAAAAATGTTATGAGATTATTAAATATAATTTTTTTTATACAACCACCAGTTGCCCCCGTTTACCTAACCGATTCAAGTTTTGAAGATATCCTAAATGATAAAATAAATATACTTAAATATATTGAACCGAAGAAACCATTTTTACCTTTCTTTTAATGACGACAACAAACGGCGCATACTAAGCACCCCAGAACTAATAAAATTAAAACACACATAGTAGAGAAAAAAGCAATACAATATTTATTATCAAAACAAGTATCGAATAGTTCTTTATTGCTATTTGTATTGTTTCCATCTGGAAATATAAATCCACTACCTTCATCTACCGATTCACCATATTCAACTAAATCATTATTTTCATTAAAAATAGTAAATCTATTGGATTCAAAGGTTCCAGTTAATCTTAAACAACAACCTCGGCGGTTTCTTCTACCACCAACACACGACCTTCTATGTCTTCCTCCTACACATGAAGTTAAAATATCATTATCGTTTTCTAAGTTTTCAATATAATATTTAATTACAATATAATATTCTCCCTCGGTTAATTCTGGTAAATTTCCCAAATCTATATAATATTCTAAATCATTGATATGTTCTACTATAGGGAATTCTTCTTTCCCATCTGTTAAAATTAAAGTGAAATTTTTTTGAATATTGGTATTCCAACTAATATGTAAGGTTTCGTTAATATATAAATCTTCTATTGGATGAATAGTCATGCCATAGAAATTAAACATTCTATTCAATATAATATTCTTAGAATTAGTATCACTTAAAGTAATCCTGCTTTCGTAATTCCAATGTTCGCTTAATTCAGAGGGAACATCCCAGTCATATTTCCCTAATTTCCCGTCTAAAATAACAGATAGGAAACTATTATCCTGCTTATCGTGTGAAACCCAAGTATCATTTATTAAAATTTCTAATTCTAAATTTACTTGGTCTGCATGGGTATCTAATTCATAAACATTTCCTGCTTCTAATTTAGTATCTGCGTATGTATATGTATTTGTCAAAGATAGCAATAAAAATAATAATTTGAACATTTTATATTTAATTAGTCGTTTATTTTTAAATAAATATTTATATAGAATTTAATTTAATTTATATAGAATTTAATTTAATTTAATTTATATAGAATTTAATTTAATTTATATAGAATTTAATTTAATTTATATAGAATTTAATTTAATTTATATAGAATTTAATTTAATTTATATAGAATTATTTTCTTTGTATATATTATAAAAAAATGCCAACTTTAAGAAAAGCAGTAGGCAAAGTAATGGCAGCAAATGCAGCACCAGTAGAAGAATTTGGAAATGTAGGAAATGTAGTAGATGCAGCAGTAATTAAAGCAAAAGAAGGAGAAACTTTTGAAGGATTTGGAAAGGCACCAGCAGCAAATGCAGCACCAGTAGAAGAATTTGGAGGATTTGGAAATGTAGGAAATGTAGTAGATGCAGCAGTAATTAAAGCAAAAGAAGGAGAAACTTTTGAAGGATTTGGAAAGGCACCAGCAGCAAATGCAGCAGCAGCAGTAAACAAATTTGGAGGATTTGGAAATAATGCAGGAGGAGCAGCAGCAGGAGGAGAAGACAACGGAGGAGCAGCAGCAACGGAAGAATATTTTATAGCTAATCTTAATTTACTTGGTGATTTTGCTAACCCGGTCGAGTTTTTACAAAAAAATAATACTGAATTTATGTTAAAATACCAAAAATTAGAGGAATACGCCTATGAAATAACTTATAACAATGTTAAAGATAAATTACAAGAAATTTACAATCCAGAACCAATCCCAGATAATATTGAAATCATAATTACAGACAAAGGTACTGAAAAAATATGGAAAGAATTATTTAATAAAGAATTTTTAAAAAAGGATAATAAAGTAATGGAATATAGATTTAATAAGATTACTAAAGGAATGTTGCCGGCAGATCAAATAAATCATACAGACAAATTAATATACGAGATACTACCAGATCAAACAGTTAATACAATGAAGAGTATCAAAGATGAGTATATTAGTCATCCAAACCTTTTAGTTTTTGATGTGGCGTGTAATATTATTGTTGATAATAACTATAATTATTATAAAAATATTTGTGATAACTGTTCAAATAAAAATACTCCCGAAGCACTAAAAAATAAAATTCAAACCTTTGTGACAAAATTAAAAGACGTTGGAGTAAAAGATAAAATAATTATGGGTGTTCAGGAATATCCTACAATAGGTACGCCGGCTTACACAGCATATGAAGAAGTATTAACAGTCAGCAATTTAAAAAAAATTTCCAGTTCTAATAATAATAGTGTAGCTATTATATATAGTGATAGTTTAGAAGCATCGTTAATAGATATGAACTCGGAATTTACGGAGTTAATGAAAGAAGCAATAGGTACAAAATCATTAACCGTTAAAGACCGAGAAGGTTTAATAGAAACTACTGCTTTCAAAACTTTAGTTGCCACAGTAAATGGTATTATAGTAATTGTTATACATGCCAAAGAACCTAAAACAAAAGAATTAGGTGGAATTTTAGCGTTATATATAAATAAAATTATAGGAAAACAAAATAATAAAAAATGGATTTGTATGATGGATTCAAATATAGCTAAACAAGAATCATATGATTCTTTCTCTTCAAATATTAAAGATGGTACCATTGTTCCATCATCAGACATAAATACAACCTCAAAAATGCGTTCTAGTCTTCACGGACAAACATATGATGATGAAAAATGCCACAACCTTGTAAAAGCAGCTAAAGATAAAATAATTTATTCGAATATGATTTTTGAAAGTGAAGATAACCCGATTATTTTTCCTTATTTATCTGGTGATATTACATTACCTATGGATGAATGGGGCTCAGATCATTCTTTAATTGGCATAAAATTAAAAATTGGCATAAAATTAAAAATTGGCATAAAATTAAAAATAGAACCCGTTCTTTATCTTTGTAGAAAAGGTACACTGCTTGGGCCGCATACAGTTTCATTTTCCCATGAGAAAAAAAATTTTGTAAAATTTGATATTAAAACAATGCAATCTGTAGAACAAAAAATTAAAAGATCAGGGCGCTTCGATTTATTTGGAAAAACTTTAGGTTTTGAAACGGGTACTTGCCAAAATGCAAAATTCCAAATACAAGAGTATGCCAAAGGGATAGCACATCCTTCTAAAGATTTGTTAACTAAAAGTGGTTGTGGTGGAACAAGAAATGCTATAGCAAGTTGGTTTAAAAAAGGAGAAGGAGTTGGAACTATATATGGTTTTTTTAGAAATTGTTTATTTGATGCAGAAGGAAATTTATTGGCAAAACAAAGTGACGGTTTAATACTAGGTGAAAACGCAGACGGGATTTTTGAAGAGGAAGGAGGCAAAGTGAATCCTTTATATAGAGTAAGTTCAGCAGAAGAAGGAGCAGGAAACGCAGGAGCTATGTCTGGTCCGTTTGTAGGGGGAGGAAGTAGAAAACACAGAAGAAGTAAACACAAATCCCGTCCTAAAAAGAACAGAACCCAAAAAAGAAATAAAAACAAATCTAGTAAAAGAAATATAAAAAGAAATATACCAAAAAGAAAAAAAAATAGTAAAAACTTAAGAAGAAGAAGAGTCAATGGTAAAAAATCCCAAAGAAGAAAGTAAATTTTTTAATAATTATTTTATATTTTTTAATAATCATTTTATATTTTTTAATAATCATTTTATATTTTTTAATAATCATTTTATATTATCCCCAATAAATATTATTATAATATTTATCCTAATAATATATTATCTCAATTAATATTATATAATGTCTTGTTCCAGTTGTAAAAATAGTAATAATAATAATAATAATAAAAAATTTAGTAAAAAGCAAAGAAATCCTCATTTTAATGCCTCACAGAAAACAATATTCCCTAATGACGTAATCCCCGATTTATCTAAAATAAAAGTTTTCTATCCAAAAGATTCATTACAAGAAACCGTTTTAAATTTAGGTAAAGAAAACGCAAATCGTTATGTATTATATTATTGTTCAAGTAAAAAAAGTTTAGTAGAATATAATACTGTTAAAATGGAAAAAAATGCATACGGAAATTTTCAAAATCACGGCATATCTAAAACCGACAAAGAAGGAAAAGCAACTATAAAATTTAGGTGTCCGCAAATCTATAAAGAAGGCGGTAAAGCAGTTCTCCCTCATATTCATTACATTTTAACAGAAAAAGGTAATAAAAAATGGATACATAAATTAGAAATCGAACAAGTCGTATGCGATATAACTCACCAAGAATTAAAAGATATGATTAAAAATAAATGTGCCCTTATCTTAAATGCCTTACCTATAGAATACTATATTAAAGACCATATTCCTATGTCTATACCACTACCACACGATTTAGTTTTAGATAAATTAAATGAAAAAGAAGTTAAGAAATATATTAGCGAAATGCTCCCACACGCTTCTGTTATATATAAATCAGTAAAAAAAGGTAAAATGAATTTATTAAATATACCTATCATTTCTTATTGCTATAGTCCAACTTGTGACGCGGATAATGATTTACAAAGGAAATTAATAAAAATAGGTTTTAAAAATGTCAAAACTTATAGTTTAGGTATTCAGGGATATAGGAAATTGGAAGGAAAATAATTAATTTTTTTATTTTTATATTTTTTTATTTTTTTTATTTTTTATATATACATTTATACTATATGATATATAAAACAAAAAAAGTTTTAGACGCTATATATACTTTTATGAATAATTCGAAGGATAGATTAAAAAAACACGGTCAATTTTTCTCATTAGGTTCATTTATGCATTATGAAAATAAATATGTAACTGACATTGATTTACAATTAAAAATTAAAAATGATAATATTGTTGACATTTTCTATGATATATTAGATTATTTAGACGAATATGATACCGATAAATTAATATTCGACGATATAAAATTAGACGATGTTAGTGAAGATTTTTTAAAAGAACATAATATTTTTTTTAGAGAAGATCCCGAAATACCCAAAAAAGAAAATTATACAAGGTGGCATATGGAAGATTTATTAATAGGTGTTAAAATAGATCATAATAATAATTTTTTCTATTTTGAAGATTTATTAGAAGAAGTTATAAATCAAAATAATGATAAAGTAGTAATTAATTTCTTTTATAAACTTGATAAAAAAACATATATTCCTTTCAGTATAGCAGTATATAATAAATTATATAATTTACATATTAGAACAGATTTAGTAGGAGAAATATCGAAATTACTTAATAAAGAAGATTATATCAAAGCTTATAAAAGAGTTAACTCTTCAGCGCATGTTATAATGAAAAATTTTAATTTATCTGATATTGATAGTAATAATTTAATGAAAATTTGTAATGAATATAAAGAACGAATTTTACCACTGAATCTTTTATCTTCAATAAAAACACAACTAGAATTAGTAGGAGAAATTAATAATTATGAAGTTAATATTACAACGCTATTAAATAATTTATCTAAGATTATTAATAATAAAAAATTCTCCATAATTAAAAAGGAAGTTTACTCTTTAAAAAAAGGTAATAAAAATTATTATGAAAAAATAGAAGAATCAAAAATATTAATTAAAAAAGTATATGAAATAATAAATAATGAATATAAAATTAAAGTGAAAAAAGATTTAGTTATTTTTAACAAAATACTTGAAAAAGTAGAGAAAAAAGAGAAAAAAAAAACTAAAAAGAAACTTTTATTTAATAATGCGGGTACTAAAAAAAAATAAATGAAATTTTTTTAATAAATGAAATTTTTTATGGATACCAAAAAAAAATAAAATTAATATTTATTTTATCTATTGTTTTCCTCCTTTTCTTCTTTTCCCTCGCTGTCCTCGTTGTCCTCGTTGTCCTCGTTGTCCTCGTTGTCCTCGTTGTCCTCGTTGTCCTCGTTGTCTATGATTAGTATTTTTTTTTGTATGATTATATATTTTTTGTCTTCTAGGATTTATTTTATGAGGACTTTTACTTTTTTTTCTATAATTTCTATTTTTTAGAGATACTAACTTAGGTCTTTTTGGTGTTTGATTACTTGATATACTATGAAGATTAGATTGTTTAGCCGTTTTTTTCATTCCAGAAGGCCTTAATATTCTTCTGGATATATTTAAAGAACTTGTGTTTTTTTCCATTTGTCTTCTTATTGCTTCATCGTAAGCAAATTGATCCATTATTCCCACAGGGCCAGTTGGTTTAATTGGAATTTGTGAGAGTGTTGCTTCTTGACCTAGGTAAGCATTTGTATTTTTAGCAGTTGTAGCAATTGCTGCCGCAGTTAATAATTTTTTTGCCATATATTATTATACTATAAAAAAATGATATAAAGACAATTAATTAAATTTAAATTAATTATAAAAATGATTTATACACTAACATTAATTTTTTCCCTATTGGGTTTAATAAACGCAAATAATTCTGGTGATATTTCTGGTTCTTCGGGGTCATTCGAAAATATTTATAATCATTCTAATATTGATTTATCTGGCGATTTATCCAGTGGATTATCTGGCGATTTATCTGACTATTTATCTAGTGGATCGGGTAATTATTCAGGTGATTCTATTTTAGAAGAAAAAAATACACATTATTATATATATATTATTGTTGTTGGAGTAATATTTTTAGTTCTTATGTTTTTAATGGTTTGTAAATTTACTAACCAGAGAAGTAATATTCCAATATACCCTTCTAGAAATAGACAGAGAAATATACATTCTTATATAATGAGAAATAGAAGAGAAAATGTGAATGGCGGTGAAAATGTAGAAGAAGGTGAAAATGTGAATGGCGGTGAAAATGTAGAAGAAGGTGAAAATGTGAATGGCGGTGAAAATGTAGAAGAAGGTGAAAATGTGAATGGCGGTGAAAATGTAGAAGAAGGTGAAAATGTGAATGGCGGTGAAAATGTAGAAGAAGGTGAAAATATGAATGGCGGTGAAAATGTAGAAGAAGGTGAAAATGTGAATGGCGGTGAAAATGTAGAAGAAGGTGAAAATATGAATGGCGGTGAAAATGTAGAAGAAGGTGAAAATATGAATGGCGGTGAAAATGTAGAAGAAGGTGAAAATGTAGAAGGTGAAATTAAAAAAAGTTTATTTTCTTTTACAGGTAATAAAATAGAAGAATCCCATGTTTAATTTAAACATACACAATCTCATTTATGTTCTATACATCTTTTTCTTTGATAACCAATTTCTTCAAGACCGTCAAACTTGCTATAATCATTAATAACAGGTGTCCAATATAATCTTATAAATCCATAATTATAAATGTATTCTAGAAATGAAATTGGTTGTAGTTGTTCTCCTTTTTCGTAATTAAAATATTCGTGAATGTCACTAAATTTCTTTTTTTTTTCTTCAATCATCATTCTATCTGCGATTGAAAATATCTTTTCCCATATTTCTTTTGGAAGATAAACATTTATTTGATTCATTGTTTCATTGCACATTTTTCATTTCTATACTATTTAAAATCAATTTTTAATATATATATAATGTTTATATCTAGAAGTTTAAAAACATTATTTCATAAATTCCCTTCATATTCATATGGTAAATTTGTATATGAAAATCCCAACATATGTAGAAAAGAAAGACGAATCGCTTTAAAAAAATTTTTAGATTCAACACGATATACGCGGAAAAATACTAATAATAAAAAAAATAACGAAAATAAAAAATAATTATTCTTTACCTGTAAGTTTATCCCATAATTCTTTAGGTTTTATTAACATATAACCAAAATACGTCCAAAATATAACACTAACTATTGCTCCATAAAAGTATCCTTTAACCATTCCTTTCTTAGTACCTGTTATATAATATGCCACCGCTGGAAATATTAAATTAACTGTTATTAGATAAATTATAGTTATTATAATAATTTTTTTCTCTTTCCAATTTATTTTTTTCCTTTCCATATTAATTATATGAAATATTTTATTTATTATATCTTTTAACTTTTAACTTATTTCAAACCAACAGCAACTATCACACATATATCCTTCGCCATATCTATAATGTTTATAATATTTACCTGCTCTTTTTCCATGTTCTTCGCATAATAACTTTCTACATAATGTACAATTGGCGTAAGAATTTTTATGTTTCAATATAAGTTCGCATATTTTTGGCGGAAGAAGTGTTTTATTCATTAGAATATTAAAAATTAATATATTATTTTCGTGTGAATCATTTGGTAATATATTAGTCATATGAGATACATCGCGGCATTCTTTACAATTTGAATATTGAGTAGGCATTTTTATAAAAAATTGATTTTTATTTTTTAAATACATAAATTTAATATGTCATTCAAACACGTTCTAAAAGAGGTTTTTGGTTTTCAAGACCTTCGACCATTTCAAAAACAAGTAGTTGATTCTATGTTAAAAGATGAAAATATAGTAGTAATTTCTCCAACCGGGTCCGGAAAATCACTATGTTTTCAATTACCAGCAATGTTATATGAAGGTATTACTATTGTATTATGTCCTTTAAAATCGCTTATATATGACCAAGTAGAAGCATTAAAAAAGAAAGGGATAAGTTGCGAATTGCTTAATGGTGATTTGGGTATTCGAAAGAAAACTGCTCTTTTTGAAGAATTAAAAAAAGCAACTCCTAGTTTAAAAATGTTATATACAACACCCGAAATGCTTTTATGTAATGAAGAAACTATGCCTATTATAAAGAATTTATATAAAAATGGTTTACTTGCGAGGATAGTATTAGACGAGGCACATTGTATTTCAACTTGGGGACACGATTTCCGTCCAAAATATTTAAAAGTTAAAACTATTAAAGAACATTATCCGAAAGTTCCAATTATTGCCTTAACTGCTACTGCGACTGAAAAGGTAGTAATGGATATTAAAGATATCTTAGGTTTCAAGGATAATATCAAATATTATGATTCAACTTTTTTAAGAGATAATCTTAAATTAGAAATAAGATATAGGGGGGAAAAAATAGCGGAAAAGAAAGAAACCATAAAAGAAATTGCGACTTTGTTAAAAACCAAATATAAAGAACAATCTTCTTTATTATATGCTTTTTCGAGGGCAGAATGTGAGAAATTATGTGGAATGTTAGAGGAAGAAGATATTAAAGTGGATTTTTATCATGCCGGTTTATCTGCGAAAAAGAGAAACGAAATTCAACAGAAATGGATTAATAATGAATTACAAATTATTTGTGCGACTATTGCGTTTGGTATGGGTATTGATAAAGCAGACGTCCGTTCTGTATTTCACTTTAATGTACCCAAAACGATAGAAGGTTATTATCAAGAAATAGGAAGAGGAGGCAGAGATGGAGAAGTTTGTGATTGTATTTTATACTATAATAACAGTGACCAAGTTAGATTTACTCAAATGACTAATAAAAAGAAAACAGAGATTAGAGAAAAAGGACATACATTTTACAGAGATAAGAAAATGAGTATGGCAGAAAATGAAGCGAAGAAATTATATGATATGGTTAATTTTATAGAGAATGAATATGATTGCAGACATATAGTATTATGTAATTATTTTGGCGAAAAGAGAAAAGAAAAGATAGGGTTTTGTGAAAGTCTTTGTGATAATTGTATTCGGTTTCAAACGGAAGGAGCGAAAGACAAGATAGATTTAACAACCGAAGCAGTTAAAATTCTAGAATATATTGGCAGAAAATCAGAAGAATATATTTATGATACTAATAAGGATTTAATTCTTAAAAAAATGATTGGATATCCTAAGAAAAAACCTTTTAAAAAGAAAAAGAAAGATAAGGAATTTATGAATGGTAATAAACACAATAAGGATAAATATGATAAATATAAATTAAAATATAAATCTTTAGAAGAAGAAAATACTATGTTTAATATGGATTATCGAACAAGAGAAAAACAAATGCGACGATTAATAATGTATTTATTATCTAACAAATACATAAAAACGAATATTCTTAAAAATCCTAAGGGAACCTGGATAGAGGCATTACAATTATACAAGAAAGCATTGAAGGTGTTAAATGAAGGGAAAAAAATATTAATTTAATTTATTTTATTAGTTCTTAAATTAATTTATTTATATAAATTAATGAATAAGTTCACTAAAATAGCACATAGAGGTTACTCATTGATTAAAAAAAAGGAAAATACACTTTTTGCTTTTCAAAACGCAATAAAACATAAATTTGATATGATTGAATTGGACGTTCATTTATGTAAATCAAATGATATTGTTATTTATCACGATGATTATATAAAATATAAAGATAATATATTATGGGTAAAAGACTTAACCTTTAAAGAAATACATAAAATTAATCCATATATAATAACATTACCTTTTTTCTTTAAAAATATCGATAAAAAAGATATAAAAATTTATTTAGATATCAAAGGTGATAACCAAATCATAAAACCACTATTAAAATATTTAGATGAAACATTTGAAGATTATGATAATATTATTTTAGCTAGTTTTAATAAGAAATGCTTACAAGATATTATAAGATATAATAAGAGTATTGGTTTAGGGAATAAAAAATATTTAGAAAAAGGTTTTATTACAGAAAATATATTTACTAATGTAGAATTACTAATATTATTAAAAGATATTGAATATATAATAATTAATTGGACTATGCTAGATAAAGAGTTAATAGATTATTGTAAAAAAAATAATAAAAAAATATACTGTTATACTTGTAAAAATGCAACACAATTAGAATATATAAGGGACTTTGAAGTTGACGGGGTTGTCAGCGACATTTTAATATAAAAAATGTCAAAGTTGTCAAAGTTGTCAGCGACATTTTAATATAAAAAATGTCAAAGTTGTCAAAGTTGTCAAAGTTGTCAGCGACATTTTAATATAAAAAATGTCAAAGTTGTCAAAGTTGTCAGCGACATTTTAATATAAAAAATGTCAAAGTTGTCAAAGTTGTCAGCGACATTTTAATATAAAAAATGTCAATCATATAATTTTATGACAATCTTTTTCATATACTTTAATAAGTTCTTTGGGTATTTGTTCAAAATTAAATATTTTTTTCATAATATCTCCGTTAAAATAACCTATTAATTGAAAGTGACTATTAACACAATATGATAAAATAATAGTCCTTCTATCTTTCATAAATTGATTTCCGGTACTTTGTATTTTATATTGTTGTTTTTCGTCAAAAAAATTATTTTCTGAATTTAATATGATAATATTAATATTGAGTGCTGTTTCTAATAATTGAATTAAAATATGGTCACCCCAAAATGAGTTTCCCATTTTCCTAATTTCGTTTTGTAATTCTTCTATATTTTGAACTTTATAAGGATCCCAAAATCCGTCAAATTCGTTACTATCTACTTCTAAACGATAATTCTCTATAATTATATCATAATTATTTTTATTTATTTCCAAAGAAATTAAATTTCTTAATTCTATTGGACTATATGTTTCGTCTTCCGGTATATGTATTTTTTTAAATGCTTCTGAAATACAATTAAATAAGCAATCTCCTTCGGCCCCGCAATCTAAAACTCCATATAAAGAATTATGCTCTTTAGATTTTAGTCTTTTACGCCATCCTAATTCTAATTTTTCCCAACCACATTCTTCTAAATATTTATGCCAGTTTTTCTTATTAATTTTTATGTTTTTTTTAGATAATTCTTCTTCATAATAATATGAATTACTATAAAGATAAATATTCGGAGATAAATAAATATTTTCACTTTCTTTTACTTCCATATTAGGTGTTTTAAATTATTATTATATATTGATATAATAAAAATTTAAATAAAAAAAATATTTAGCATTGTTTCGCATTTTGGGCGGATTGCCATTGTACGCTAGGTGGTCCAGTTGGAACACCGCAAACATTATTAGTTTTTTCACAACTAATATCTCCGGTATCCGGTGGTAAAGATAAATTAACGTCTAAAGGAGTTGGTATACAAGGTCTATGATTGTCTTTAACTACAAGTCGGTTATTAATATTATAATCAAATGGCATTAAAACTCTATCTTGTGGATCAAGACATAACCATTCCCATCTATTCCATCCAGTTCCTCTTAAATTACAAGCAGGATTACTAGTTCTAGTATCTTCAACAGTAAAAAAACAGTCTTTTCCGTGTTGTAAATTCTCCTGTTTATTTACTTTCCCACATTGACTTCCGTCCGGAATATATTTTTTACTAGGACAATTACTGGCATCTCTAGTAATATTCATAAGTTCAGAGTCAATATCAATAAGCGGTTTAGTAGTATCAACACTAACACCTTGTCGTTGAAGTCTAATTTGCGGAGATTCTGCGAAACAAGGTTCGTTTAAATTTGGTGGTTCTGTAAGTTTATATTCCCCTGGTCCTACAGATTGATAGAGGTTTTGTCTATAAGCACAAGTATCGTAATTTAATCTGTTAAAACTCATTATATAATAATAGATTATATTTTATTTTTTGAAATTAATTCTAAATTTAATTATAAATTATCTAGTTTAATATTTTATTATTAATTTAATATTTTATTCTCAATTTAATATTTTATTCTCAATTTAATATTTTATTCTCAATTTAATATTTTATTATTAATTTAATATTTTATTTTCTTATATAATTTACTTTTTTTATGTTTTTTATTTATTTTTGTCTTTTATTTGTCTTTTTATTTGTCTTTCTCATTTTTTTCCTATATTTTTTTAATGTTTTTCTTCCTCCTGTTTGTAAAGGTTCTTTTAATTTTGTTGGGTTTTTTTCCATTTCAAATTCTATTGGTTCTAATAATAAAATTTGATTTCTAGTATCTTCTTTAAAGTGATTAACTTGTTTCTTTAAACCTTCAACACATAAGTTATATACATTTATTAAATTAGGTCTATCGCAACTTAAATATAAAGTATCAAAATTATTAATAAATTCTGTATCACATTTATTAAAAGAAATAGTATTTCCTTTTTCTTTATCTCCTGATCCAGTAACAGAATTAACTAAATCTTTTGCGGTATCAGTATATGAACCTACTACATTTCTCCCTAATTGTGTAAAGAAACTAGGTTTTTCTGTTTGAGACTTACCAACATCGTCAATAGCTCCTTTTATTTCTTCCCCTACATTTTCTTTTGTTAATGGTTTATTATTTCCTTTATTTAAACCAAGAAACCCGGAAGCAATACTATTCACTTTTCCTAAAATATCTCCAGCAACTCCTTGTAATGTATCTGGAACAGTTTTAAGTGCTTCTTCTTCTTTCTCTTGTTCTTTTTTCTCTATAGTTTCCATTTTTCTTCTAGTTTCTTGTTTTTGTTTTAAGTCATCTTCTCTCGAAGTAATAATTTTCTCCAATCTTTCAACTCGGTTTATTTCTTCTTTATTTAATTGTTGTTTTCTTTCCTTATTTTTTCTTATTCTGTCTTGTTTTCTAGTTTTTTTTCTTGTAATACGTTCATTTTTTTCCATTTTCATTAATTGATTTGTATTTATATCAGTAAATTTTACCATTTCTAAATATATTTAATATATATTTAGAAATTATATTATATTATAAAAAATTAAAAAAAAAGTAAACTGTAATTTAATTATTTCTATTCGCGTTATTCATATTATTCATATTATTCGCGTTATTCATATTATTCGCATTAACATTTCCACATAATGATTGTTTAAAGTTTTGGTGGTTAAAGTCCATTGCCGGTGGTAATGGGGTTGGTTTAAATCTAATCATTTGACAAGAAGGGAGGTGTAACAATTGAGTGTCTATTTCTCTTGCTGTTTGACTAGGGTCACCTCTAATTTGTATATTTCCTGGTTTACAGTTATTCATATCTCCAGTAGCGCAAGGGTTTTGATATAATCTAGTAGGACATTTAGTAGTTCTTCGAGTCTGACCTCTTAAATCAGTTTCTAAATCAACTAAATTCCCTTTAACGTGGGAAACTGAAGAACCCCCGACAAGTCCTAATTCCATTCTACATTTATTACAATTCTCATATTTCATTGGATTTAAAACATATTCTAAAGGTCCTACACTTTGAGTTAATTCGTGTTTATAAGCACATGTATCGTAAATTAATCTGTTCGAACTCATTTATAATATATGAATATAAAAAAAATTTATAAAAATAATTAATTAAATAAAATTATATTTCTATAATTATTATTTTCTACACAAAGACAATTAAAAATATGATTAAAAATAAAATATAATTAAAAAATATGTAATTTTTTGGTATATTCAATTATATTATATCTCTATACCAAATTCGGTTTCTTCTACATATTCAATAATGAGAACCTCTTTACATAGAGGACATTTTGGTGCTTGGTTTATAAGTATATTTTCTTTTAACCAAGGACCAACACAATCTAAATGATAATCGTGCGAGCAATCGAAAGAAATTATTTCATCTCCTTCTTCATAATCATTAATGCAAATTGCACACATATTGTCTCTTGTTTTTTCTTTATTAATCTTGTTTAAAATAAATTTCTCCATATCCTGAATGATAAATCTTTTACTCTTATCTATTTGAACTTCTTTGTCGAAATTATATGAAAAGTCATCACTATATCTTCTCGGAGAAGAATAATTACTTCCCCAACTTGACATAGAACTATTATCGCCAATATATCTATTCATATTCCCATTTCTTATATCTGTCATAACATAAGAACATAAATGAAGACAGTAACATAATACAAAACACCCAATTGGTATAAAAATAATAAGTAAAATTAATGGAAAACTATGTTTATATGTGTCTTTTATTATATCAATTTCTCCCGTATAAGTTTCTCCACTGTACATTTCTCCACTTGACATTTCTCCACTGTACATTTCTCCACTTGACATTTCTCCACTGTACATTTCTCCACTTGACATTTCTCCGCTATATATTTCATTTATTTGAAAATTCAAAGGTGGCATTTTTGTTTTCTTTTCAAATTTAATTTAGTATTTAATAATTCAATTTTTATTACTTTCGCATAAAATTTGTTTATCTCTATATACTTGATTTTCTTCCAAAAAATCTATTTCAAATGGAAACCTACACATTGGGCATTCCGGGATTTTTCCTAGTATTACTTTTTGTGCTAACCAAGGTTGTATACATTTTTTATGAAATATATGTTTACAAGGCATTATAATAATATGATTTGTATCTTCAACATTTTCTATACAAATACTACAAATTTTAGTATTTTCATCTTTTTTGTTAATACCTTTAATAATATTTGCATTTGAATAATATTCCATATCCTTAATAATAAACTTTTTATTTAGTATCTTTTTTTCACTTATGGGTTCTTTATTAATATAGTTTTCACTAATATTATCTATTCTATGTGACCTAAAACAACATTTAAAATAATCTGCTATAACTATGAAAATGCACATAATAACCCCGCAACCCATAGGCACAATAAAAGAAAGTAATCCTAAATTAAATCCATTTGGATATATATTAGTATGATTTGATAATGTTTGATTGAATAATGAAGGCATTTTTATGTCTTTATTATTTTCTTTAAAAGTAAAATAGAAATCAATTTTAATAAGAATAAATTACATTAAAATAATTAATTTAGTATGAATTATTGTATTTATTAGCAGCCATTTTTTGATATTTGCTACCACATTTTTCCAAATATTCTATATCTTTAACAATTTGTCTAGACGGTGCTCCTCCTCTAACCCATCCGTCTAAAGCAACTTCTGGAACAATATGTATAGGGTCTTGAATATTATTTTTAAGGTGATCTATCATAGGCATATGGTTGGGATCTAAATTTTTAATATTAATTCCTGCTAAAGTATTACATTGTTTTCTTTCTGCAGTATCCTCTCCATATCTTATTTGAGATTCTAAATATGAATCTCCTGAACCTCGACCCATATATGGAACAGTTCTATATGGTCTGGTGAAAAGTTGATTAGGACATTTTGGGTTTTTTCTAGTTCTTCCTACTCTTAATTTTGAGTCATCGTCAACATAACATTCCGTAATACCATATCCGTCTTTAAAGATAATGGTAGGATTTTGAGACGCAACTTCCATAACTGTTGGAATACCACAAGTAGTATCATTATATCTATTTAAATGATAAATACCCGGACTTTCGCTTTGTTTATCTCTGAAAACTTTTTGGCAACTATCTTGGTCTAAACTAGTTTGATTTTGAATATTGAAATCGCAACTATCATTTTCACAATATACAAATGGTTTATTATTATTGTTATTTAAATTATTAGAACTCATATTATATATTCTAACAATATTTTATTTTTAGAATAATATAATTTATAATTAAACAAATTTATATGATTCTCCATTTAATCTTTCCATATTATTTCCTACACATTGATTTCCATTTCCTTCCTTACAAGTTTTAGGAACTCCATATAACCAATTCGCATAATCACCCTGTTTATTAGGCACGGTAGTATTAGGAGTAGTATAAAATTCTCTTTGAGAGTTTTCGTTATTATAAACACTATTAATATCTTTAAATAATCCTTTAGAGAATTTATCTTCAACTAAATTTTTTATTTTTTCATTATTATATGATTTACACGCCGGTTTTCTCTTTCTATTATCGGTAAGTAAAACATTCATAAACGGATTTTCTCTAGTAGGGAGAACACAGTTTCTAAGGTATTTTTTATGATTAATTTTATGTTTTTTAATATCTTTATCAGTTTCTATATTTTTATAATTTTCTATTTGTTTTTCAAATTTTTTTGTCTCTTTCTTATCTTCATTTATATACATTAAATAAGTAACTATTCCACAAATTATAAAAATGAAAAAGTAATTGAGATTTTTATATAAAAAAGCAAGTAAAGCACTAAAATATAATGTTAATCTCATAATGGAATTTATTTTTTCATAATTAGTATATGAATTTAAGGGTAAATATTTGAATAGATTTTCTTTTTTAAAGAGAACATTTATGTCTTTAATCCATATAGTTTCTTCTTTTTTCATATTATATTAATAATATATATAAATATTATTAATAAAAATTATAAAAATATAGTTATAAAAATTTTTAAAGATAAAATAAGTTAAAAAATTTACTTACTTGATTTTTCTTCTGCTTGTTTTTTTTTCTCTAATTTTTTTCTTAATCTATCTTTAGTAGAATTTCCACTATGAGAATTATTATTTTTCATCATTTGTTTAGCCATTTTTTCTGGATTACCCATAGAACCCATCATATTCTGTGCTTCCTTCATTAAATCCCCTTGATTAATTGCTCCCGATTGAACTTTGTTTTGAATTTTCTCTCCAACTTTATTAATTAAATTAAGGAAATTATTGCCATTTCCTCCTCCTAAAAGATTAGAAAATGCCTCATTCATATTTTTAGGATCTCCTATATTTAAATTATCTAAATTAAGTTCTCCAGTTAATTCTTTAGCAATATCATTTATTAATCCTCCGCCAAATGGATTAGAACCTTTCTCTTTTTCTTGTTCTATTAGTTCTTCTGGATTTTGTGTCATTTGTGTCATATTTTTAAGCATATCCATCATATTTTCTGTTTCTTCTTTTAAATTTTCCATATTAGGTAAATTATCATTTTCTTCTTTATTAAAATTCTCTAATAGTTTTTCAATTTCGTCATCATCGCCAACAACTTTTTTCCCTATAACAACTAATGTTTGAAGATATTTCCAAATATTTTGTCTAGTAACTTCATTTATATCTTTTGCCCAAACATTTCTAAAATCAATATCTCTAATAAAATTTAATTCTGTGCCGAGTTTAAATAAAATATCTTCTTTTTTCGCCAGGTGTGAATTGTATGGTTTAATTTGTGTCATATATTCTTTAACATAAGTATCTGAATTATTGTTATTGGGTTTCTCTAATAATTCTTTATAAGAATTTTTTAATGAGGTTTCATATTCGGGGAAAATAACAACCATTTCATTTATGAAACTAACTAAATAAAAATTAAATTTTTCGACATATGTGAGAGACATTTTATATATATTTTATAAAAAATATTATATTTTAATACGCGTTTAATTAATAATTTTTATATCCTTTCTACACCTTTTCCAAAATTATCATTATTTCTAGCAGCCATTAATTTATCAAAATCAGTATCTGTTTGCGATTTTGCTTGATTATTACTTCCGCTAAATTCCTTAGGAGTATTTATTCTACTATCTATATTATTTCCTCCGTCTAAAAATTCAAAATTGTGATTTAATGAAGAGTTATCGTCTGAAATAAATGAATAATTATTAGATAAAGACCCACCCATTTCATTATTATGATAGGCTAATATTCCTTCATCTTCTTCTTTTGTTTGTTGTGGATTTTGTTGTTGTGGATTTTGCTGTTGTGGATTTTGCTGTTGTGGATTTTGCTGTTGTTGTTGTTGTGGATTTTGATTATTTGCTCTATTTTTGAGTTCAAACCATCTGTCAATATCATCTTCTACTAATATTTTTTTATCTTTTACTAAATAAATTGTTGGAACTCGTGTTATAAAACTTGGAACCTTAACCTTCTTTTCGTCAATACAAATATAAATCATATTTTCGTGTAAACCAGTTTTAGAAATAGTATTTATTAAATTATTTGAATGGAGGCAATAATTACTATAAAAAAGTAAATCCTTATTTAGTTTATTCATTTTTTATATTTATAGGCATAAAAAAATTTAATTTTAAACAAATAGAAATTTAAATGCCTAATAAATTTAAATGCCTAATAAATTTAAATGCCTAATAAATTTAAATGCCTAATAAATTTAAATGCCTAATAAATTTAAATGCCTAATAAATTTAAATGCCTAATAAATTTAAATGCCTAATAAATTTAAATGCCTAATAATAATAATTTTCCCTATAAAAAATATTATAATACTATAAATGAATAAAAATGCTCAATTTTTAGCAGGAATTATTGGAATAGCTGCGAATGTTATTATACTCTTATATGTTTTACAATTAGAAAGAGATTACTGTGAATGTTCTAAAAATTGGAAAAGGGACTATATTAAATATTGGTCTATTGTTGTTATAATTTCTACAATAATAGGTTTATTAATGCCTAGTTTATTAGACCCTAAAAAAATAATGAAAAATTCTTTACATAAGTTATATTTTGGTATATCATTATTAGTAGGATTATTCTATACTATAACATTAATAGTTTATTACGTCCAACTTCATAAAAAGAAAAATTGCATATGCTCACAGGATTGGAAAAAACATTTTATGATATATCCTATCGCTATGATTGCTATTACATTCGCATTCGTATTTATATTAAGTAGTGCTATTTATGTAATCAAAGGTCCTAAATAAAATTAAATATAAAAATGAAATTAAAAAATTAAAATTGATTTAAATTATATAAATAATATAATATAAAAACAAATGACTAATCATTTTAAAAATTTTGTATTAGATAATGAAACATTAAATTTTGACGTTTATGGTTTAAATTCTGAATTTTGTAATGCTATTAGAAGAATTTTAATAAGTGAGGTAGAAACGTTAGGATTTAGAACTAGTTATGACGAAGATACTGATATTAAAATAGTAGCCAACACTTCTGCTTTACATAATGAATTCTTGGGTCATAGACTTTCTCTCTTACCTATTATTTATTCTCCTAAAGATATTTCTTCATATGAAAAAGAATCATTAGAATTTATTATTGACGAAGTTAATAAAAGTGATAATACTATAGATATTACTACAGAACAAATTAAAATTTTAGATAAAAGTAGTGGGAAATATCTATCTGAAGCACAAACAAGGAAGTTTTTCCCACATAATCCTATTACTAAAGACTTTATATTAATTAATAGATTAAAACCAAATAAGGTTGAAGGAACCGATGGAGAACAAATGAAAGTTATAATGTTTGCGGATAAGGGAACTGGACAGGAACATTCCAGATATACTCCTACGTGCGTATCTGTATTTGTAAATAAGATAGAAAATTCAAAATTGGAAAGTGCTCTAAAGGAAAAATTATCTTTAAAAGAAGAAACATTATCTGCCGAAGAAATAAAATCTTTTGCTAGAAGTTTCAAATTATCGGAGGGTGAAAGACATTTTTATACTGATGAAAATGGCGAACCTAATGTATTCGAATTTACTATAGAAAGTGACGGTAGAATTCCGCCACATATTATTTTACATAAGGGAATACACGTATTAGAAGATAAACTTAATAAATTAAAAAGTAATCTTAATAATGAAGAAGTTGTTAACTATAAGAATAGTGATTGTATTATGAATTCATATGATATTTTAGTCAAAGATGAAGATTATACACTTGGATATATTATTCAACAATATATTTATATATTATACCAAAATAAAGACTTAAAAGATATTAAATACGTTTCTGCGAGTGTTCCACACCCCCTAGAAAATAACTTACAATTTAGAATTGCTCTCGAAAATAATGTAGATAAAGAAAATTCTATTGCTAATATTAAAAAAATAATGGAAGGCACTATAGACCATATATTAGGTATTATAGTAAAATTAAAAGGGGATATGAAAAATACTTTCAAAGCAAATTTGGATTTATAAAGAAATTAAAATTTTTTTAAAGAATTAAAATTAAAATTTTTTTAAAGAATTAAAATTAAAATTTTTTTATAGAATTAAAAATTAAAATTTTTTTAAAGAATTAAAATTAAAATTTTTTTATTTAGATTTTGGTAATTCTAAATAATATTATTTTTTTTCTACTCAAATTGTTCTATTCATTAGATACAACTTCCATTGGTTCTTCGCATTCTACCATTTGTGGTTTTTCTCCCGAAATACCTTCTTGGATTCTCTTTCCTTCGTGATACTCCTTGTTCTTCTGGTAGTTGATTATAAAGATAATCTTCTTAATAGGAAGCGAATTGAAATATTGCTTCGCGTATTCAAAAGTTACCTTTATTCTCATTGTCTTATGCTGACCGTGAAGTTCATACAACAGAGGTCTCAGTTCATAAGGGATTGTATCTTTTTCAATACAATGTTTAATGTGATAATTCACATAACACTGATGAAGAAGACTGGTCATCCTAAAGATTTGGTCTCTCCAATCCATAAACTGATCACTATGTTCTGGGAAATAACCAAGGAATTGCTTTATCATCCGGTTGTTTCTCAGTTCCAAATAAGTATGGAATAGTTTAGGGTTGTTTCCCCGCATTGCCTTCACATAACTATATTTTTCGTTTCGTAGTTTCGAACGTGCTCCGTGATGCTTAAAGACAAGTCCTTGCTCTTCAAATGTCATTCCCGAAATTTGAGTCAATACACTATCCAAAGAAGAATGTGTATACCTTTTTGGAATTGTAATATCCAAACCATTTGCTTTAAGTTCTTCAACAATTTTAAGCAAATCTAGTTCTAGGTATTGTTGCCTAACTTGAACAAGCACTAAATCTGCTTTTTCATATTTAGTTACAATTCTGTTATCAGGATGCCTGAGAACAAAACTATAAGTAAGTTCTGGATTCAACTTGTTGAAATCCAAATCTCCCTTTGCTTCCTCAAACATTTCATTGAACTTCATATCACTCGTCCATCGGCATTTTGCACCGATTTTAGATCGAGTAGAAATATGCCATTCACCTCCATAATGAAAGACATTAATCATTGTTCCGTCAATAAATTCCTCAATTAGAACTTTATCCCAATCTGTAATAGATTGGATAAAGAATGGGAACTTTTGATTTTTTTCTGGAGGAACACAAATCGGTTTTAATGTCCCACTCTCTAAAATTAAACCCCTGGCAAAAATTGTCCTAGGATCTGTAAAATTACATTCCCCTCTAATATATTTAAGGAGAAGCAAATTCATAAACTTTACATTAGAAACTTGCACCCCTAAAGTTCTCATTTCTTGTGTCAATTGTTCTACACCTCTATTTTCTGGTGTTGTTTGTTTTTCTGGTGTTTGTACTGTAATAGTAGACATTTTGAAAATTAAATTGAATAATGTGTTTTGTTATAATAACAAATTAAGAGATTTTCTTAAATCAATTTTTTTTATTATAGAATTTTTGTTATAAGTATATTTAATCAACAAAAATAAAATCTCTATATATATTAACTTAATATCTTCTATGAATCTCGATTTAAACTTAGAAGAAATTAATGTATTTGAACCTTTTAATAATAATATAGAATCCCCTGCTCCTTCTCAACCTCTCGAATCTGTAACCCCCTCTCCTTCTCCTGAACAAACTGGCGGCGGAAGAAAGCAGGATAAATTAGAATTAGAAAAAGGGTCTATAGTTCGAATTGGGGATAGAAAAAATTATTTAATAGTTAAAATTTTTGATGTTTATTTTAATGGCACAACTCAAGAATTTAATCGTAATTACAGAATAAGAGAAATTGAAGGTAAAAAAATTAAACACGATTACAAAGATATTTCTTCGGAACAAATACAAAATATTATTCCTCTTAAAATTGTAAAAGAAACTTTGGGGGACTTAGAATATGAAATAAAAGAAGATAAAATTACAGATAATAATGACGATATTATAAATAATACCATTCCAGAAGAAGATTTTGGTTCTATTTTAGAACTTGATGATCCAACTTCTATATTAAATATAGAAGGCCAAAAAGGAACATTAGAAGACAAAGAATTAACAACAATAAATGAAGAAAATGAAAATATAGAAAATGAAAATATAGAAAATGAAAATATAGAAAATGAAAATATAGAAAATGAAAATATAGAAAATGAAAATATAGAAAATGAAAATATAGAAAATGAAAATATAAAAAATGAAGAAGAAGAAAATGAAAATATAGAAAATATAGAAAATGAAGAAGAAGAATTTAGTTCTAATGAAGACGAGTTTGAATTTACTAATATAAATAATGACTTTGATATTTATGAAGAAGAAGAGTTAGTTGAAAAAGATATTGTTTTTACAGAAAACGAGCAAGAAGAGGATATAATAGAGGAAATGATTAGGTTATATCCTGATATGAGAAAAGGAAATTTATTTAAGAAGATTAAATTTTTTAATCAATTAAAAAATAGACATAGCGAATCCTTTTTATTAGATTTAGAAGATGAAAGTTATGATAGAAAATTTATGGAATTAAAGAAAAAAATTTTATTAAAGTCTTCTGAATATAAACCATTATTAAAAAAATATATGGAAAATGACTACACAAATAAATATTTAATACCGGTAGTTCAAAGTAAATTAACTAAATACGAGAAGGAATATATAGATGAAAAAGAAGTAGAATTATCAAATGAAATTAAAGAACAAATACAAACACTAGAAGCAATAGATAATAAGTTTAGTGACGATAAATATTTAGACTATGATACTAAACAACAAGAAAAAGAAATTTTCTTACAATCCAGAAAAATAGATAATGAATTTATAGGTCACATATTTAGATTAGATAAGGGAGTACAAGTTATTGATAATACGAATGATAATATGGAAACATTTAATGTTTTAGGTAGTGAAAAAAGACTTAATATTGATGATGAACATATAAATACTATTGACGGTGAAAAAATAAATAATATTGGTTATCTTAAAATTCCAGATATTGTAAATAATGATTTTACTAATCCATATAATAATATTTTCAAATTTGAAAATAAAAGCATTCAAGAATTATATGATAAAAACTTATTAACTCTCGAAGAAATAGAATTAAATTCAGAATACAGATATAAAATTAACTCCAAAGTTAAAGTGTGTATTAATGAAGGAGAAGTCAATAAAGAAATTATTGGCACTATTAAAGGAACTAGAAAAGGACATATTTATTTAGAACCAGACGACAAATCCTTATTACAAGAAGATAAAATATTTGAATTTTCTATGGAAGACGGGAAAATAAGAATAGAGAAGGATAATGAGATATGTAATGTTAAAAATGAATGTAATACAGATTTAACTAAAATGTTATTTTATAAGTTTCCGGAAACTAAAATAAATAATAAAATTAAGGAAAATTTGTTAGACCAAATAATCCCCAGTATTAAACAAATATTAGATAGACACCAAGAAGAAATTAAAAATATTAAAAATATAGAAGATATTGATAATATCTTGTACAAATATGAAGTAAACTATAATGATTTGGAAACAAGTAATTCTAATAAAATAACTACAATTATGAATAAAAACGTTCAAAAATTAACTAAACTATTTTCTTTAAAACATAATGAAATAAAATCTATTAAAGAAAAACAAAAATCTATTGTAGCAGATAGAGAAAGGGAACAATCAACTAAAAATTACAATGTTGTTAAAAATGAAGATATTGAGAAATTGAATAATTATTATAAAACATATAAAAATAATGTATTTTCTTTTGATGGGGATATTGAGAGACTAGATTGGTTACATTTCCAAATTGATAATGGCAAATTATTCGCAACTGTGAAGAATATAAATAAAAAACCTAAACTAAATGAAAAACTAAAAAAATTACAAATAAGAAATAAACTTTATATTGATAATATTACACAAAAGAAAAATCATAAAATAGAAATTATCAAAAAAGAATTTGAAAAATTTAAAGAAGAAAATGAAAAGAAAGAAGGAGAAGACGTAGATATTATTATTAAAGACCAAACAGATTACGACGATATATATGAAATGGTAGATGTAACTGCTTTTAATGAAAAAGGACAGCGTATGGAATTGGGAGCAGTATTAGAAGAACAAAATGAAAGAGATATTCCAGAACCTTCCGGAAGTATTATTTATGATTCCATTGTAAATTTCCTAAGTGTTTCACATAAAAATATAGGAGAAACAGATAATGATTTATCTAATATTAGATATGTTCTCAATACTTTAGTAAACTTTATGGATGCGAATATAGATATCTCCAAAATAGATAAAAAATGTGTTTCTTTATATAGAGATAATTATAAAACACTTGCTAGTTTTAAAAAGAAAAAATCTAAATCAAATGACAAAAAGAAAAAACCAATTGAAAAACAACACCAAGAATATAATCAGAAAAATCTTATTTATATTAGTGCTAGTTATTTATTAATCTATTTACAAATAACTTTAAAAAATTTAATGGTTTCACCATTCGAAAAATGTATACCTAAATTATCAGGGTTCCCTCTCGAAGATGAAGAAGAAGTTGAAACATTTGGTATTAATTATATGGTATGCTTACTTTCTAATTTGAAAAATAGTAGGGGAATATGGAGTGTATTGGAAAAAAGAGATACTATAAAGGTAAATTATTTAAATACTGTTAAAAAGTTATTAACTGCGTCTTTAAAATTAAGATTAGAAAGGAGAAGAATAGAAATAGAAAATGATAGACTATTATTAGATGAACAGAGAAAAACATATGTCTGGAATGAATTTAGACCTCTTTTTGATAAATTAGGTGGAGATTGTTCTAAAACAATAGATTTAGGAGATACTGATATAAGAAGCAAAAAATCTATAAGTAAATCTGTTAGGGTTTTTAAAAACCAAATGAACTTATGTTCTTTATGTATTGTGGATAAGATAAATAATATTATAGAAAGTCAATCCTTGGAAAATATATTATATGATCCTTTGCCTTTATTTAATAGTTGTTGTTTAGTAAATATAAATACGGATTATGACTATTTATCATTCTTATATAAAAATGATGTAGAGAAAAACTTAGTATCATTGATTGATAAATCAAGACAAATGGATAAATTTAATGATAAAATATATGACGTTAGAATTTATATAAAACCTGAGAAAACTAAGAATAAATTACAAAGTTATGCCAGAAATGTTTATTTGGGAGAAGAAGACATAGATAGAATTTTGACAACCGGTAATGATGATATTCTTAAAAATCTTTATAGTCATTATATTAAAACTAATATCGGAGGTAAGAAATTTTATGAAAAATATAGCTATCAAACTTACGCAGAACATAATACTACCAATGAAGTAACTATAGGGAGTAAAGCAGATATTTTATTATTACTTTCACAAATGAAAGAAACAAATATGGTTATTGATAATACTAACCCAGATAATAATACATCAAAAAATAATACTAACTCAGAGAATAATACATCAAAAAATAATAAGCAAATTAACTGTTTAAGAAAAATAGAGAAAATTTTAGATAATGAATTCTTATTACAAAATGAATTTAATGCTGGTTTAGTATCACAGATTAAAAATATTAGTAATCAAATATCGGAAAAGGAAATTACTAATTTATGGAGTTTATTGGATAATTCTGCAACTCGACTTAGAAATAATTTATATGATAAGATAACTAAAAATGTAAGTAATAGAAATAAAACAGAAATAAAAACTAAACTAAATAATTTATTAAATTTTAGTAATATTGATAAAGAAGAAGAAAAAATAGAAGAAAATGATATCATAATAAATAAAGATTTACATTTAAAAAACTTAAGTTATAAGAGAAAGGAAGTGATGACTAAAAAATTAATATTTAATTATATAATTAAGTATTGTAATGTATTATCTAATATAAATAATAAATCTAAGTTAGTGTTAGATAAATATGAAAGATTAGAGGAAAGGAAATTAATTGAAAAGGAATATAATTTTTTAACTGATTTTTTCACAGAAAATAATACTAAATATTTTAAATTATTAAGTTCACTATTATCTAATCTTAAACAACTTCGAAATATAACAGGATATGCTGATGTATATGGTTGTAATATTAAAATCGAAAGTTCCATTTTTGATTATGAAAAATCAAGCAAATTATTAGAAATTAATTTATACTATATCCTTATTTTTATTATTGATTCAATTGATAACTACGAAGATAGTATAAAATCATTGTCTGGAAAAGCTGCGGATACTAAATCATTAGAAGAAGACGACGATGAAGTAACTGGATTAGATAGAAAAGGAAATATGATAAGACATTTTGTAATAGAATTAATAAAGAAAATAGATAAAGATAATATATTTTATAATAAATATACACAGAATGAAGTTATTAAAGATATTAAAACAAAGAATGAAGAAAGCAAAGATAGAAATTTATATGTTATGGAAAAATTAGATTTAGAAGAAAGAGGATTGAGAAATTTACAAACTAAAGCAGGTTTAACTAAATATGAAAATCTTGCGACAGATTACGCAGATTTACTCAAACAAGATGAAATTGATACTAAACTATTTCAACAATTTGAAGAAACATACGGTACTAAACCCAGTGACCAACAATTCCTTGACTTTAAAATGGAAAATGAAAAGAATATAAGAGAAGAAAACCAAATATTAAAAGATAATTTAGAATTTGCGGAAGCAGAAGGAGATGACGAAGATGTATTTGGTCAATAATTTAATTATTTTATTATTTTTATATCTAACTATTTTATCTTATCTTATCATAATATATATGATACACGACATAAAACAATTCATAAATCAAGACATAATATTTTTAATATTATCTATTATGATAGTATTAATTTTAATTTATGAAAAAAAAGAACATTTTAATGAAGCAATAAATTTCCATAGCGATTTTCTTAATAATGTTAAAAAGGATTCGGATTTAAAAAAAACATATCAAAAGATTTTAGAAAATCAAGAAAAGGATGAAGAAGTAGATGAAAAATTAAATAAGTATAAAAAAATGTTTTATAATGTTCCTTTTGATAATAAATCCCCATTAGTAGATAAAATAATAGATAAATCTGTATTAAAGAATTATAGGGTTAATCTAGATTATCATTCATATGCACACGAATTAACATTTACAGAAGTTGATAAAATTATTAAACAAATTAAACCTTCTAAAAATTATGAAATTAAAGTATATAATTATGATCCTTTACAATATGGAAAACATTTTGTAGACATTTTTAATCAAATGTATTTCTTATTAGATATGAATAATTATTATCATAAAAGTGATAAACGAGTTTATGAGTTATTAGATATAAAATTTCTTCTAAAAGATTTAATAGTTGATTCAGTTTACAAAATAGTATATGAGGTTAAAATGTTTAAAAAAATGAAAGATTATGGTTTTGTTTTTCAAAATACTATTAAACATAATACAGATACTAATATAACTAATTATTTAAATATAGATTTAGTAGGTATTATCTCAGAAGAAGATATTATTTTTAATACTAAAAAAAGTAAAGAACAAATAAGTAAAGAACAAAAATGTAAATTTGATTTAGATATTAAAAAAGACGAATGTTTTAAAATACCTTACGGAAGTAATAATTTAAATTCAAATGATTTTATTTCAGGAGACTATTTAATGCCACATTTAGATAAATTTTACGAAGATAAAAAATTAGAAAGTGAAATAAATAAAAATTATAAACAATTTAGGTGTTTTGGAAGACATGGTTTTAATGAAGCCGAATGTAAATCATATGATATAGAAAGAAAAACACGCGGAGTTTGGGATAGACCTTGTAATAACAATGAAGAATGTCCATATTATAAAAAAAATAAAAATTATGAAAATGAAAGAGGGGGATGTAAGAAAGGATTTTGCGAAATGCCTATTAATACTAAGACACTAAGTTATAGATATTATGATAAAAAAGTAAAACCTTTCTGTTATAATTGTGAAAGAGAAGGGTGTTTAGGGGATAATTGTTATAATTGTTGCGAAGAACAAAAAGATAGAGATAAATATCCTAATTTGAAGTCACCCGACTATATATTTAAGAATGATTATAGAGAACGAAAATAAACTATTTAAGATTTTTAGTAGAAATATATAATATTTAATGAATGAAGAGATATACCAAAATTTTAGTTTAGATACTGAACTAAATACAAAAGACAATAGTAATTTTCCTAAAAATTATAAAAATTTATATAATATTTTATTTTTTAAAAAGAAAAAATCTAATATATTTTTTTTTAAATCTGAAGCAAAATATAAAGTCAAAATTGATTTCAAAATTAATTTAACTAGATTAAAAAACCTAATTATATTTAATCAAGAAATACCCGATAAAGATAAAGTAATTTACTTTTTTAAAAATTTCAGTGTTGTTAAAAAATACAATAATATTTTAGATATTAATCAAAAAATAGATTTGTTAATAAAAAAACATAAAGAAAATAAGGAAGATAAGAAAAAATTAATTATTTATGATAATAACATTATAAAAATCGGGAACAAAATAATATTAGATTTGAAAAGTAATGAATTTACTATTGACCAAAATACAAACTCTTATACAAATTTAATTAAAGGGAAAATTATTTTTAGTGAATTATATCTAAATAATTTATATTTTTTGAATCATAAATTTAAAAAAACATTATTACTTACTACTCAAAATAGAATTAAGATATGGCAAAATGAGTTTACAAAGAAAAATATTAATTTTATTGTATTAAATGATGATTTATTAAATAAAAATAATAATTACAATAAAGATAATTTATATAAAAATGAAAAAAATATTCTAGAAAAATATGATATAGTAGTTTCTTATTGTTATAATACAGATAAACAATATATTAAAAATATATCTTGGAATAATTTAGTATTAGATATAGAAACTAATTTTTTAAAGAAAAATAATTTTGATTATTCAATAAAACATAAAAATAAATATATTTTAGTTAATAGATATTACCTTCTAGATAATTATACTAACTTACTAAATTTATATTTTTGTAATTATAATAATATTTTATTGGATACGGATTATTTATATAATTTTATAGAATTTTATTCCAGAAAGAATAATAAAGTCATTAGTGTAAAAACTAGAAATTTAGATTTTAATGAAACGGAGAAAAATAAATATGATGATTATATTAATAAGTTTAATAATTTTTATACTAAAAATAATATATCATTTACTGATGATATTTTTTTAAGAAAATTCTGTTGCTATCCACAACAAAATCTTAAAATAAATATACTAAATTATAAAAATATTTCCAATGATATTGAATTATTTAATATTAGAGGAGAATATAAAAAACAAATTATTAAAATTGTATCTTCAATTAAAATAACATTAAAAAATAAGAAAAAAAATAAATGTAATATTTGTTTAAATAATATCAATATTAGTAATTTTGGTATAACTACTTGTGGGCATTATTTCTGTTTTTCCTGTATTTATAAATGTATAAATTATAAAAATGAATGCCCTACTTGTAGAAATAAACTTTCTATAGATAATATTTATTATATAAAAATAGATAATAATTCCTGTTTAAATAAAAAAGTAATGGATTTTGGAATATTAGATAATTTAGGAACTAAAGTTAAAAAACTTATTTCTTTAATAAAGAAATTGGAAAAAGTAGTTATATTTAGTAATTATTTAGAATGTTTAGAACTTTTAAAAAATAATTTTAAACAACTCAATATTGATTATTATGACAGTTATGAAAATTATACATATAAGAAAGACAAATCCATATTTTTATTAAATTATGATATAGATAACTCCTATTTTGAAAGTAAGTTTAAAGATATTAATGATATAATATTTTTGGATCCTTTATATGAGAAAAAAGAAAATGTTATGAAATTGAAATATAAATATATATTTGATTTATTTGAAAACAAAAATATAAATGTTTATAATTTAATTATGAATAATAGCATAGAACAGGATACCTTTGAAAAAAATTATAAATGTATGAAAAGTTTCTCTTAGTTTTATTGTTAATTAAATAAATAAAAACACATAAGAAATATTTTATTTCAATAAAACACATAAGAAATATTTTATTTCAATAAAACACATAAGAAATATTTTATTTCAATAAAACACATAAGAAATATTTTATTTCAATAAAACACATAAGAAATATTTTATTTCAATAAAACACATAAGAATGAATATACAATAACCATACTTATAAATAATATTAACCATAACGGAAATATGGTTTTATTGGATTTAGACCCTGTTCCAAATACTTTTAATCTCTTTGAATTATTTGTATTATTAATATAAAGAAAGTTAGGTCTGAAATATAATATTATACCTATTATAATAGCGTAAATAACAATAGTAATATATAGTGGATTTTTAAGATTGGATGTTTCCATTTAATATATTAATAATATTTTCTTTTTCAAATTTAATAATCTATTTCAATTTAATAATCAATTTATTTTTAATAATTCAATTTCTAATTTAATAATATAAAACAATATTAAATTTATCAATGAATAAGGTTTTTACATATTGTTTTATAATATTAATATTTGTAATATATACAATTTATAAAAAAAAAAGGTCTGATTGGGCAGATTATTTAGGTATAAAAGAAAGTTTTACAAATATAAATAGTGTTATAAATAAGAATAGTTTATCAAGTAATTTTATAGATAATAATTATTTTATAGGTAATAAAAAAATATTTGCGATAAATCATATTGAAAGGGAAGCTATAAATATTTATTCTAATTATAAATATTCATTAGAGAATAAATTTGGTTTTGAATTATCTAAACTTTATAAAATTAATAATATAGAATCACATAGTTTACATTATAATTTAAATCATTTACAGAAATATTCCGAAACAGAAAATAAAAAAAAACATAATAATGATATATTTATGTGTTATGAACAAGACTATTATGATTATTTAGAAAAAGAAAAAATAAGTGACAATCAAGTAAAATATATTTGTTCCTTATATTATACAGAACTTTTTCTTATTGTAAAAGAAGGAATACCTATAAAAAAAATAAGAGATATACTAATATATCCAGATTATTATAAAAATTCTAGAGATACTCAAAAAAACTTATTACCGGAAAAACTAGTAATAGGAATACCTAATGATAATATAAGCGGTGATACAAAAAGTAACAGTTTTAATTATAATGCCATAAAATTTTTCAATACAATTGGTTTAGATATTACTAATAATGATAAATATACTTTTGTATATGGAAAGGAAAAAGAATTATTTAGTAGAATGAAAAATAATATTAAAACAGTTGATAAAAATAAGGAAAAAGTAGATGTTAAAGATACTATACATATAATATTTAATATTTCCAGTTATAAAAATCCCTTTTTTATAGAATATCTAAGAACTAAGAATGCCAAAATAATAGGTACTAAAGATATTAATAAAAATATTTTAGACCAAAAATTTTTAGGAAATTATAAAAAAAAAATAGATATGTCTAAGTATATTATTAGTAATCAATATGGGAAATTTAATAATATGACAATTAATGAAACAGATATCGTATTAACAGATACAATATCATTTAGAGTTTGTTTATTATGTCATAAAAGTGCCGAAGATATACATATTTATAATTTATTATCCAAAATTTACGGTAACTTAGATAATCTTAAAAATAAACTCAATAAATACTTATTTAACTCCAACAATAATGTTTTAAGAGATATATTTGACCCTCACCAAATGTTCTATTTAAATGAAATTGGTAATAAAAGCCAATATCATCCAGGAGCAGAAAAATTTTATAAAAAAGTTAACTTTATTAAAGATAATGTATATGATACCGGTAATATGTATGTAAGAGATAATGAATTATATGAAGGTGAAACTAGTAAATTGTTTTATTAAAATTAAATTATATTTTATTTTTTGTATTTTTTAGATTTTTGTAGTTTTTAGTTTTTTATAATATATTTTTAAAATATAATATGAAATTTATTATAATTTTTTTTATAATAGTAATAATACTCTTTATAATAAGTGTTATTATTAGGAAAATTGTATCTAATTATATGACTAATATTAATCAGGAAGCTAAATTTAATACTAATGTGAATTATTTATATGATGATTATTATGAAAATATGGATAAAAAGGAAGGGAAAGATTTAGTAGGTAATTTCGGTATTATAAGATATAATTTTATGGACGGTATTTATGAATCCGAAATTAAGATATTAAAATTAAATAAAGATAAGAAATACAATATCTTAAATTTATCACTAACTAATTGTAATTTTGATATTTATTTATTAAATAAATACGATAATTTAGTAATACATTCATTAATTACTAATCTTAATGATTATAATATATGTAAAAAAAAAATAGTTTCTTTAAATCTAGATAATAAACTTAAAATTCATTACGGCAAATATAGCGATATAGGAAATATATTCAAAGATAAAAAATTTGATAGAATTGTTATATTAGAAACTATAGGGAAAATAAACAAAAAACCCGAATTTATTAAACAACTAAAACCTTTATTAAATGAAGAACAATCATTTATTTATCTTAAAACTATGGTGTTTATAGATTTAATATTAGATAATAAATTTAATAAGGGCATACAAAATGAAATTTATGAGAAACAGAAATATATGATAAACTACTGGAATTATAACTTTTCTAGTAATCAAGCAATTATTAACGATTTTCATAAAGAAGGATTCAAAAATATTAAAATGAAAACTATTTCCGCTCTGTTTTTATTTTTTACTTATAATATAGAAGATATACTAAATTTACTTAGACTTTACTTTGTAGACCTTGGATTGGGAGTTAGAGATTTACATAACTGGTTTATCCTCTTTACACTAAATATTTCTAATTTTATTATTTATTAAATCAATCTTTCTCTTTCTGTATTAGTCTTTTCATTTATAGTTATTAGATTCCTTTTATTTATTATATTATCTTTTATTTCATCTTCACAAATTATACAGGAACATAAAATACCAATTATACTTATTGTTGTAAAAACTATAGCATATATTTTAATGTTATATATTTTATTTATATTACCATTTAAAAAATCATATAGACATTGTAAACCTAACATTAAAAAACATAAAAAAAAAATAGTTAAACTAATTCTACAAATGGAAATATGTTTTACGGAACAAATTAATTTTAGCATATTCATAAATCTAAAACTATTTTATTAAATGATTTAAATTTTAATTAATAAATTAAAAAATCATACTATTAAATAACACTATAAATAAATGACTTTTTACGATTTGAAAGAATTAAATATAAAATTAGCAGATTTTATATGTTTACTATCTCCTTTAGGAGTGGTTACTAAAATAGTTAGTAACGGGAATCAAAATCTGGTTCAATTAGAATTTCACGATAATATATTAAAAAATAATGGCATCCCTATATCAGATAATGAATATATAGAAGATAGTTTAATTAAATTATATAGGGATAATACTTACGGTTTTATTATTAATGATAAAGTAGGTATTTTCGAATTACCATATGGTATAGAGGAAGATAATATATATATACAAAAATTAGTTGATAAAAATTCCAAAAGTATATCTAAATATATAAGGAAGAATTTCCCCAAAGATTGTCATAAAATTCTAAAAAAAGGTATTACTATAAATAATGATAATAAATTTACAGACCCCAATAAAATAAACATAAATAATTTTCCAGGTTATAAAACTATTAAAGTTTAATAACAGTTTTCCTGGTTATTTAAGTTTTACAAAGTTTAATAACAGTTTTCCTGGTTATTTAAGTTTTACAAAGTTTAATAACAGTTTTCCTGGTTATTTAAGTTTTACAAAGTATAGAAAGTATAACAAAGTATAACAAAGTATAACAAAGTATAATGGTGAATTAATTTTTTTTTTTTGAATTTATTTAAAGAAAAATAATGTTAATAGATTATATAACAATGCAAATTTTCGTAAAAACATTAACTGGTAAAACTATTACTTTAGAAGTTGAACCTTCTGATAGTATTGAAAATATTAAAGCTAAAATTCAAGATAAGGAAGGAATTCCCCCAGACCAACAAAGACTTATTTTTGCCGGAAAACAACTCGAAGACGGTAGAACCCTTTCAGACTATAACATACAGAAAGAAAGCACACTCCATCTTGTACTCCGACTCCGTTAAGAGTGATTAATAGACTTTTTTAAATCTTATAAAAAATAATAAAAATTGAAATTATTTTAATGAATATTTGATATTTATAATTAAATATGAAATGTTCAAAATGTAATAAGGAAAAGGATGAATCCAGTTTCCAAGTTAAAACAAAAACTTACAAATCTTGTTTCGAATGCCGTGAGCAAAGTAGAAAATGACGCGATAAGAATAAGGAAAGAGTTGCCGAATATAATAAATTTACTTTACAAAGTAAAAATAAAGATAAAAAGGAAAGAGTTATTTATGCTAGGAAGAAAAATGCGGATGAAGAGGAAGAATGGTTAAAATTTGAAACACAAGCAGCTGCTGCGAAAGAATTAAAATTACAAACTGCGAATATAAGTAAGGTAATAAATGGAAAATTAAGTCAAACAGGTGGATATATTTTTAAGATTCAAGAAGTTAAAAAGGAAAAAGAAGAAATTAAAACGTGGGAAGAAATTAAAGAAGAAAATAATTATGAAGATTTAGTAAAAGGTAAACCTTCTCATAAAAGAACACTCCACGAAACTATTGACAGTATTATAGGAAAGAAGTGTTGTAATTGTAAAGAATGGAAACCTTTGAAAGAATATAATTCAGCAGAAAATCATTGGGATAAACTTAGGAATGATTGTAAAGAATGTTTAGTAAATTATAGAAAAACAAATGTTAAAAAAATATCAGCACATTACATTCAATATGAGAAAAATAGAAAAAAAACAGATCCAGCATTTAAGTTACTTAAAACACTTAGAAGTAGATTAAGTAACGCAATTAAAAATAAAGGAGGAAGAAAATATAATACAACTATGAATTTAACTGGCTGTGAATTAAATTTTCTAAAAGGATATTTAGAAGCAAAATTTACAGAAGGTATGACTTGGGAAAATCACGGAGAATGGCATATAGATCATATTAAACCTTGTTGTTCTTATAATTTGGAAGATGAAGAAGAACAGAAAAAATGTTTTCATTATACTAATCTACAACCTTTATGGGCAACAGATAATTTAGTGAAAGGTGGGAAGTGTTAAATCAAATTATACCATTTATCGTATTTACTTATAATTTTGATGTTCTTTTTCAGCTAAATAAAATTTATTAGCCTCTTTTATTTCTGTTTGTATTTCTTTAATACTAATTAATGAATTAATAACTTCTGTTGATATTGTCTTTTGTTCATTATCGATGTAAAATATTATACTTTGAAATTGTCTCATATTATGAGCAGTGAAATCATGTATTTCAAAGAAATATAAGCATAATTCTCTATAAGATATAATTTTTGAATCAAATATGATTTCTATTGTTTCCGTATGATTTGTTTTTCCACTACAAACATTTTCATATGTGGGATTTTGAACATTTCCTCCCGAATATCCTACTCTTGTTTGAATTATACCATTTTTTTTGTTAAAGGAGTCTTGAACACCCCAAAAACAACCAGCCGAGAATAATGAAATTTCCATAGTCATCTTTTCCAATATTTTTTCATTAATTCAACTTTCAATTTTAATTATTTTATATATATATATGGTAGAAATATTTGATAATACTTGCTTGGATAAAACAAATAATCATATATTTTTAAGTGGTACTTTTATTAGTAAAAATAAATTTTGTAAATTATATAACGGTTGTATGGTTTTTAATTTAGGCGAATCATTAATAGGAACGCATTTCAAGTGTGGTTCTACTCTACAAAAATCTATTGAAATTTTGAATATTGTTTTGTTTTTTATAAGTCGCTATTTACACTATAGTGATATGCCAGGTGAAGAAAACCTATTTTCTGAAATTTCAAATAAAATGTTTGGAGTTAGTTTAAATCCTATAGAGGATTTAAAAAAAAAACATTCGCTCGATTTGATTGATGATACTTTTTTTTGTACTTCAAAATATGAAAAAATATTTAATGGAATTTTTTATTTATTCTGTCAAAATGATAATGATTATAAAAAAATTTTTATAGATTATAAAGAAATTAATCCTGACTATAAAAATGTTGAATCTAAAATTTATAAGTTATGGAATTTAAAAAAACAAAATTTAATACGTGGATTATATTTGGATATAGAAAATGTAAGTCCTTATCTGGATATACAAAAACTTAATGAAATAGTTAGTTTAATAAACAAACCAACAACAGCCACATCAGCAGCATCGTCAGCAGCAGCTACAGCATCGTCGGCAGCATCGTCAGCAGCAGCTACAGCATCGTCGGCAGCATCGTCGGCAGCAGCAGCATCGTCAGCAGCATCGTCAGCAGCATCGTCGGCAGCAAGCACTAAAAATACAGATATGAATAAAAATAATTTATCAAAAAAAAGAAAATTTAAAAATTTTACAGAAGAAAAATTTATAAATAGAACTTTTTTTAACCAAACAGTTCCTTTACAAGTTTTTATATTTGGACTAGGACCCAGTGGTCTAATTACAGCAATTAATTTTATAAAATTGGGAATAATATATAATTTTCCAATTAACTTAGTATTAATTGAAAATAGAATAAAATCTACGGGGATAAAAGAAAAATTTACAAGAGATTATACTATTAATATATTTGAAGATGTGATAGAAGATGAAACCGAAGATGTTGGAGGAATTGATTTATTAAGAAAATTAATAAATAGTACAGGAAAAGCACAAATAAATTATTTACAAGATAGACTTTTTAGTTTTTTATATAAATTTGGTAAGTGTGAACATTTAAAATTTTTTACACAAGTTAGATTTATTTATAGAACTGAGATAACAATAGATAAATTATTAGCTGATAAAACTTTAGGAATTATAAATAGAAATAGTTTTGTTTTCAATTGTACTGGTAAAAATAATTCTTTGGGAGAAGGTACTTATGAATTATATGATAACCAAATAGTTAAAAAAGAAATTCATATAGATGATTCAGTGAATAATAGGTATTATTTAAGCGGAGATGATTCGTATTATCATATACTATTAAAATGTAATAAAATTAATAAATCGATTATTTTTAATGGGAGTATTTTTGATCAAGGGGTAAACAAAATTTTATGTATGAAAGATAATCCTTCATCTATTCATAATAATAGGGTAATCACTATGTCTGCTGTAAATGATTTTTTAAAAGAGAAACTCGTTATGGGAATATTTAAAAAAAGTAAAAAAAGTAAAAAAAGTAAAAAAAGTAAAAAAAGTAAAAAAAGTAAAAAAAGTAAAAAAAGTAAAAAAAGTAAAAAAAGTAAAAATAAACTAAATCAAAAGAATTTTTGAATTAAAAAAATATTTATTTGGATAAAACTTTTTTATCTAGTTTTATTTTAGATTTATTACAAGAACAATATTTATTAATCAAATATTCATTCAAAGAAATATATTTATTTGATTCACTAAGTATTTTATCATTCAGTAATTCGGGTTCATTTTCACGCATAAATAATAAAATTTCTAATATTTTATCGTCTTTAATTTTATATTCAAATATATCATTATTACAAAAGTTATATATATGTGTATTAGTAAACATTATTGGTCTAGAAATTCCGTCTTTATCAATAGGAGATATAAAATTATTAACTATTAATCTAGGTTCATTTTTTAGTACTCTCGAACTTACTGATAAATTACCTTTTATTTTTTTTGTATTTAATTTTGAAATAGTATTAGAAATTATAGAATAATAATCATTACCATCAAAAACTAAAATACTGTTTCCTTCTCCAAAAAACCAATTTTTATTTTTTTTCTTATTTATAATTAAATCATCACCTATATATATTTTTTTAAATGTTGATAAAGTAAATATAGGTTCTTTATTTACTATTAATTTTATATTTTTATCATTCTTATAATTTTTAAATTCTAACTCATTATGAATTTTAATATATGACTCTTCTACTTTTATTTTTTCTTCCTTTATTACTTTATAAACCTTTAAACTTTTAAGTTCATTAACAACAACAAACGATATTTTAACTCCTTTATTCCAATTTTTATTTTTATCGGATTCATTGTGTATTAAATAATATTTATGTTCTTCCCATAAATATGTATCTTTATAACCTTTAATTACTTCCCAAGTACTTCCGTATTCATCTTTTTTTTGAGTACCTATAGAAAATAGTGTAGCACTTTCTATGGGTCCGCGATCAAAAACAAATAATAATGTGTTTTTTAATTTGATTTTAGATTCTGAAAAATAAGGAAAATTATAATAATCGTCAAATGTTTTTATATCATTGTAATATTTTTTAGGAATGTCAAAAGGATTTTTTGCTTGAAATAATAATTTTAATATTTTCATTTTAGAATTATTTTTAGGTAATTTATGTTCTGATATATAGTTAGACCAAGAATAAATATGTGTTGTAGTAAGCATTTGAGGATATGATACATCACTGCCGCCGATAGGAGATATAAATCCTATTACTTTACCTTTAATTTTCTTAATATCTAACTTTGAAATACTTGCCCCGGATATACAATAATAATCTTTACCATCATAAACTAAAATACTATTACCCTTACCGAAATTTTTATTTTTAATATATGTATTATCTGGCATTACATCATTACCTACAAATATTTCTTTATATTCTGATATAATAAATATTGGTTCTAAATTAGTATAAATAATATCGTCTTCGTCTTTTCTTGTATTCGTATAATCCTTAAATTTTAATAATTTTGTATGATTAATATTTTCATAAATATCTTCATCCCAAATTGTTTTATAAACTTTTAGACTATAATTTTTTATGACAACAATAAATGACCTACCTCCATTATTATGTATTAAATAATATTCTTCTTTTTGATTTTTCTTTTTTGATTTTTTATTTTTTATTTTTTTTATAACCGAATCTTCTAAATATTTACTTTTTTTTACCATATAGTATATAAAAATAAAATTAGTATAATAAATTAAATCAAATTATAATATTTCATACATTTTTCATTATCGTGTAGAGGAATTAATGAAAATAATAAACTCTTAGTAATCATTTTCACATTTTGTAAATCTGTTTCTGAAAACATTTCTATAAAATAATCCTCAAATGTTTTCCTCATTTTTATTTCATAATTTTTATTAATATCCTTTTCTTGTAATATTCTATCATACCCCAATATTGATTGATATAACTTAGACCAGTCATATAACCAATCTCCATATATTGTTAGTGTATCACCTATTTTACCTCTCATATCGATAAATTTTATTTTCTCGAAATTATTAATAATTATATTAGTCATAACGGTATCGCCGTGGATTATACATTTTTTACCTAAGTTTTTCTTTTCATAATTTATTAATTCTTTATATAGTGTTTCATATAATTGATTGGAAATATCATATTTAGAATAATCATATGAATAATATCTTTCTTTTAATTTAGAAGCATAATTACCATATATATTTATATCTAATTCTGTATTAGTATTTATATTAGTATTTTGAATTCTTTTGATACTATTCATAATATGTTTAAGATTATTGGTAGTTAGTAATTCCGATAAATATAATGTTGTTGCTGTTAAACCACTTATTTTTTCCATTTTATACCATTTCATATCTTCGTCATAATCTATAAATAAACCAAACAAATCCTTTATTTCCCTCGGTATATTTCTATAATAATATATTTCACCTTCTAATGTGTCTTCGTTTTTTTTAGTATAAGTTTCTATTATATTATTTTCCAATGTATTGAAACTTCTAGTATCAATATTATCCATATAATAACCTAAATACTTTTCCATATCGTCATAGGAATTCAATGCCAAATTATCTATATATACATCGGCATATGGTTTACCAAAATATATTTCGTCATATGGTATATCAAAATTATCTAATGTATCAAAAGTAAGTTTACCTATATTACCTATATTACCTCCTTTTTCTCTACTTCCTCTATCGGTATAAATAATAATAGTATTACCGAAACTTTTTAGGTATTTGAGAAATTTAATATTTTTTCCAATCGGTTTTACATTTATATAATCATTATTGAAACAGGAAACTAATGTATTATCTAAATCAAAACATATTCTTTTAGGTTTAAGTTTTATTTTACTATTAAAAGATATTTTCGGATAGTTATGATAGAAATGTCTTAATTGAATTGGTGTGCCTAAACAAATCCAATCCTTCTTTTCAATTAAAATATTACTAAATTCTATATCTCTTTTAATCATTTCTTTTATTATTATGGAAGTATAGAATTCTCCTTTTTCCATTATATCATTATCAATAATATACTGTGTAAATTCTAATAACTTAAAAATAGAATTAAAACCATAAGCACCACTACACGCAAAATTAGAAATTTTATTTTTCTCTACAATATCAATAATTTTATTATCTTCTAATTTGACATAAGAATAAATAGGTTTATCATTAATATCTTCAAAAGTAATTAAACTATTATTTCCATTCCATTTATTTATAATATCTGTAGTATAAAAATTATCTCCATCCAAACATAAAACGGGTAAATCTTTTTTTAGGTTTAAATTCTTAATTGCTAAGTTAAGTGTTTCTGCTGCTCCTCGTGTATTTTCTATTAATTGGAAAAATTGGAATTTAATATTAGGATATTTTTCTTTTAACTTATCCTCAAATAAATAATTGGCATATTCCTTATTATATGGTATGTATACATATTCGATTTGCTCTAAATTTAGATTATCTAATAAATAATTTATTATAGGTTCGCCAAATATATTTATGAAACTTTTAGGTAATGTATAGTTATTTTTTTTAAATCTTTCACCTATTCCCCCAAGTGGTATAATAATAATCATTTAATTTAGGATATAAGAGATTAAATTTAAATATAAATTATATTTTAAATAAAAATATTAAGTAAAAGTAATGGTTTTCGGTCATTTTATAAAAAGGTTTATGCCTAAAACTAAAATTAAAACTCTTTCAACAATCGTAAGTATTGGTAAAAAAAAAAGAGATAGAAATGGACAAAAAGGTTTTAGGGATAAATTAATAAAGAAATATCAAAAATGTCCTCTAGATAATATCAATTATACATTATGCGACGCCGCACATATTTTACCCCACTCCGAATGTGATACTAAAATGGAAGCATATAATGTTAATAATGGAATATTATTATCTTCTACTATGCATAAGGCATTCGATAGGAACTTATTTACTATAGACGAAAATACATGTAAAGTTAAAATATTAGAGGAAAATATTTTAAAAATAAATAAAATAGATAATAAAGATAATAAAAATATAAATAATAAAGATAATATAAATAATAAAAATATAAAAATAAATTTAGAGGAATATGGTTTAGATAAAATCAAAGATAAATATATTTTTACTTTGGATAATGAAGAAAGTAAAAAATATTTGAAGAAAAGGAATGAACTTATAATAGGGATACATTAGAACTAATTTGTTTCGGAGAAATTGGGGATACATGTCTTTACGTCTTCTTCTGATTTAATTAAGTTTTTTTTTACATCAACTAACTTATCACTTAATTCCTCATATTTGTGTAAAGTATCCTGTTTTTTTTCATATGTTTTTTGATACATATCTAAATTCTTATAAAAATTAGACATTTTTTTCTTAAATACTTCTCCGGAACAGCCAAATTTTCTTTTTTCTTCTATTTGATTATTCGTAGGAACAAAAATGTTATTATTGCCATTTATATTATTACTATTTATATTATTATAATATTTCTCTTTTTTAATGTTATGGTATCTACAAACGCATAATATTAATATTAAAGCTATAACTAATAAACTGAAATTATAAAAATTATCTTGATTCATATATTATAAAATAAGATAAAATATATTATATAAAAATAACAAATTTAATCTAAATAAATTTTTAAAAAATTAGTACTAATTCTACATAAAGGACATTCTTCATTTTTCATACTTAATATACATTTCTCGTGAAAACAATGACCGCAACTACCACTATAAATATCTTCTTCCATATTTTCTAAACATATAGAACAATTATGATATTGTTTATCTAATACGTTTAATGTATTCCTAAAAACCTTTTTATATAATTCATTTTTTTTAAATAAAGGTAAATCGATAATCTTATTTTTAACTAAATATAGTTTAGTCCTTATTAATTCTTTCTCAAATAATTTCCTTTTACCTATCCATAATAATTCTTTTTTTATCAAATTTTTTCTTAAATTTTCCTTTCGTTTTTTATTTTCCATACAATTATCACATAAATCACCACATAAATTATTATGCCATATATCTTTATCAACCAAATTTAGATTACACGAATCGCATACAAAAGATATAGTTTTTTCTATTTTTTTATATAATAATAATTCTTTGTTATAATTAGTATAATATATGTCATAGAAATTTGTCTTCTTAAAACTCGAACTCCTAAATCGATTTATATACTTTTCACCCACACCATAATTACTATTTATCATATTTTCAATATTTAACATCCATCGTATATCCTTATAATTTACTTCATAACCCCATTTACTATCTAATGAATTATTTTCGAATTCTTCATTTATAGTAATTAAATTATATTGTTGGTAATTGAAAAACTCGAAATCAACCTCTAAAATATCATATGGATAATAAAATACAAAATCTATGTCTTCAATATCTATATTATTTTTCTCTATATAATCATTATTATCAATATTGTCTATATTATAAATATTATCTTCTGGATCGTCGAAATTTAAACATATACTAGTCATAAGAGTTAATTTTTCCCTATCCCAATCATTCATTTTTTTATCATATTTCTGTTTATACATTCTTATAATTATATTTTCTTCTTCAGTTTCAAATATATAAAAGAAAAAATGGTCTATAAAATTGGAATTTAATATATTATGACATTTTATTTTATTTAATTTATCAAAAAGTCTTTCTCTTTGTTCTTCCGTTTTATATAATATTTTTTTTTTACTTAAATTATGAAAGAAAACCATATTTAATTAAGACCATAAACCCTTAAATTATTATTTATTTTATTCCTTTTATTACTTCGTTTATTATTACTACGTTTATTAATACTTCGTTTATTACTTCGTTTATTAATACTTCGTTTATTACTTCGTTTATTAATACTTCGTTTATTATTACTACGTTTATTACTTCGTTTATTAATACTTCGTTTATTAATACTTCGTTTATTAATACTTCGTTTATTAATACTTCGTTTATTATTTGTTTTATTATAAAATAATACAGCAATTATGTTTTAATATATTTTTTTCTATTTGTTCAACTTTTATATAATTTTTTGTTTCTTCTAATCTTTTGTCTATAATTTTTTTAGTTAAATCGAAAATATGATTAAACAAATTTTTTATATTAATATTTTCGACTGCTGAAGTTTTAAAAAATTTAGGTTCAATAGAAAAACTATCTTTTATAAATTTATTTATATCTTTATCACTTACAATACAATGAGATTTCAAATCTACCTTATTACCAATTATAATAATTTTAGGATTATCATAATTATTATAAACAAATTTAAACCATTTGGATAAATTTTTAAAAGATTCATAATTCGTTAAATCAAAAGTTAATAAAATAATATCACATTCCCTAACATACATAGGTATTAAAGAATTATATCTCTCCTGTCCAGCAGTATCCCAGAAATTAATTCTTATATTTTTCTCTTCTTCGTATTTATAAAATAATTCCCAATATATTGCACCCAAAGTGCTCTCATTGGAAGATGACACATTACTATTATTATATTTTTTAATAATAGAAGTTTTACCTATGCCACTATCCCCTAATATAACACATTTAATACTTTGATTGTATTTTATTGGTTTTCTTATATTTGGTTTTACATTAGGAATTGAAACTATATTTATCTCTTCTGTTTTATCATTTTTTAAAGTTTTATTATAATAATCCCTTATTAAGATTTGATTTTTTTTAAACATTACTTAATTTGTTAAAATATTTTTAAATTAAAATAAAAAATTACTAATTAAATTTTTATAATTTTCAGTTTATATAGTATATGACAAAAACTAAAAAAATTAATAAATCAAATAAAAAAATTAATAAATCAAAAAAAAATAAATCAAATAAAAAACATACTTTTGATAAGTTTGTAAATAAAAAATTAAAAAACGAAAATGTTATTGTATTCAATGAAAATAACAAAAATGAAATAAATTATAAAGATAGAAAAACAAATACCTTTTTTAATAAATTAGTAGGTATTCTAAATTTTTCATTTGAAAAAGAAAGGGAATATCAAATTAAAAAAGGTTCATATTACCCAGGTTATAAACACACCATTGATACTATTAAAAATAATCTACACAGTTCCAATTTCGACACTTATATTTTAACTACTAAAAAAATGGCTCCAATTTCGCTTTTATATGTAGAGAAAAATGAAAATGATTTTGATAAAATATGGACTGTATGTACTGATAATAAATTTAGGGGTCAAGGTATGTCTAGTAAATTAATTAATTTTATGATTACAAAACAACTTAATGAAAAAAATCCTAACCGTAATACAATGTTATTAGAAGTATATAATGACTATATTATTAGTAGAGAAGAAAATGATGTAAAACAATCTCAAATTATGGGTTTATTTGGTTCCAAAGGTTTTGTTAATACTGAACCTAAAACATTATCAGAACATTCGTTTAATAATTTATTATCGAATGACGGACAAACTAAAATAATGGTTTTCAATCCTAAGTTATGGATACAAAAAAATCCAAAAGAAAATAGAAAATTAAATTTAACCGCTAACAAATTTATTCAAAGTTTATAATCAAAGGTAAATGATCCGAATAATAATTTCTATCTATTTTCATTTCTATTTTATTTCCTTCTTCACCATAATAAAAAATATAATCCAATTTAGCCATTGGATAAATTGAAGGATAAGTTTTATTAAATCCTTCTTTATCACTAATATCAATTAATTTTTTTTTTAACATATTAATTCCTTTATAATTACTTAGGGAGTTGAAATCCCCCATAATTAATTGATTCCCTTTATTTTCTTCTAGGTGTTTTAATAATTTAGTTGATTGATATTTTTGTAAATATCCTGTTATATCTGAATTTAAGTATGTATTATTTATCCATATTTCTTTATTATTTACTTTAGTTTTTATAGAAATACATATATTTTTAGTTTTATAATAATATAACTTAAAATTTAATATTTTGCTTTCTAAAATTGGATTTTGACATAATATCAAATTACCATATGAACAATTATTATATTTATAAATAGGAACAAATATATGATTTTCTATTTTTAAATATTCTTTCATATAATCTATTAAATCTCTATTATTACTAAAACCTAAATTTAAAAATTCTTGAATCACATATACTTCTGCTTTCTCTTTTTTTAGGAATTTCAATATTTCAATTAATCTATTATAATTATAAAAATCACAACTATAATGAACATTCCAATTTACTATTTTTCCTTTTATAAAATCAAATTTACCCGGGGGTTGATAAAATAAATTTAAATACCTTACTTGTCCCTCTAATTTATCTATATTTCTTTTAGAACTCCTAAAATATATATATAGATATAGATATACATTAGTTATAAGGCATAATGTATTACTAATTGAACCTATAAAAAAAAAATAAATGTTATTATATAATTTTATAAAAATATTGGAAATTATCATAGTTAATATTATTTTTAATCAAAAAATTTAAATACTTTATATAAAACTTTAATACTTTATGAAAAGATAATTTATATTTAAAAAATAAAAAAAATAATTTATAATGGAAAGACCTTCATGGGACGAATATTTTAAAAAAATTTGTTTAGTTACTAAAGAACGTTCATCTTGTCATAGATTACAAGTAGGGTGTTTATTAGTTAAAGATAATCGAATAATTTCACAAGGATATAATGGTTTTTTGCCAGGTTGTCCTCATAAATCAATAGTTAGAGATAATCACGAACAATCGACCGTTCACGCTGAACAAAATGCCATATGTGATTGTGCTAAAAGAGGTGTTAATTGTAATGGTTCTATTGCTTATATTACTCATTATCCTTGTATTATATGTTGTAAATTATTATTGGCTAGTGGAATTAAAGAAATAAAATATATTGATGATTATAAAAACGACGAATTAGTAGAGGAATATTGCGAACAGTTAGATATAAAAATTATAAAATTATAAAAAATATTATATATTTTAATCTAATTTAATAAAATTTCCAGATTCGTCAGTATACCAAAATTTTTTAAGTGTATAATTTTTATATTTTAATGTCTTTTTAATAGTATTTATACAATGTATACAAGGTTTAGACATACGCAACGCGTCTCCTTTATTATTTGTTCTAAATACAATTAAATTAATTGTAACTGGTTTTATTGTTTTTTTTAATTTTGATACGCAATCAACTTCTGCGTGTATACTATCATTTTCTGTTATAGAAGCAGAATTAAATAAATTATATTGATTATACCCAAACGCGTAAAACCCGCGGATGCTTTAACTTATTTGAGAAGGCCAAACACCCCAATTTGGAATGACCATTGTGGTTATTTGGAATTTTTGAACGCAAACTAACATATTCGTCAATAATATTAAGCAAATAATTATTTTTTGTATTTTCAATAGAAGACATTTTATTATATATAAATCATTTTATTATTTCAATTTTATTTTAGTTATATTTATAAAAAATATATTTAAAAATTATACCATATATATTCTTATGGAAAAAATTAATAAAGTTGATATTTGTTGTGGTTTAGCTTGGGGCGACGAAGCAAAAGGGAAAATTGTATCACAACTTAGTAAAAGTGGAATTTATGATTTTGTATGCCGTTGGGCAGGTGGTAATAATGCCGGACATACCATTTATGTTAAGGGTAAAAAATATAAAACGCATTTAATACCGTCTGGAATATTTTTTGGTATTAAATCAGTAATAGGGCCGGATTGTGTAGTTAATATTAATGCTTTTTATCAAGAAATACATTATTTAGAAGCAAATGGTTTTGATACTACTTTAATTAAAATATCCCCTAAATGTCATATTATAACACATACTCATATTAAAGAAGATTTGGAAAAAAATAAATCTTTAGGGACAACTGCTAAAGGTATTGGTCCTTGTTATAGAGACAAATACCATAGGTGTGGAAAAAGAGTTGAAGATTTTAAAGAACAATTTAATGGATATATATGGGATGAAAAATTATATGGTAATATTTTATGCGAGGGAGCACAAGGAATATGGTTAGATATTAACTATGGAAATTACCCATATGTTACAAGCAGTAATCCTTTTCCATATGGAGCGTGTAGTTTGGGTTTCGCGCCGCAAAAAATAAATCATATATATGGAGCAGTAAAAATATATGATACCAGAGCCGGCGTGGATCCCGATTTTCCAGAATCATTACAAGAAGACACTGAATTAAAAAAAATAGGCGAATTAGGGGAAGAATATGGAGTGACTACTGGGAGAAAAAGAACTATTAATTGGTTAAATGTTGATAAATTGATAAACGCAATTAATATTTCAGGGTGTACAAATATTATTATTTCAAAGATAGATATTTTAGAGAAGTTAGGTGTATATAAATATTATTATAAAAATGAATTACATGAATATAATACATTATTAACTATGATGTCTAAATTAGAGAAGATATTAGAAAATGAATGTGAATTATTATTGGATATAAAATTTAGTGATAATCCAGAAACTATTTAAATTTATGTAAATTAAATATATATAAATGGAAAATATTTCTTTTATAACTCTTACAAATGAAGGATATAAACATTATACTCTAAATTGTTTAACTTCTTTAAAAAAAATAGGATTAGGTGAGAAATTAAAAGTGTATTGTTTAGGTGATAAAGCATATCAAGATATTAAAACGAATCATAATAATTGTATTAAAATGGAAAATAGTGATAATTTAGATAAAATGTTTTCATACAATGATAAGGGTTGGAATTTAATTACATATAATAAGTTTAATATAATACATAAGGAATTATTAGAAAACGAATTTGTATGTTTTACAGACGGTGATATAGTATATGAAAATAATGACATTTTTAAATATTGTTTAAAACATATCAACGGTTGTGAATTATTAATTCAAAGAGACGATTTAGGTAATGATAAACCTATTAATATTGGAAATGGAAAATTAATAGTTCCTACTGTATGTAGTGGTTTTATGTTTATTAGAAGAACAGAAAATACTTTAAAAATGTTTAATAGAAAAAATATTAATCCTAATTTTTCAGATGACCAAGAATATATGAATAATGTAATACAAAAATTCAACTATAAAAAATTACCATTATCAGTTTATCCTAATGGTTTATATTATAAAATGTTCCGAAATAGAATTAAACCATATATGATTCATTTTAATTATACTGAAACTGCTAAAGATAAAAAAGCAATAATGAAGAAATATGGAAAATGGTATTTTTAATTATTTTTACTTTTTTTATTTTCAAAAAAAAAATTTTTTTTTATTTTTTTTTTTTCATTTGCTCTCTCTCCCTGAGATTTTTTTTTTTTATGTGGAAAAAGTCGTTAAAAGTCGTTTTTTTATAATTTTTCTTATATAAAATAAATATATTGAAATAATATGGTTTATAATTCTTATTAATTTGTTTCAAAAAAAAGTCGCTAAAAAGTCGTTAAAAAGTCGTTAAAAAGTCGTTAAAAAGTCGTTAATTTAATAATTTAAAAAATAATATATTTACATATATATAAAGAAAATGGTTAATTATAATTGTAATATTTGTAATTATATAACAAAAAGGCAGTATGACTTTAATAAACACCTAAAAACAAAAAAACATTTAAATAATGAAAAGAATTATGTAGAAGAGAAATGTAAATTTAAGTCTTCTCACCACAAAATACCACAAAATACCACATTTTCACCACAAAATACCACACAAATTTCAGACCATAATAATAAGGAATATATTAATTGCGAATATTGTAATAAGGAATTTAGCAGAGTAGACTCATTAAATAGACATATTGAAAAAAGTTGTAAAAAAAAGAGAGAATTAGATAAAATGGAAAATGAAAATTCCAAAATTATTGAAAAACAGAATAAAATAATTGATTTACAATCAAAACAAATCAATAAATTACTTGAAAAAAACGCTAAACAAATAAATAATACACAGAATAATAATAATTCAACTAATATTATTAATAATATTCATATCAATAATTACGGAGAAGAGAATTTAGAAATGCTTACTGACGAGTTCAAGGAACGTTGTATAACTCGACCATTTTATGCGATTATAGATATTATAAGAAAGATACATTTCAATGATGATTATCCAGAAAATAAAAATATGAGACTTGTAAATAAAAGAGATAATAAGATTCAAGTATTAACAGATGGGAAGTGGAAATACCGTTATAAAGACGAAGCAGTAAAATACGCATTCGACGATAGTAATGAAAGATTGGAACAATTTTATTTAGAGAAATCACATAAATTCAGAAAATTTATAAAGTTATGTTGTGAAGATATTATAAAAAATATTCACGAATGTGAACCAGAGTTAATGAAGGAGTTATATAAAGAGATGGATTTGATATTATTGAATGGTTGTTAAAAATTTGTAATTTTTTAAAAGTTTTTGAATTTTATTTTCAAAAAAATAAATTTTTTTTTATTTTTTTTTTTTCATTTGCTCTCTCTCCCTGAGATTTTTTTTTTAAGGGAGGTATTAAAAAAGAATAGTGTTTTTTTATTATAAAAACAATATTATAAATTAATATTATGGTTTTATTTTGTTATTAAAAATGTTAAGAAAAAAAAGTAGCAGAAAAGTAGCAGAAAGTAGCAGAAAGTAGCAGAAAGTAGCAGAAAGTAGCAGAAAATACGTAAAATTATAATTTAAAAAAATAAAATATTTACATATATTATAAGAAAATGAATAGTTATAGTTGTGAATGTTGTAATTATATAACAAAAAGACAATATAATTATAATAAACACCAAAAAACAAAAAAACATTTAAATAATGCAAAGAATTATGAAGACGAAAATTATAAAAAACAGGGTCAAAACCTCAAAATACCTCATTTTTCCCTCAAAATACCTCATAATACCTCACAAATTTCAAACCATACTAATAAGGGATTTTATAAATGCGAATATTGTAATAAGGAATTTAGCAGGATAGATAATTTAAATAGACATATTGAAAAAAGTTGTAAAAAAAAGAAAGAATTAGATAAAATGGAAAATGTAAATTCCAAAATAATCGAAAAACAGAATAAAATAATTGAATCACAATCAAAAAAAATCAGTAAATTAATCGAAAAAAACGCTAAACAAATAAATAATACACAGAATAATAATAATTCAACTAATATTATTAATAATATTCATATCAATAACTATGGAGAAGAAAACTTAGAAATGCTTACCGACGAATTCAAAGAACGTTGTATAACTCGACCATTTTATGCGATTATTGATATTATAAGAAAAATACATTTTAATGATGACTATCCCGAAAATAAAAATATGAGAATTGTAAATAAAAGAGATAATAAGATTCAGGTATTAACTGATGGAAAGTGGCAATACAGATATAAGGATGAAGCAGTGAAATACGCTTTTGACGATAGTAATGAGAAATTAGAACAATTTTATGTGGAAAAATCACATAAATTTCGAAAATTTATAAAGTTATGCTGTGAAGATATTATCAAAAATATTCATGAGTGTGAACCAGAGTTAATGAAGGAGTTATATAAGGAAATGGATTTGATATTATTGAATGGTTGTTAAAAATTTTAATTTTATAAAATAAAAAATATTTATTTATAAATTTATTAAAATCTAGTGGTTTTGTCCACGTGGTTGAATAATAGGGTGTCCCATTTTCAACTTAGGGTTATTAAATTTATTCTTATTTCTCTTATAAATATAAGGGAATATATCTTTATTTGAATTTCTTACTTCAATCATTGTATTTTGTGTTTTTTCAAGTTGCTGAATGGCAAATGAAAGCATAGCAATAGTCATAGTTGAATTCATATTTTACAAAAATATATATATAAAAACAATATTCAATTTTTATTATGAGTTATGGATTTATTTTTATAAATTTTTCAATCCTGGAAAACTATATCTAAATTTCCATAGTTTTTCTTTATGTTTTTTCATAAATTCTTGATACATTTTATCCCATTTTTCACTCCATTCACCCTTTTTATAATCACTCATTTTTATAATATAATTACTACTACTAACATATGGTTTTCTCATTGTTTTTCCACCAGTTACAAAGAAAACCATATCTAAAACATTCTGATACATAACCCATTCATAACTATCAACACTAAATTCCATAAACCACCTAAAACCTTCTTTATGACTTATTCCACTTAAATTCATAAAATTCCCTATAATCATTAGTCTATTAATATGGTGTAAATAACCAAAATCAAAAGCCTTTTTAATACAATCGTCAACTGGTTCAATATCTAATGTTCCATCATACCATTTTTGACTTAGTTTTTTTTTATTACCAAAATAACTTTTATTAAAATCGCAATATAAAAAGCAATATCGTTGATATTCGCGCCAATATAACTGTCTTACATATCCTTCGTAACTATTTATAGGTATTTTATCTTTGAGGGGTCTAATCATTTCTATTATTTCACTTGGATTTAGTAAACCTATGTTTATAGTACAAGATAATCCCGAATGAAATAAGAATTCCTCATTTTTTTTTATAAAATCTTCATATGGACCGAATTTTACAAATTTTTTTTTGATAAAATCCTTAAACCATTTATTTGCTCCAGAATGACTTATAGGACACCAAAAATTATCCGTATTACCCCAATTATTAGAGAAGTTTTTTTCAACATATTTTATTGCTTCTTCAATATATTTTTTTTCTTCTTTTGTATGATTTACTAATTTAGGTATTTTGATATCTTTAGGCATTCTTTCTCTATTATTTTTATCTTGTGATTTAATATTCGGTATGATATCTGTTATTTTTTTCCCATAATTATAAAAACTGGTGAAAAAGAATTTATCTGTTTTTTCTCTAAATTTTCCATAATCTTCTTTGGTTAATAAAAAATTAGGTGATTCAAATACGTCGTCAACTTTATTAACTAAACTTAAATTATCTATTGGATCAAACATTTTACAATTTTTTAATGGCAAATCTTTTTCTTTAAAAATAAAGTCTTTATAATTTACTTTAAAACCTTTTTTAATTAACATATCTTCATACATTTTCATACTTGCTCTATGCATAACTAATTTCTTCTTATTAAATTTATATTTTGTAAAATATTGAGGGTGTTCATATAAAATTACAACCTTTGGTTTATATGGAAAATAATTAACAGGAAAAAGTTGATTTGGTAGAATTAGTAAAGAAGACATATATTTTATAATAATAAAATATATTTTAAAAAATTTTAAATATTTATATATAATATAAAAATGTTAAAGAAAATTGTTACAGAATTTGTAGGAACTTTTATTTTCCTTTCTGTTATTTTAGCAACAGGAGATCCTTTCGCAATAGGTCTTTCTCTCGCAGTTGCTATTTACTTTGGTATAAAAGTGTCAGGAGGTCATTTTAATCCAGCAGTATCTATTATGATGTATTTTAAGAAAGCAATAAATGATAAAGAATTAGTATGTTATATTATTTCACAGGTTTTGGGTGGTATAGTTGCTCTTAATTTCTTCAAGATGAAATAAATTATTATATTATATTATATTATGAAAACAAAAAAAAAGAGAATATTGCCTACAACTCCAAAAAAATCAGTAAAAAAGAGAATATTGCGTACAACTCCAAAAAAATCAGTAAAAAAGAGAATATTGCCTACAACTCCAAAAAAATCAGTAAAAAAGAGAATATTGCCTATATTTCCAAATCCACGTATAAATTGCGGTATTGTATATACAATAAAAAATAAAAAAGATAGTTTACCCGCGGGTTTTATGATAGGAGAATTACACGACTTTAATTTTAATC
>Ga0257126_1000119_pt1 | contig 65614 bp, 66 predicted proteins | sample SI060_120mmetaG_FD_190151 | JGI IMG/M metagenome (GOLD analysis project Ga0257126, IMG submission 190151) | Marine microbial communities from Saanich Inlet, British Columbia, Canada - SI060_120m | ecosystem: Environmental > Aquatic > Marine > Inlet | place: Canada: British Columbia | collected... | reverse complement strand
AACTTCTTCTACATTTGTAACTTCTTCTACATTTGTAACTTCTTCTACATTTGTAACTTCTTCTACATTTGTAACTTCTTCTACATTTGTAACTTCTTCTACATTTGTAACTTCTTCTACATTTGTAACTTCTTCTACATTTGTAACTTCTTCTACATTTGCTTCTTCGATATTAACATCACTTTCATCAGTTCTATAATTAAGAGAAGTCATTAATTGTTGATTTTGTTTCTTGAGATCGTCATTTTCTTTTGATAAAATTCTCAATATAGATACTTTATTATAGTTATCCTCATTAAATTTATTATCTGCTACCTGTTTTTCTAATTCTTCAATTCGTGAATTCCTTTCCTTTAATAATTGAGTAAGTTCTATTATAGTTTGATTTAAACTAATATTTTCATTGTCGTATTGCTCTGCTAAACCTTCTTTTATATTATTTATAGATAAAATAAGATTATCAAATTCAGTAAAATCCATATTAATATCTAAATTAGATTTATAAACTTAAATCAATTTTTTTGTTTATTTTTTAATTATATTTTATACTTCCTAAATAATGAACTATCAAATTACACAAGAAGATATTGAAATATTATGTTCTCAAACACTTATTACTACTGAAAACGCAAAAAAAATATTGAAAAAAAATAAAGGGGATATTATCCAATCTATTTTAGATATAGAACAAAAAAATATAGATTTAGATAATTTAGAAATAGAAGAAAAAGAAATAAAAAAAAATGATAATATAGAAAAAGATGTTAATACTAAAATTAAAGAAAATTTAGAAGAATATAGAAGTATTGTTGACGAAAAAGATACTATATATCAAAAAATACAAGAAGAAAAAGAAAAAAAAAAGGAAAAAGAAAGTAAAGGTATAGAAGATATTACTTTCTGTAATGAAAAAAAATACTTCATTAAAAGACAAAAAGAAGGTGAAATAAATCTAATTCAAGTTTTATAAGCAAATTTTATATCTATAAATATGCTTATATGGATATTGATAAAATACATAATTTTTTAGATAATATTAATAAAGACGATATAAATATATGTTTCCGTAATCTAAAAATAATTATAGCAAAAAAAGAAAATGTTAGTTATCAAAAAATAATTACTATAGGTAAACAAATAAATGATTTAGTTTATGAAGTTATTGTTTCTGATTTTAAAAATTATAGGAAAATAAAAAACCACTATTACGAATATTCATTTCACGGAGATAAAAATAAAATTTTTTACAATATAATAAAAGAAATATTATTAAATATAACGGAATTAAATACTACAAGAACATACTATATATCATATACTTTTAATAAAGTTATTCCATTTATAGAAGAAGCTGAAAGTATTACTATAGATAAAACTAATATAATAGAAAAACATAATTGTAATTCTTGTATTATATGTTATGAAAAATACTCTAATAATAAAGTAGAATACAAATTAAGGTGTGACCATTCAATATGTAGAGAATGTTTTTTTAATATTATAATACATGGGTCTTATAAATGTCCAATGTGTAGACAATTAATGGTTTAATTATAATCTCATATACATATCATCCACATAAGTTGTGTTTTCCATAAACATATCACCCCCACTTAATTGATTAGTGAAATTTGGTAAACTACCACAACTTAATGAACCTTGATTATTTAAATTATTTATTTCGGTCGATTGAGTCCCCATAATATTAGAAACATTATTCATATCATTATTACCCATATTATTATGATTATTATTACCCATATTATTATGATTATTATTACCCATATTATTATGATTATTATTACCCATATTATTATGATTATTATTACCCATATTATTATTCATATTGTTATTATTCATATTATTGTTGGGTAAGTTATTTTGTAAATTTGCTAAATTAGGTAAATTATTTTGTAAATTTGCTAAGTTATTATTATTCACTTTTGGAATAGTGTTTAACGGTACTTGTAATTGTGCTTCATTTGGTAAATTTTGTTGAACTTGTTGATTGTTTTGTTGAACTTGATTATTATTTTGTTGATTGTTTTGTTGATTGTTTTGTTGAACTTGATTATTATTTTGTTTCATTTCATTGCTAATATTTTCACAGTATACTTTACATTTTCCTTTAATTTCATTATCTACCGTATTTAAACCATTTTTATTTACTTTCTTTTTACCGTAATGTTTTTCATATAATTTTTTACCAAAGTATATGACAAGAGAAAATAAAATAGCATGAACAATTACACCTCCTTCTGTTGGACACATATTCATATCTACAAATGCCATAACACTTGAGAATTGTCTATGGAGAGCTCTATATAAATATGGATGAGAAAATACAATAAATAATGCTCCTAAAATTAAACTACATTTAACTAAATCTTGGTCGACTTTCATTTATATATTAATAAAATATTATTATTATTTTGTATTAATTAAAAATAAATAAATTTAGGATAATATTTTTTATTATCTAAATTAATTTTAATGAAGAAACAAAATAAAAAATTACTAAATCAAATTAAAAAAAATATTAATAATGAAAATAAAGGAAATGTTGTAGATGATTTTTTAAATGTTTCTGTTCTAAATTCTATAGATAGTAAAAAAGATATTTTTGTAATAATATTAATAATATTATGTTTAGGTGGTATAGGTTTATATGATTATATAAGAAGAAATTGGAAAAAAAATATATTAAAAGAAAAAATACAATAAAAAGAAATTAGTTAAAAAAAACTAAATATGGTAAAAAAAAATAATACAAGAAAAAATAAATAAAATTGAAAAATCTTAAATAATTCTATTTAAATCAATAATGACTAAAAAACTCGTAGTTTGCGAATCACCATCTAAAATTCAAAGTTTACAAAAATATTTCGGTCCTGGCTATATAGTTAAAGCCAGCTTCGGACATTTTAGAGACTTAGATAGAAAAGAATTATCTGTTGATTTAGAAAATAATTTTAAACCTAAATATACTTCTAGTCCAGATAAATCTAAAGTTATCTATGAACTCAAAAAAGAAATGAAAAAATGTAATGAATTAATTATTGCTACTGATAGTGATAGAGAAGGTGAAGCTATTGGATGGCACCTAACACAAATTCTAAAAACAGACCCTCTTAAAACAAAGAGACTTGTTTTCACAGAAATTACTAAAGGAGCCATCCAAAACGCTATTAAAAATCCTACTACTATAGATATCAATATGTTCTACGCGCAACAAGCTAGACGTATTCTTGACAGAATTATTGGTTATCTCATTTCCCCTATACTTTGGAAACAAATACAATCCAGTTATAAAGAAAAAAAATCTTTATCTGCTGGAAGAGTTCAAAGTGTAGTGGTAAAACTTATTAAAGAGAGAGAAGAAGATATTCTTAAATTCGAAACAGAACCATATTATAAAGTAGGAGGTAATTTCAATCTTCCTATTGATAAAAAAGTATTAGGACTTAGTGCGGAACTTAATAAAGATATTAATAAAAAGAAAACTTTAGATAATTTTTTAGAAAAATGTAAAACAGGAGAATTCTATATTTATTCTGTTACAACCAAAAAAACTAAAAGAAAACCACCTGAACCATTTGCGACTTCTTCTTTACAACAAGAAGCAAGTAATAAATTAGGTATGTCACCTAAAACTACTATGTCTCTAGCACAAGAGTTATATGAAAAAGGGAAAATTACCTATATGAGAACGGATCTTAAGAAATTATCACAGGAAGCAAAAGATAAAATAAAGGTAAAAGTAGATAAGGAATTTGGTGAAGAATATTATCAAGATAATAAGGTTAAAAGTAAAGACGATAATTCACAGGAAGCACACGAAGCGTGTAGACCTACTAATTTCGAGGAATTTACTTTAGAGGAAGACCCTAACATTAGTAGTAGAGCAAATAGATTATATAAACTTATTTGGACTAGGACAATGATGAGTCAAATGAAACCAGCAGAAGTAGAAGTCACTAATATTAAAATTTATGTAAAAAATGGTGGAGAAATTGAGAAATATTATTTTGTTAGTAAAAAAGAATTTATTCTTTTCGAAGGTTTCCTAATTCTCAATAACTATAATAAATTCTCTTCTGAGAATGAAGAAGAAAGTGATATAGAAAAAGAAATAGACGGAACTAAAGAGGACTTAAAAAAAATTAAACCTAACTTAGTATTAAATTATAAAGATATTACTTCTCAACAAAAATACTCTCGTCACCCACAAGGAAGATTTACAGAAGCAAGTCTCATTAAAAAAATGGACGACTTAGGTATCGGTAGACCCAGTACTTATGCGACAATGATAAGTAACGTCCAAGATAGAGAATATTCTGTCAAGAAAACAGTAGAAGGGGAGGAAAAAGAGTGTTTAAAATTATATTTACAGAACAGAAATGAAGTTAAAGAAACTAAATCAATGGTGAAAGTTGGAGGAGAAAAGAATAAATTATTCATAACAGATATGGGTAATATAGTAACAAATTTCCTTGAAGAAAACTTTAGTAATATTATGAATTACCAATTCACCGCCAATATTGAAGACCAACTAGACCAAATTGCGAATGGCACTAAACAATGGCAAGATACTATTAAAGAAGTATATCTTACCATTAAACCTAAATTGGAAGAATTAGGTGTTAGGGCATTATCCGAAAAAGATAAATTTAAGAGAGTATTAGGTAATTGTCCTACCACTAACTTAGAAGTATTAACTTATATAGGTAAATTTGGACCACTAGTTCATTTGAAAGATGATAAAGGATCTAATAATAAATTTGCTCCTCTTAAAGATATCAAAATTGAAGAAGTAACTTTGGAACAAGCATTAGAACTTCTACAATATCCTAAAAAATTAGGGAAATTAAATAAAAAAGAAATTACTTTAAATAAAGGACAATACGGTTTCTATCTAAAATATGATAAAAAAAATTATAGTATTGAAGAAGAAATAGATTTTGAGAAAGCAAAGAAAATTGTAAAAGGTGAAAAAGAAAAAAACTTTCCTAATGAAAATATAGAAAATGAAAATAAATTATCAGTTGAAATAAAAACTGGTAAATATGGTCCATATTTCCAAAAAGATGGTAAGAATTATAGTATCTTTAAGACTTATGATATAACTAAACTTACAGAAGAAGATATTACTAAGATTATTGAAGATAAGAAAAAATACGAAGCAAAGAAAAAAAAATAATTTCTATCATATAATTAAATGAATAGACCTTTATCTAAAATGACAAGGAAAAATGTAAGTCATATTAGAACTAAAACTAATATGAGTTTAGCAAATAATAATAAGGGTAGTTTCCCTAATAAATATTTATTATTAAAATTTTTTAATTTAGGCACTAAAAGACTACAATTATATCAACTTCTACAACAACTTAATATTTCCCCTATAACATTAAATGCCTTATCTGTAATTCCAAGAGAATTTTTTTTACCATATAAAAATGTTGAACTCGCATATGAAGATAAACCAATACCTATAAGTTTTAATCAAACTATAAGTCAACCTTCATTAGTTTGTAAAATGATTGATAAGTTAGAAATAAATAAATCTCATAATGTTTTAGAAATTGGAACTGGAATAGGTTATAATGCTTCTATATTATCTCTTTTATCAAGAGAAGTAGTCACCATAGAAATTATAAAAGGTTTAGTTAGAAGAGCAAGTGCGAGAATTAATTTTTGCGAACAAATAGGAATATTAAAAAATAATATTTCTTTAATTCATGGAGATGGTAATAAAGGATATATTCAAAATTCCCCATTTGATAGAATAATTGTAACTTGTGGTTCTTTTGAAGAAATACCACCTAAATTATTAGAACAATTAGCAGAAGGGGGTATAATGATTATTCCAATTAAAGAAAGACAAACAAGTGGAAAAATTTTAGAATTAATTAATATTATAAGAAAAATAAATGGCAAAATAAGTATTCAGAAAGATATTGGTGTTCGTTTTGTTCCATTTGTTAGGAATGACAAGTTAGTAAGTAAAAAAATAATTTAAAATTGATAATCTATTTAAATAATTTTATTTAATAAATAATATGTTTAGAACATTTAATTTATTAAATAAAAATATAAATAAAATAAATATTAGACATAAAACCGGGGCAGATATAGTATATGAAAGTCTTTTAAAACATAATGTTACTGATACTTTTATTTATTCCGGAGGCAGTATTATGCCTCTCATTGATAAATTCTATCAAGGACCTATCAATTACTATATTAATACACACGAACAAAATAGCGGACACGCTGCTACTGGTTATGCGAAATCTTCTGATAAAACAGGAGTTATTATAACTACTAGTGGACCAGGAGCAACTAATTTAATAACACCTATGTTAGACGCACAAAATGATTCAACCCCATTAGTAGTTATTACAGGACAAGTTGGATTAGAAAATATGGGAACAGGCGCTTTTCAAGAAGCCCCTTCTTGTGATATTACTAAACCTTTTACAAAAGCGTCTATATGTGTTAATGATGTAAATGATTTAGAAAAAATAATGGATTATGCTTTCTTATTGGCAAATGACGGAAAGAAAGGTGTAGTTCATATTGATTTACCTAAATGTATTTCTACCAAAGAAATTATAGAAAATAATGCTATTGAAAAAAAAGTAATAGATTTAGTAATCGAAAAGTTAAAAATAAAAAAATATTTAGTTTCTGAAAGTGATTTATTACAAATAGCAAAAGTTATAAATAAATCTAAAAAACCTATTTTAGTATTAGGTCAAGGAGCATTGAAATATGAAAGACTATTAAGTAATTTTATTTATAAAAATTCTATTCCATTTACTACTACTATTCACGCGAAAGGAATTATAAATGATAATAAATATTTATCATTATCTTGGTTAGGTATGCACGGTCACGCGGGGGCTAATTATGCCGTACAAGAAGCAGATTGTATTATTGCTCTGGGTTCTCGATTTGACGATAGAACTACAGGTAATACTGAATTGTATGCGCCTGAAGCAATGGAAAAGAAACAGATCATACATATTGATATCGAAAAGAAACAATTTAATAAATCAATTAATAGTCATTATAATGTAAATTGCGACGTGGGATATTTTCTAGATAATATCAAACATATGATTAAATTTAATATAAGAAATAATTGGGTAAATAGAATTAAATTTCTTAAAAAAAAATACGATTTCCAATATAGAATTCCAGATAATAATAAATTAAATACTCCTATAGCAATAGTTTCCATTAATAACTATTTAAATAATACTGATAAGAAAGTTAGGATTACCACAGGTGTAGGAAATCACCAAATGATGACTTATCAATTTATTGAAGGAGACTATTCTAAAAAAATATTTTCTTCTGGTTCATTGGGAGTTATGGGAGCGGGATTACCTTATGCTATAGGAGTTCAAATCGCGAATCCAGAAGACTTAGTTATAGATATAGATGGTGATTCTAGTTTTATGATGACTTGTTCTGATATGAAGACAATAATGGAATATAATTTACCAGTTAAAATCGCAATAATGAACGATTCGAGACAAATGATGGTAAATGTATGGGAGAGGTTATTTTTTGAAGAGAGATATACTGCTACTATTAATAATAATAATCCAAGCTTTACTATGTTGGCAGAGAGTTTCGGTTTAAAAAGTTTTAAAGTTGATAATACAAATAATTTACAAGATACAACAAATGAGTTTCTATCTCATAAAGGTCCTGCGTTATGTGAATATATAGTAGAACCTGAAATATGTTTACCTCTTGTAGGCCCGGGTAAGGCATTAGACGATATGATATTGTTTGACGAATATCATTACGAAAATAAAAAAATGTTATTTGATAAGAAATCAGTACCTTCTTAAATATAATTTAAATAGCATATGCTTCTTTTTTACATTTATTACATACATATTTATCACATTGTATATAAATACAACATAAACTTCTAAAAGGTAATGTAATAAGATCTATCGCTAATCCTATAGGACTAAGACAGGTATAACAATAAATACACGGTCTACTCGAACCATTACAACCTCTATTTGTAGGAGTTTCGTCACAATAATCAAATCCGTCATCACAAAATCTACATCCTGTTGGAAAACACGAGTGATAAACAGAATATTCCTTATTATATGAATATGAATAGTCTGGTAAACAGAATTCATAAAATGGTTTTTGATTAGACATCTTCAAAATAATATATTAATCTTTAATAAACATTAATATAATATTAATTTTCAATTTTTTCTATATTTATAAATTTTAATTATTTATAATTTATAATTTGACACAACAACATACCCAAACAGAAACACCTACAATAACCGCCATAACAATACTACTACTTACTGGAGTGTTAGCGTGGTGAGTCATCATATCTCTTATTTCTTGTCCAATGGTTTTACCGGAGGAGTGTTGTCCCCCTGAACCCTTTAAGATTTGTGGAACGATTAAGTTAATTAAAACCGCAACAACAACCGCACATAAAATAGTATTACAATTATTTTTCATTTTATAATATATAAAAAGAAAAAAATTTTAGAGAAATTAATTTATAATATAATTATAAATTAATGGATTTATTAAAAAAAAAAAATATGAAAAAATCTTTAGATAAAGTTAGAATTAAATATCCTAATAAAATACCTCTTTTTATCTATAGAAGTAAAAGAGACAAATCTCTACAAGATATAAATTGTAATAAATTTTTAGTTCCAGATAATATTACTATAGGACAATTTATGGTAATAATAAGAAAAAGATTAAAATTAGAATCAAATATTGCTTTATTTATTTTTATAAATAATACTATTCCTTGTTCTTCTGAATCTATTTTACAAATATATGAAAATCATAAAAATAAAGATGGTATGTTAGTATTAGAATATTGTGGGGAAAATGTTTTTGGTTAATAAAATTTTTTTTAATTTCTATATTTTTTTTATTCTTATATTATAAGTTTAATGAAAGAAATACATAAAATATATTTAGTATGTTTAGTAATATTAATATTATTCTGTATAATATATTTCAATAAAGAACACTTTGAAAACCTATTTGAACAACAAACGACAGAATTATTACAAGTATCACCCCAAGAAAATGAAAAATCTTGTAATAAAAGTGAAGGACTATACGTTATTGAATGTTTACATTTCCAGAAAGAACAGGACCCTAATAAAAAAAAAATTTATTTATATATTGATGATAAAAAATTAGAAGAAGAATTACCATTTGGATTTAGAAATTCTTTAGATTTAGAACCAAAAGATATAGATAATAAAGATAGAATCGCAATAAGAGATAAAGGTAGTAATTTAAGAATAGATAATGGTATATTTATTGATTCTGAAAATGATACTTTTAAATTTAGAAAATTATATTATACCAAAGATAGTGATTTAAATTGTAAAGAAAAAATAGCAAATAATTTTTGTAAGGGAAAATATTTCCAAAATTTTAAGATTATACAATTTTATGATAATAAGTCACCCAATAATAAAGATATAAAATATTTTATAAAACACGATGATAAATATTTATATGTCGATTATAAAGATGGTAAAAACGATGAATATGAAATAAAAAAACTTGAAATGAGTGACATATGTCATACAGAAGGTGATACATATAGGTATTTATTTGACGATATTAGTTATGGAGAAGAAAATATAGATAAAAATACATTAGATGATAACGAATTTAATAGGAGTTATACTGATATTCCAGAAAAAGATATGTGTCCTATAAATTTTCAATTTGCTTGTTCTGATGATATAAATTGGAGAAATAAATGCTCAAAAAATCAAGCAAATACCGACGGTAAATGCGAAGGTGAGGATATAATTACAAGTAAAGATAATAAACCTATGAGAAATTTCAATTGCCATGGTTTTAAATGTTATAATAATGAAACTACCATACCTGTAAGTGGTGAATGGGACCCACAAGAAACTGATTGTAAAATACCTACAAATAGATTTGCAAAAAAAAATATTAAACAATTTTTATTTAATATAAATGCTTTCAAATGCGAAGTTAAAGAAGGAACTACTGGTATAAGTGAATTAAGTTTTTGTCATAGTCATCCACAATTAGAAAGAAAACAAGCAAAAAATATACCTTTTTTTGATAAAGTAGTAATAGTTAATGAAGGAGAAACACCTACAACAGAAGGTGCCATTAAAATAGAAGGTATTAAAAATCTTAAATTGAGTGAAAAAAATGAAAATTTATATGATTTATATGCTATTAAAAGTAATGAAAAAAATGGAATAAAAGAAGGTATAACCGAATTTAAAATTGTTGGACCCAAAGAAAATTGTAATGATATACCAACTGATAATACTACATTTCCAAGTAAATGGAATGAAGCACAAAATGAAAGTAAAATTATAGGTTGTTATTATAGAAATAATATTTTTGATTTTGAAAAAGATTCTATTGAAGCAGCAACACCACAAGATAATTTAGATATTTGTAAAAATAATGCAAAAAAAAATTATTATGGTTTTCAACCATTAGACAGTAACGGTAATTGTTTAGAAAGTGATACCGTTCCTTTTTTACCCAGAGATAAAAATTTTAAAGATTGTTCTAGTAGTGATGAAAATATTAATGGTTTATGTAATGGTAAAATATGTGGTTATACTACCCCTACTAATGTAAATAAAATTGCTATTTATAAAAACATAAAAGAAGGTGATGAACAATCTAATATTAAAAATAATAGAGTTTATCATAATTTTAGTTATAAAATATTTAATAAATCTGCGGGATATATGTATAAATGGGATAAGGGTTTTTTAAATACCACCGCAACTACTAATGCTAATATAAGTGATAAAATAGGAGACCCCGGAAACACAGATACTTTTATTAAAATTGTTCGTGTTTCAGGAGTTGATAATCAAACACCAATTTGTTATAATGAACCCATACATTTAAGATTTACAATAAATAAGGAAGAAAAAAAATTAAAAGCAAATCCTATTAAAGGACACGATAGAACTTATATTTTATATGAAAATGAGTTCTTAAACGCCGATATAGATGATAGAATTACTTCTGATCATACTTTAAGACGCAGAGGAGCAGTAGAATCATATACGATGACATTTCCCGAAGGTTATAATATAAAAAAAACTACTGAAAAAGAAGATACTGGAAAATTTTATTTTTTTTCTACTGACAAAGAAGGTTCTATGCGCGAAGAAGATAATTCGAGAGGTGATAGAAGAGCAATTAAACAAAAAGACTATAAACATGAAGTAATTAATTATCATGGAAATTGCTTAAAACATAATATACCTACAGATAGAGAAGACGCGAGTGATACAAAAGTTGGGAAACATGATGATGAAAATCAAAAAAGTAATCCGGATTCATATGAAGAAATAAAAATAGATTGCGAAGAAGAACAAGAAGAATCAACAAATGAAAATGTAGATTTTGTAACAAGTCAATTAAAAACCAGTTATTTTGGAGGATTTCATAAATTGATAAATAAAGAGGATACAATTAAAGAGGGAAATGAATATTATATATATTCGACAATTACAGAATATTTTAAATACATAGCATCGCACGATGACGGAAATAGTTATATAAGACAAGTAAGAGGTATTCTAAATAAAGATTTTTCAAATGTTTCTCATTTTAATACAGACCATAAAATTAAACTTAGATCTGATATAAATGATATACCTAGAGAAAAAAAAGAAATATTCCCTTCCAGTATAAATAAATATAATATTATTGGAACAGATAATAATATAAGTTTTGTAAAAACTGATAATAATTTTTGTTTTACAACAAATACAGAATTAGAAGAACTAGAATTTAAAATAGTGAAAAGGATAGGAAGTGAAGTGTCTGGTAAAAATATATTTAATAAAAAAGATTATATAGATATAGGAAAAGATAATGATAGAATAAAAATATATTTATATAATGAAAAATATAATTTTTATTTGACTATAAATACAAAAGATACAAATAAAAATTCTGTTATTTATTATGACGGAATCAATAAAGAAAATGTAAACAAACTTAATTGTCAATTAAATATGGTTATGGCAAAAAATCATTATAATATTCCACAAGAATTAAAAAAAATTTGCTATAAAACAACTCCACACCAAACTATTGATATAACTAAAATTAATATGAATATGGGAAAAACTTGTAGCACTGGAATTAGAATGAATGAGAATAAATTATTAAGCAACTATTCTTTCTGTACTAACCAAGAAGAATCATCGCAAGACTTGAATAATTCATTTAATCCAGCTACATATGTTAATAGTAACCCATATAAACCATATCCTATACCAGAAAACCCTTAATTTAATTTTTATATTTTTTTATTTATAATATTTTAATTTTTATATTTTATATTTAATTTTTATGTAAATGTTTTGCTTCTAATTTTCTATGATAATCCCCATCCATATGTGTCATTATCTTATTAATATTCTCTGATAAACCATAATCTACAGCAGGTGCTAAACCCATTAAATTATGAGAGTGTTTAGTTGGTATTCTTCTACAACCCTGAGGTCCTACCCCTCTTTTATCACTTGCTATATAACCTTCGGCATTATTACACCTACAAACATATTCTATAAAATTACCTTTATCGTCAAATCTATCATAACATTTGGCATTTGGATGACAAGGATTAGTCCAACATTTACCTTTACTTGGTTTACAATTTGAAGCTTCTAAATTAGGAGTCCCAAATTCGTCTTGCGGAAGTTCAAACCCATCTATACATTTACAAATTGTATCACTAATATCTGTTCCTTTTTTAACAACATATTGTTTATCGCCACATACTCTATGATTTTTACATACCGTATCAGTAGAATTATTACAATCCGCAAGTTTAAAACTATTAGGTGGACATTTCTTACATTTCTTACATATAGTATCCTTTGTTACATCACTATATTGAACTGGATCATCAAACTTATATTCTCCCGGTTTACATTTTGTTCTATCTTCGCACCCTCCAATTATTTTATTACCTTCACACCTAGCAATACCCCATTTATCGGGAGGACATTTACAAGGACCACATTTTCTATCAGTTACATTATCTCCTTCATTTTCTATTATTTCATATGGTTTACATTCTGTTTTAGGAATACAAATTGTATCATTATCACCTACACAACCACTATTTTTAGGATTAGTATAAGTTCCTTCTTCGCATTTTTTACAATCGGTACAAGCCATTTCTATTATATCTTCATCTGAAAATTCTGGCATAGGATTATCCTTATAAAATTTAATATCATTCTTTTGCGATTCTTCTAAACTATCTCTTATTTCTTTATCTTTTTCATAGAAATCAACTACTCTTTTATCAACTATATCTGATTGCTTTGGTGCTTTAAAATCATAAGTTAATTTTTGTCTTAATAATTGTCTATCATAAAATTTTCCTTTATCGCAAGTTCTTAACTTATTAACATACTTATCTACAGGTATTAATCTCTGACATATTGAATTTTTATTACTATTTATTCCAATACATCCATCTCCTATCATATTAGTTCCCTCTGGACATATATCACATTTTCGACAACTTCTATCTTTGCCAAAATATGGATTAGGTAATTCTTCGCCCGAATCATTAGAATCTGAAGGAGAATTAGAATTACTTTTACCGCCAAATTTATGACCTCCTGAATACCCCTCACCGGTCATATAAAATCTTTTACCTTCTCCCGGGTCTTCGTAATAATCTGGACTATTTTCGTCTTCTGTCTTAGGTTTACCTTTACAATCAGACATTTTAATACAATGAGTATCAAAAAAAGAATTATAAGTCGCACAACCAGCAACTTTAAAAGTTCCATCTTTACACTTGGAACATGTAGCACATTTAGTATCATTTGATATACCTCCTTCTCCGCAACCGGTTTCTACATATTCCGTTCCCATTTTACATACTCTACAAGGTTTACAAATCCTATCATTACCATTAATACAAGATTGTGCTTCAAAATGAGTATCTCTTGCTCTACCCAATTCGTCGTATCTACAACCGGCGTGAAAACTACATGCTTTACAATGTTTATAACCATCTGTATGTTTTCCTTTTACATCAGATAACATATTTGATAAATCACTTTTAACTTCTTCATCATTCGGTCTACCTCCGTCATTTGTATAAAACCCTCCTATATTACTAAAATAATTTTTTTTACTACCTGGTCTTGGAAATGAATATGTATTCTGTAATCCTATTGGACAAGGTTTACAAGAAGCTGCAACCATTTTAGGATATGGCATTGCTTCTTCTCCTGTAATACCTTTTTTTGCTGCTGGATAACATTCTTCCCCCCCTTCGCAACAGGATTGTTCGGGAATACATTTTCCATTTTGAATAGTACTAGTACATGTACCTTCGTCTGAATGAAAACTTCTAGAAACTAAATTAGGAGTACTTCCTTGATTAATATGAGGTCTAGAAAATAAATCACTATAACCTATATTATCAATTACATAATTTTCAGGTACTCCTTCTTTATCTTTTGTATGACCTGGTAAATATACATATTTTTCCCCATCATAATATTTACCATCAGAATTATCAACAAATCTATCATCCATTATACTTTTTTCGCTTATATTATCACCTTTATTATATGGAACAAAATTTTTCTTCTTTCTAATTTGGTGCTTATAATAGTCTTCTAATGTATTAATATTATCAAAAGTATTATTATTAGTTCCCTTTTGATTCCCGTTTTCTTTACCTACTATATCAAAATTTAAAATCTCTTTACCTTGGTCTATAGTTTTGCCATTTCCTTCGATTATTTGATTTAATAAGTCTTTTACACTCATTTCTTCTTCGTGATTTTTTGGAATTTCATTTTCCGCTAAATTATTAGTACCAAATTTCTGAATAATTTCTTCAATATTTTTTTTATTGTTATAATTTAATTTTATACTTCCAGTATCACTAAAATTATCATCAGCAGTTTCAATATAATGATTTGTTTTTTTCTGACAAGTATCCATAATATCTTCTATTGTTTCTTTTGTTGTTTTATTTTTAGAGTAATCGCATTTTTTTATACTATCCCACCATTGATTTGATTCATGTTGAGAATCGGTGAAATTTTCCTTATTTTGTTTTTTCATAAAAATATATAATAGTAATATTATTACTATAGGTAATATAATATATAATAGCGTCATACTTTATAATATATTATATTATAGGAAAATAAATTATAGGAAAATAAATCAATTGAAATACTAATCTTTTTAATTAGATTTCTTTTTTAATTAGATTTCTCTTTTTAAGTATTCTTCCAAGCCCAGGTAAATTTTCCTTTGATATCACATAATATGGAGAATCTACGTCTCTATCTTTTAATATCTTTTTAGTTGTTTTCGGAAACACTAATAAAAAATAATCATATAATACTACTAAGATAATATTAGTAAAAGCAAATACTAACAAGTAAAAATAAACGTCACTATGACACCCACCCTCTATCATACAACGAATACTCCTCAAACCTATTAATAATATAAAAATTTGACCTACAGATATAACTACACCAACTTCCTTTAATAAACCAAATAAATAAGATATTAAAAATAAAAATAAAAATAATCTACTTTCCGGATAGAATAATAAGAAATCAGTGACATAATCTAATATTTTTGTTTTAATATTTATAATATTCTTTTTTATATTCATTTAATATTACTAAATATTATTTTTAATCTATTATTCAATTGAATAGAAGAATACCTTGTATTATCTGAAATAAATTTTATATTATTCACTTTTTCTTCTTCATTTACCTTAAAAGAATTATTAATTATTTCATATTCCTCTAACTTATTTTCTTCATTTTTTAATAATTTTCTTGCTGTCTTATAATTGAAATTTTCCGGCAATTTATATTTCTCTTCTTTTATACAAAGATTTTCTATAATTTCCTCTATATTCTTATATTTTTTTAGACTTTTATAAGCAGTTGTAAAACCTAATCTATGTATTTTACAAGTATAGTCACAACCACATAAAATACAGAAATCCACAAATTTATCATATGTTAAATCTGATAGTTCCAATACTTTCTCTAAATTATATTCATCTACCATATTTCCTAAATTATAATTCCTTATTAATATACCAGTTCCCGAAGGAAGAAAATCCATATCATTTGATATACACCCCTGAACTATTCCTCTCTTATATAAATCGCAACAAACCGTATCCGCTTCACATTTAGCTATTATATATTTCGCTCCAATAATATCAAATAACCTTTTTACATTATTAATATCTTCTTTGGTAATAACTATAAACCTTTTCTTTGCTTCTTTAAGTTGTTTATCTAATTTTTTTATTTCCTGTTTTTTTTCTTCTGGATTATCTGCTGTATTATCTGCTGTATTATCTGCTGTATTATCTAATTTCATTTCACTTAATTTTAACTCTAAATCTTGAATTTTACTGTTTTTTTTATCATTGCTATTTTTCCTAATCTCTAAAATGTATTCCTTCTCTTTAGGAGGAGGACCGTCAAATATATATATTAATTCAACCCCTTCCGTCTTAAAATGAACGTATTGTTGAAGAAGAGAATCTAATAATTTATTAGAATATTTAAATTTATATAAGAAAATACTGACATCTACCGCTAATACATTACCTTTATATTTAGATATATCTTCCTTTTTTATTGCTCCCGGAGCAAATATTGTTATAAACTTATTCAAGTCTTTGATACCCATTATTAAGTAATATAATATATAAATATATATACCTTTAAATTCAATTTTTTATATAAATATTTTTATCCTCATACATATTAATATGAATAAAGTTATATTATCACTTATTAGTGTTGTTTTTTTATGGTCTCTAATGTTCGTTTTCTATAAAAAAATATCTAATTTCACCGATTATAAAACACTCGTTATACTTAAAATTATATTCCTTTCTGTATTTGGTCTATTATGTGTATTATTATACCTTCTATTTAATAAAGAAAAAAGATTAGAACTAATGAAAACTGATAAAAAAGTTGTTAATCTTATCATTATTGTTTCTATTATTGAACTAATAACCACATTTTTATATATTTTCTTATTATACAAAAAAGACGCTAACTGGTTAATCGCAATATTAGAAGCAGGTATTATAGTTACTACACTATTCCTATCTTTAATATTACTACAAGAAAAAATAAATATGGATAGAATATTAGGTATTATAATAGTAATTACAGGTATAGTTATTGTTTACAAGTCTTGAATAAGACGGTAAAAAACAAGTATTAAAGTTAGACAGTATAAAACAAGTTTTTAGATTTAAAAATTATAACATAAAATTATATTCAACTGCTGAAAACCTCATACATTTTCTTATTAAACTATTTTCTTTTATATGTTCCATTTTATTAATCAAATTATCTATTTCATTTATATAATTAGTATTATTTATGGTATCCTCCATTATTTCTATATAGATACTCGCGGGTATTCTATTCTTCATTACTGATTCTATATTATACCTAAAACATTCATCTAAAAACCTATTAAAATTATAAAATAGTAAACTTCTCCCAATATAATAGGAAAATACATTACTTTTTTGATAATATTTATTAGTTTTTTCTTCTTCATTCCATCCATTTGGATTATATATTTCTCTAAAACTTCTATAACCATAAAAATGTAATATCTTAGCACATTGAAACAAACTAAATGATAATTCTATATTCAATAAATATATTATATTAGTTAATATATCATTACCCTTAGCATTAAATCTTTTTTTTGATTTCCTAATATTATTGGATTTCCTAATATTATTGGATTTCCTAATATTATTGGGTTTCCTAATACTATTGGGTTTCTTTATATCTTTTTCTCCAGAAAATACTAATAAACAAATATTAATTATATTGGCCCATATTTCCGTATAACTTTCGAAAAAATTTATTTTATTACTACTTCTAATATCAAATTTACTATAAATATATTCTTGTATTTGTATTAAATCATAAAAATTCTCCAAATCTAAATGATGTATTATTTCGTGTATTAATACCTTACTAACTTCCTCTTTTCTCCATAATGTTATTTCTACTTTATTACTACAACCTGAATTTACCTCTTTTGGACCTAAATATATTTCTTCTCTTGGTTTAGGTAATGATTTTTTAATTCCAGATAACCAAAATTTAATAGTAAGAGGTTTAGTATCTTTGAATAAATAATGTAAAAAAAAACATCTTTTGACAAAATCTTTATGTATTTTAATTTTCTCTCTAGAATTCATTATTAATTTAATATCTAAATTATCCATTCTATATGTTTTATTTAATAATTTAGGTAAACTTAGTTCTATTTCTTCATGAATATCCAAAGAAGTAAATTCCCCATATATTTCTCTATCTTCCCCTAATATTTGATATACCTGTTTAGGTAATTTATTGTTTAATAGAAATATATATAAAGAACGCATTAATTCAATACCATTTAGGTTCATCCATTCTATAATATATTCCTTATCATATTTTTCAAGATTATCTAAAAAAATGAGTAATTCTTGTTTTTTATACTCTGAATATTTATGAAGTTTTAACATTTTTAAAATAATTTCTTTGTTATTTTTATTCAAAAAACTTAGCACTAACTCTATATTTAGCAAATATCTATTTTTATTTACTCCAGAAGTAATTCCACAAGTATCAATATTATCTAAGAATACATTATTTCTTTTTATCTTTTTATCTTTCTTGAATAACTTAATTTCTTTTTTACTAAATTCTGTATAGTTAGAAGATAAAAATGTAATTAAGTTAGTTAAATTTAAATCTTTTTGTATATTATCTTTTTTATCTTTTTTTATGGATTCAATGAATTTTACTAACTTTTTTGAATCAACTCCTAAGTTATATTTTTTCTTCATAATATAATTATTATATACATTTTTATATTATAAAAATTAGTTTTTCAAGACATTTTTATATTATAAAAATTAGTTTTTCAAGACATTTTTATATTATTCAATATTTATAACATTATATTCACTAACTTTATCACTAACATTTGAATTACTGTTACCTATATTATTATCAATACTCTTATTATCAAATATTTTCTTTAAAATATCTATATTAGTATACTTTAACATTTTATCATAATCCGGCAATACTAAATTAAAATTAATATATAAATCTCCTCTTATATCTAAATCCTCGTCATTCTGAATTGTCAAACCCATATTTTCTATTTTTTTACTATTTTCTTTATCATTATTTCCGAAACCTTCCCATACCATTTTATAAGTTTTACCATCTAAATAATCTAAATAAAAATTACCTCCAAAATACATTTCATATAATGAAATATTATAATCTATTGCTAAATCATATCTATCCTTTCTCTTAATAAAACTTTCCTTCTGTTTAATATTGAAAATCATATCACAAAAACCTTTTTCATTATTTATATAATAACAATTATGATAACATATTTTATCTACATTAGTATTTATAGTGAATTTACGTGTTTTCTTATTAAACATTGTTCCTGAGCATTTATGACATATTGTTTTCTCTAAATAACTTTCATTTTTTCTAAGACTTCTTTTACCTTTCCCCTTTTTCTTCTTATTCCTACTATTTCTATTTATTTGTTTAATATCTTCTTCTTTCTCTATTAATCCTGTGCCATTACATAAAGAACATTTTTCATTTACCTCTAAATCTACAACTTTAACAATATTATTATAAATATTCTCTAAACTAACTTTAATATTTACTATTATATCTTGCGTTTCTTCTACAATATTAGTTAATTTAGGTATCTCTTTTGGTATTTTCAATTTATTTATTATATCAGGGTATTTTGTATTATTTTGTTTATTACTAATATCTGTTTTTTTGTATAAATCATTTTTAGGTTTATTTTCTTTTTTTCTAGGAATATGATTACTATTCACCTTATAAAATTTCCGAAAATCATTATATTCTTTATATAAATCTGCTAAGTTATTATTTCTTATTCTATCTAATAACATTGTAAATAAATCGTCAAATTTAGAATTATTGCTTAAATTACTTAAACCATTATTAATTATAGACGCGAAACCCGAAAATTTATTAATATTCTCATCGCTGAAAAAATATTTTGAAAAATTTAAAATTTCTGGAGGTAATACAAACTTATAATCTTGCTTTAATTTTCTACTCAAATCATATTTTCTTCTCTTCGAATCATCGTATAATACCTCATATGCTTCAACCGCGTCCTTAAATAAATGTTCTGTATCTTTATTTTTATCAGGGTGATATTTAAGTGCGGTTTTATGATATGCTTTTTTGATTTCATTTTTATCACATTTTTCATCTAATCCTAAGATATTATAATATTCTTTCATTTTAAAACAATTAATTAACAATAAGGATATCTTTTTTAAGTGATTTAGAAATAAAATTGATATAAATTATAATTAATTAAAAAATTAAATATGGCTTTATATAACAATAAAACACTTATAGAAGCAGGAGTTGACGAAGTAGCAAGAGGTTGTCTTGCTGGACCCGTCTATGCTGCAGCGGTCATTTGGCCGAATGATATTGACTACTTAGACCCAAATATTATTCTTAAAGATAGTAAAAAACTTAATAAGAAAAAAAGAAATGAGATGAGAGATTATATTGAAGAATATGCGATTGATTATGCCGTTGCGTCAGTAGATAATAATGAAATAGACAAAATTAATATCCTACAAGCATCGCAACTAGCAATGAGAAAAGCAATTGCGAAACTTAATGTCCAACCAGACTTTCTCTTAATTGACGGAAATTACTTTAAACCATATATACATAATGGTGAATTAATACCACATGAATGTTTTATAAAGGGAGATGATAAATACCAATCTATTAGTGCGGCTAGTATTTTAGCTAAAGTATATCATGACGAATATATTGAAAAACTATTAGAAGAAGAACCAGAATTAAAAATATATGATTGGGAAAGTAATATGTGCTATGGAACTAAGAAACATATAGGCGCAATAAAAGAAAATGGTATCTCTAAATATCATAGGAAAACATTCGGTATTTGTAAGGAATATATTTAATAAAGAATATATTTAATTATATTAATATAATGAATTACTATCTTGAAAAAAAAGATACTAAATTACATAAAAGACTTTCTCCACTTTTTAAATATTTTAACTATAATGAAGATATATCTAAAACAAACTTTATTATATATCCTGAAATAATATGGGGTAAACAATACTTGGAAGCAGTTAAAATAATTTTTTCATTTATAATAAAATATAAAAAATATATAAATAAGAATAGAAAAGTAATATTTTTTTTAAATTGTGATTTTAAAGAACCATTATATTTAAAGAATACTATTATTTTTAGAACTAGTATAGAATATTCTAAATTACAAGTAAATGAAAAAATATTACCTATTATATGGCCGGAAAAGTTAGGTAAATTTACATATTTTTTAGATCAAAATAATCCTTTACCTATTGTAGGTTTTTGTGGGTGTTTAAAAACAAATAAATTTAGAAAAATAGTTAGTGATTTAATTAAAAATAATAAAGAAATTCAAGATAATTTTATTTTAAGAAATACCTTCCTCGCTACAGATATTCCAGATAAAGAACAAACCAAAAATGATTTTTATAAGAATATAAATGAATCTCATTTTACCCTATGTTTAAACGGTTCTGGTAATTTCTCAATTAGATTTTATCAAACATTATCACTTGGAAGAATACCTATATTTTTAGAAACTGATAATATTTTACCCTTTAAGAATGAAATTGATTGGGAAAATACAATTATTATGGATAAAAATCCTAAAAACTTAGTTGAAAAAATAATTTATTGTTATCAAAATGAAGATATTATAAAAAAACAAAAAAAATGCCTTGAAATTTTTAATAAATATTTTACATTTAATGCTTTTAGTTTAAAAATGAGAGATTTAATAAAATAGTTTTTTATATTATATAATAGTATATTCTAATGTCTAAAATTTATATGGTTAAAATTGGTATAGTCGGAAATTATAATGTAGGAAAAACAAGTTTTCTTAATACATATATAGACCAAGAAAGTGTCTCTTCGCAATTATCTACTATAGGAGTAGACTTTAGACATATGATATATAATTATGATAATAAAGATTTTAAATTACATATTTGGGATACAGCAGGTCAAGAACAATTCGCAAATATTGTTAGGAGTTATTTAAGAGAAGTTGACGTTATTATTTTTATGTATGATGTAACAAATAAAACATCATTTGATAATTTAGATAAATGGCTAAATGAAGTAGAATATCAAAATAAAGATAAAAATATTATTAAATACATTGTTGGTAATAAAAAAGATATGGAAGATAAAAGAGTTGTCGATTTAAAAATATTAAAAAATTTTTGTAAAAATCAAGATATACAATATTCAGAAACCTCAATTAAAGATATAAATTCTATAAATTTAGTTTTTACAAAAATAGTAGAAAAAATAAATGAAAGTTTAATAAAAAATGAAATTACATTAAAAACTTTTCATAAATTAGAACCTGAAGAGAAAAAAGAAATAAAAGAAAAAAATAAGTGTTGTATTATTATGTAGTATTAATATATGTTTTATTTAGTATCTAATAAAAAAAAAATTATATTTGGTTTCAATAATAAATGTGGGTCGAGTAAAATAATTAGAATATTTAAGTATTTAGAGTATGGTCAAATTAATCCAATTATACATTTAATAGAAGATTATCAATATAAATTACCTACAAATATAGAAGATTATATAATAATTATTTTTTCCAGAAATCCATATAAAAGATTAATATCTGGATTTTTGGATAAATACCGAAAAAATGGTCAATTAAGATATTTATGGAAATACAATATACTTACATTTTCAAAATTTGTTGATAAATTAATACAAAAAAAATGGGATTTCATAGAACCTAACCATTTTACTCTACAAACTGATATAAAATTTGATAAAAAATATTTATCTAAAGCAAATAAATTTATATGTTATGATATAGAAAATATAGACTATAAATATATTGAAAAACTTTTTAATAAAAAAATAATTAAATATATAATAAATAAGAAAGAAGGTCACGAAAGAATAAAATTTAAAAAAAACTTTAATAAAAATGTATATGACTTAAATATTAATTGTTATTATAATTTTAATGTAGAAACTAAATATTTTTATAATGAAGAAATAAAACAAAAAGTATATTCCTTTTTTAAAAATGATTTTTTATTTTTTAAAAGTCAGGGAATATATTATAATTACTAAATTATTTATTTTTAGAAGTCTTATTGTTATTTTTATTATATAAATTTTTATTATTTTTTTTACTTTTTTTTGATTTAGGCCTCTTTTTTATTAATTTTGAATATTCGTTAATATTCATTTGTGGCGGAGACCTACTATTTTTAAATACAGATACCATATCAATTACTCCTTCTGAAACCTTAGATTTATCATATTTTGTTTCTATAACGTCTTTAATATTAAAAACTTCTTCTGTGTTTTGTACTATTATACCTTTCTGTTGTAATTTTTCAGACCAAGAATTTTCACTTAAAACCATTTTTACTTCTTCATCTTCTTCTGTAATAGGTTCTACCAATATAGGCATAGTCGCATTATAAACTAATACTCTTTCCATTATAAATCTAAAATTCAAACTATCTAATAATGTTCTTTTTATAGTATTTTCACGACCTATTCCACAAACATACATAGAATTTACACCATTTTTCTTTAAAAAATCTGCCAAACAAATATCATCATTTAATGTATTTTTAAACGCGGAATATGGGGATTTATTAACACTTCCTTTTGAAACTACAAATCCTCTATTATGATATTCTGGTTCATTTATAAAAATATCTTTACTATATTGTGAATTTGGTCTAAATAAACTACTAGTATCTAAATCTTGGTGGAAATCTATACCATGAACCTCCTTACCACCTAAAACAAATTTGTCACTTCCATCTGTTAATGCGTGGTCGGGTAATAAAAAATAATTACCTTTACATTTATCCTTTCCTTTTTTAGAATCACATTTAAAATAACTTTTTCTTTCTTCATTAAGTTCAGTAAAATATTTATATTTTAAATTTCGCAAATAATGATGACTTGAAAAAGTCCAATGATCAGGAGTATTACAAACTTGAGTAAATATTATATAATCAAAAAAATATTTCATTCTTGAACCGGTAGATTTAACACCCTTCTTATTGTCCCCTAACATTTTTTCTAATTTTCCTCTTTCCATTAACATACCAGATTGAGAAGAATTAACATATTTGTTGTCTAATGTTTGTAAATTAATCAACTTATTTATATATTCAATTAATCTTTTCTCCTCTAACTTTTTAATAAATCCCATTGAACCACCTGTAAAAAAACAATTTTGTGGATTTTCTACTATTAAAACTCTTTTTCTTTCCTCTGGATAAATAACCTTTTGTGTTTTAATTTTTTTAGTATTACATTTTTTTGACTTTTTATTCGTTTTTTCCATATATAATTAACAAATATTTATTTTTTACAATAAATCAATAATCTCTATTAAACAATATTCTAAATTTATTATAGGTCTTAAACCATTATTTATTTTATACGAACAATCTTTTAATAATACTATTATGTCAGCTATTTGTTGGTATGTTATTTTTTGAGAATTATAATCCTTTATATATTTAGTTAATAAATACTTTAATATAATATTTGGTTCAATATTTTCTACTAATAATTCTTGTAATAATTCTCTTATTATTATTAAAGAATTAATATTCTTTTTTTTCATTATTTTATACAAAAATTTTAACTTATCATTTATAGGATCAATATATTTTTCATATTTTCCACTAATATAAGAATACTCTATTATATCATTTAATTTTGTCATATTTCTTTCGCTAATCTTTACTATTTCATCTACTTCTGATTTTTTTATCTTTATATTTTCACTTTTATATATATCTTTACATAAAATTTTAATATCTTCCTCATTTGGTAAAGATACTCTAATTTGACAAAAATGACCCGTATACTTTCTTTCAAATAATTTATTCGAAACTACAATAAAAATATTGAATGAATAATATCTCTCTATATAAAATATTATAATTTTAAATACCGAAGGTTTCAATAAATATACATTTTTTAATAAAATAATATTCTTTTTATTTGTAAATGAATAATTATCTTTATTTACAATTTTATCCATAAAAGCACAAACAAACGTAGTATCATTAAAATTGTAGTTACTAAAAATTACCTCATAATGATATTTACTCCTATAATAATCTATATCCTTACTATCATTCTTAAAATTTTTTAATTCTAACTTACATATATCATTATAATATGTTTGAATATAAAATCTTGAAAGAGTATATTTTCCACTACCAGAAACACCGTATAAAAATAAATTTAGAATATTACCGTTTTTCAATATATTTAATAATTTTATCGCGATATCATTATGTATTATAAAATCAGACAGTTTTTTTGGAATATTTTTATTTATATATAAATCATTTTCATTTATTTCAACTTTTTCTATCTTTTTTTCTATTTTAAAAAAATGTTCCATTTATCATTAACAGATTACTAAATATATGATTTAACATTTTTAAATAAAAAAATATATCAATTTTATATTAATTTTTTTTATTAATTACTGATTGTTCATTTACAATACTTATTAAATGTTGAAACATCATTTACAATACTTATTAAATGTTGAAACAAAATACTTAAAAAAAATATTCATCCCAAATCTCAATATTGTACTCTTATTATATAATACCAGTCCACCCTCTAACATATCTTTATTATTAATTGAAATTAATAACATTTTAACAACTTTTCGAGTATCTTCTTGTTTTCTTTTATCTTCTTTGATAACCGAATCAACTTTTAAATTCAGATTTCTTAATGATTGTATTTTATTCCAATATTCCAAATCATACTTTCCCTGACTCATTATTATAATTAAATTAAATTTTTTTTTTTTTTTAACTAATTATAATTCTATTTTTAAAACATTTTTTTGTACACGATAATAATATAAAATAATAAGAAATACCAACTAAAAAAAATAATAAAAGAAAAGATATTCCTTCTTCGTGTATTTTTTGAATATTAGTAAAATTATAAATAATACTCAAAGAAACCATATAAAATATCATTAATACAAAAATAATGATATAATATGTATAATGTTTATATATCAAAATATTTATTTCCTTTTTACATAACTCACAATTCCTTTTTATTTTTAATTTATAATTAACCTTTTTTTTATTTACTTCCAACCACTTTAATAAACATTCTAAATGAATATTACCCATACTTCCCTTACAGTCGCAATATTTTTGCGGATTTAATACATTTTCATAACAAATGCGGCATTCGTGAATATTTTGTATCCCTTCTTCTAATACATTTTCATTTAATATATTTTCATTTAATACATTTTCTTCTATTTCACTTTCACTTTCACTTTCACTATTTAAATTTGTTAATAATTCCATAATTTAAATTTAATATTATTATATTTACTATATCAATCTTATAAATATATTTATGAATAAACTTTTATTTCTCTTATTACTTTATTATGTTCCTACCGAATCTTATAAATTTAATAATGTTCAATATATAAGTGTAAATTTATATTATAATAAGTCATTATGTCATAATAAAACAACATATTTGTATGACTTAGTAAGAATTCCCGTAAATTGTAATTGTTTTACAGGTAGAAAAAAATGTATTCGTAAAATAAATCAAAATATAATTTTAGATAATAATCCTGATTTATTGGAATTTGAACCATTCTTATCTTTTAATAAAAATAATGAAAAAAAATGCTTACCTTTATATAATCAATCATATTATCAATATCACTATAATTTAACTAATCAATATTGCTCCAAAGATAGAGTTATCTTCAGTATTATTTATATCATAATCATACATGCAATCGCAATAATATTATATTTTCATTACAAACAAAAATATAAAAAAAAAAAATATTGTATCAGAGATTAGACGAAATTGCGGGAATAGAATTCGATAATTTTTTAGAAGATTAAAATATTTTACTTAAAAAGAAATTAAAAATATTATAAAAAATGGATTTATCATCACATATTTCTAATACCAAATTCTCTACCTGTATTCTCAATGCGTCTGGACCCATATGTTCTATAGAAGAAGAATTAATAGCAATAGACGATAGCTCCGCGGGTGGAGTGGTTACTAAAACTGCCACATTTGAAAAAAGAGAAGGAAACGAAAAACCCAGATATTATGATCATATGTTAGGTTCTATTAATTCTATGGGATTACCTAATCAAGGACACCAATATTATATTAAAGTATCAGAAAAAATAAAAAAAACATATATTATTTCAATGTTGGGAATGACATTAGAAAAAACAATACTCATTTTAACTAATATTTTAATAGCAGTTAAAAATTTCAATAAAAAAATAGACGGAATTGAAATAAATTTATCTTGTCCTAATATTGTAGGAAAAGGACAACTAGCATATGATTTCAAGTCTTTTAATACATATTTAAATGAATTATGTACCATATATGAAACTATAACATATAATATGGAAAATAAACCTATTTTAGGTATAAAATTACCACCTTATTTTGAATTAGACCACTTCGAAACAGTAGCAAATATAATTGTAAAATACCCTATTAATTTTATCACCTGTATTAATAGTATAGGTAATGGACTTATTATCGATTACAAAAACGAATCAACTGTTATTAAACCAAAAGATGGTATTGGCGGAATCGGCGGCAGTTATGTTAAACCAACCGGTTTAAGTAATGTTAGAAATTTCTATGTCCAATTCCAAAAATTAAATAAAAATATTAATATTATTGGTTGCGGTGGTATTGAAACTGGTAGAGACGCATTTGAATATATTTTATGTGGGGCAGATTTAATACAAATTGGCACACAATTTTATAAAGAAAATACTAATTGCTTTAAAAGAATATTAAAAGAATTAGAAGGTATTATGAAAATAAAAAATTATAATAATATTAATGATTTTAAAGGTAAATTAATAAATCTGTAAATTAAACATCTGAACTTTCTCTTACTTCAATATAATCTTCATTATAAGAGCCTGCTTGTACATCTTGGTAATCATAAGGAGTTTCTTCATTATATTTTATTACTTCACCTTTATTATATAATGGATTATCGTAACTAACTGTTCCATTATCTCTATTTTGTATTTCCAAATTATTTAATTTTTTCTTATTAGTATAATTTACACCTATCATTACTATTCCAAATATAAGTATAATACTACCTAAAACACCTAATACTACATAAAGACCTGTTAATTCTTTCTTCTTTTTTTTACTATTTGAAGAAGAACTATCCAGTTTTCCTATATTAATACTAGTTGTTATAGTACTAGTTTGTGAAGTTGTTGTTTGCGTTATAGTACTACTAGTTTGCGAAGTTGTTGTTTGTGAAGTTGTTGTTTGTGAAGTTGTTGTTTGTGAAGTTGTTGTTTGCGTTATAGTACTACTAGTTTGCGAAGTTGTTGTTTGTGTTATAGTACTACTAGTTTGCGAAGTACTAGTTTGAGAAGTAGTTGTACTTGTTATTGTAGTAGTATAATGACTATTCTTTTTAATAAAAGTATAATTTTTATTTTCAATATGTCTATGCGAATTATAAAGATTCCCTTCTCCATTTAAACCTATAGAAATACTACCACATACTTCATTACTATCGCACTGTTCAACTAAACTGTCAATGGTCATATTTTGTTCGCTAATAATTCTCCCTTTCATTAATCCAATACTATCCTTTATAATAGTGTAATTTGGATATACATATCTAGACATTTGAAAATCACAACCATGCTCACACATATCATAATTAAAAATTTCATATCCAATTTGGTCATTATCAAAATAATCATCATTATAATAATCATAAAAATTCATAGTTCCATTATAATCCAAACAATTACACCTATTATTTTTATCAAATAAATCACAACCCTCCATACATGAATAATAATCATTATCATAATAAAAATTAATATTACAATATGTATTACACCCGAAATAATAATTACAATCATTATAAAAAAAAGAAAAATATTCTTCAGGAACACTTAATAAATTTCCATAAGGAGGTAAATATAAACTTCTTTCATATATGCCTACTCTTATAATATTTAATTTCTCTGTATTATCTTCTCCTATAAAATCTAACCTTACAAATGTAGCAGGATGTTCATACTCCCCCATATCAAAAGATTGAAGCATAATATGTTCTTTTCCTTCTTTATGTGAACAATTAGAAGTATCTAATACACCTATTAAATTAAAATTAATATCGTCACTACTTATACTTACATTTGCTCTTACAGATGAATTCTCAAATATATCAATAAATATATCATCACCCGGATTATTCATTACCGATTCATCCACAAAAGAAAATGTTATACTATATCCGGGATAAAAAGATAAATAAGTATTATTATTTTCTCCCAATACCATACTAAAATTCTTATTTAAGTATTCTTTATGTTCTCCAGAATCTTCAACCATATTTTCAGTAATAAAACCACCGTGAGCAAATGAATATTTATGGTGTCCATAATGAATATACCTTACAACATTATCCACGAATCCGTCTCCTTTAAAATGCTGGAATGTTCCATTTAAACCTGGATAAATTTGATAACAACCATCTGGAACTATTTGCTTTAATAAATACATACCATTTTCTAAATTATCAAAAGTAAAAGCAGTATTTGCCATAACTTCTTGATTTGGTTCCCCTTCGTCTAAAATTCCATTATGATTTAAATCAAGATATAATGTTGAATTTTTATTAGTTTCCGGAACATCCCACAAATATCCTTCTATAGAATATTTATATTCCTTAAATATACTATGCTTAACCTTAATATAACTATAAACTGTTGTATTAGTTTCAACTGGTTCCCCTAAATTAGATAAACACCTACATTCATAATCACCAGTATAATTCTCGAAAATACCTAAACAATTATCGTCATAAGCACAATTCCACTTACATTCTGTAGTATTATTTACTGTATTATTTATTAAATAATTATTGTCATTTCCTGTACTAAACATATAATCATTACCAACTATATCACCATATGATAATAGATAATCAACCTGCGTGTTATCATTTATCTTATAATCAAAATTACTTCCTAAAATAGGAACTATCAAAGCAAATAAGTAAAATAACTTAGTCATTTATAATTGAATTTTTATAAATTTAATTATAAATTTCTTTTTAAATATTATTTTTTAAATATAATTTAGATAGTTCCATTATAAGAAGGAGGTTTCTCTGTATTATTTATTAAATTACTATACCCACGACGCCTTCTAATTAAAACATGATTACCGTCTGAATTAAATATAATATTATACATCCAATATACAAGTCCAAAAGCACACGTAATACCTCCACACATAATAAATAAAACCAATAATATTGTCATTGTCTGTCTATTTATACATATATTGCCAAATAAAATTATATCGGCCCTTACTGGATATGAACCACACATATCACATACTCTCCCATTTTTAAACTCGCATTGTGAACCATTTACAAAAGTATTATTTAGTTTCCATTTTTGAGATTTAAAATCACTGGAATTAAATAATGTATTCATACATTGAGAAGTATTTAGACAATTACAATCCATATTATAATTATTATTCGTTTTTAATAGAATATCCTCGTTATTTAAACATTCTTCCATATTCTCATAAAACCTTAATTTTACGTTCTGATTAAAATAATTGTTATGATTATCTGTCCCATTACTTATATTTGAAAATATACTGGTTATATTATTATTAAATATATGAGGGTCATTAAATCCATTAACAGTAAAGACATTTAATAGAAATAAAGTAATCATTATTTTTTTAAAATTCATTTATGTGATAAATAATATTTTCTTTTTAAGTAGTCATTTTTGATTATTATTTTTATAAATATATACTAACAATAACAACCCTCTATAATCTTAATATTTTGTAATCCAAAAGGACTTTTAATCTGTTTTATTACAAATTCTTTATTACATAAACTTCCTGTATCACATTTGCCAATACATTGTCCTACATCTAAAGTTACTTCAAAATTCGTTCCTGTATGATACGTTTCTTCTAATTTTTCTCTATGACATTTTCTCATATCTAAACAATCACAATCTTTTATATGTCTAAATTGTTGAAATCCATTGGATAAATAAAAAGAATGAACTGTTTGATGTATAGGTAAACATTGTTCGCAATTCTCATATATAGTTGTTAATCTTAAAAAATCAACCGCCGAATCATCTTGAACTAAAACATCTAAATTACCGTCTACCACTACATTATTAACTATACTTATACCACCATTTAAATTATTCAAATCAAATGTTGTACATAAATTATCCCCTGGATTCCAATTCCCCCCGTTTAAAACAGGTAATCCTATACCCCATAATCCATTTCCATTAGTTCCAAGTCTTAAACTATCAGTATTAGTTAAAGACACTTGGACCGCCTCCATACAAATATCCAATAATAAAGTTCTAATAGGACATTCACTTTTTCTTATACATTTTTCGAATGTATGAACGAAACACCTATTATCCATAAATATATCAAAACCACTCTGAACACCTAAAGGACATATTCCAGCCGCACTATTCAATAATAATAAAGACGGATTTGATACTTCCATACCATTTGTTATACTATAATTATCCTCTACACTAGCAAGACAAATATTATCTCTTTGTTCGCATTTCCCATAACACCTACCAAGAGGGACTTTAATAGTTCCATAATGATTCTTAACACCGCAATTTTGACATTCGCACTCTTGAATCACTTTAACTTTAACTTTTCCTTTTTTAACTTCTTTATAATCGAATATAGAAGGAGAACAAATATTTTTACTAACTTGTAAATCACTATCTAAACTACTTTTACAAATACCAACACATTTCCCTACATCTACCTTTTACCAAAATGAAGTTCATACTTTGGTTTTCTACAGCATTTACTTAAGGGAAGACAATTTTCCCATTTACAAACATTTCCACCTAAAACACCCTTACACCTATCAGAACCATATGGATTAAGTTGAGAACAATCATAATTCGCGGATAATAAATCATTATTCTTCTTTTTATGATGATCTATACAACACATATTCTCATTATCCTGTATTTCTGGTTTATAATATACTTGATTCTAACTTATTAGGTAAAGAATCACTTGATTCTAACTTATTAGGTAAAGAATCACTTGATTCTAACTTATTAGGTAAAGAATCACTTGATTCTAACTTATTAGGTAAAGAATAAATAGAATTAACTAAAGTTAAAAATACTAAATATTTAAAAAAATATAGAATCTTATTTTTAAGTATAAAAAATTATAATAAAAAGAAAAATTAAGCAAAACCGTGTTCTATCATTTCATAACTATATATTATACCTTTCTGAAGTTCTTCTTTGGTATAATATGTACCATCCTCTTTTTTAATATATAAATCTAATTGGTTATTACAAGTATGAGATCTTATAATTACGTTATCATCATTTGTCATAAATTCTATACTATGTGCAGTATTATTAAGTGTAGAAGAACCAGTCCAAAAGAATAATAATTTTTTTAATTGGTCATTATCTAATTCATATATTATATCTATTATTATATCTACATATTCATTTTTTTTCCCCTCTGGTATACTAGCCATTTTTTTATAAGTAATTAAAGACAATAATTTTTCTACATCTATCATTCCAATATAAGTTGCCTTCATAAAATCGCCTTCTGTAATTAAAGATTTCCTATCTTGGTCGCTAAAAAATAATTTTTCATTGACAGATTTGCTAAAAAAAGACTTAAATCCTTTGGTAAAGAAATAATTTTCTTTATGTAAATATCTTTCATATTTATCTAATAAATATAAAAATGTATAAGCTAAATTATATTGTTGTGGTAAAACTAATTCACTTACTTTATTTTTTTTTAATTCTTTTTCTGTGAAAAAAAACTGTAAATATTCAGGGTCTATAGTTTCTAAATCAATTAAACTATCAAAATCACTATTATTATTGTCATATTCTTCTTCAATCATATATTTTACCATATCTATATCGTCGCCTTCTGTATCGTCTGTATCCTTTTTAAATATAGCATAAATATCTATCCAATTACTTAAATATTCATTAGTTAGTCTATTTCCTATATAAGAAGAAAAAGGAATATCCATAATTATATTTTTATTCATAAAATCACCATTATCCACTGCTAATAATTTTGCCAAAGTTAAACCACTTATCATATACATATATTTCAAATTTCGTTCTTGTATAGTTTTGTCTTCATTTTGAATTAATTTGTTATCTTTACTTCTCTTTAGTAAAACATTAATATTTTCTATTTTTATTTTACTATAATCTAAACCAGAACTATATTGAGAAGAATTTGTATTTTCTTGGTTTTTAAGGATTTGTTTATTTTGTATTTTCCTCCTATTTTCCTCATTTTTCGATTCTTTTATTAATCTTTGTAATCTTACATTTGCTCCTCCTCTAATTTTTTTTGTTCTAAATTTATTATTAGTATTCTTTTTAGTTATTATTTTTCTTTTCCCTCCGAATAATTTTAATTTTTTACCATATATATGTTCATCTCTAGATTGTTTTATACTAATTTCTTCAAAAAATGTATTTTTGAAAGAAGAACTTACAAAAGAAATATAGTCTGCTCTAAGTCCCCCATAATCCATACCCATACCGCCTTTAAATTCAATTAATCCAATAGGTTTATTTATACATTCTAAAACAAATCTATCCAAATTAAAACTATTCCTAATATCTTTATAGTTTTCCATATTCAAATAATTTAGTGTTCTATCAATATATGTTTTTACATAATGAGGTATTGTTAAATCGTCATTTCTAGTAATCTTATCTTCTCTTTTTGTTAAATCGGGATTATCATTATTTTTAGTTAAAAATAAAAACGACTTTCTAGGAATATTAACTGAATATGAATAAGCATTTTGTTGAGCAGTAACTGGATAAGAATAAGCATGTTGTGGATTTACAATTCGCGAATTATTTATTGTTGAAAAATTATCAATTGACTTTATAAATTTAATATTTATAGTATCTATTACTTCCCCATTATTATATTTGAACCATTTCCCGTCAACCAAATTATGTTTTTCATAATTAGAATTAAAAGGACAAAAAAATATTGTATCAGGGATTACTTCTTTTATTTTAATATTATAATTTATTTCTTCATCATATGAGATAGTTAATAATAAAAAAATTATTTCTACATAAATCCAACAACCTTTATAATAAGTTATAATTTTAGTTCTTTTTTCTTCATTTGGTATAATCTCCATATTATATAATGATAAATATACTTCAATTTCAAAAAATAAATAATTAAAATTACCATTTATTTTAAAGTAGTTATATGTATTTTTGAAAATTTCACCTTCTGGTTGATTTATAGGATCAGTTATAATTTGTATATCTCCTTCATATGGAACAGTTCCTATATTATAATCATTTCTACATATTAAATTATTTATATTATCCGCCGTAGCATTTTCTAATAATTTTAATCTTTCTATATAAGGTAAATTATCTATAATTTTAATATTATAATCTATTTTCAAATATAAATTATTTGAAAGTTTATCTCTATCTACACGTAATTCATTTAAAATTCGATCTATATCTTCTATTTCAGGCGCTTCTTCTTCAGAAATAGTTAATAAGTCAATACCAATATTAATTACATTTGAAATTAAACCAACTAGAGGTATTCTCTTATCATAATCTTCATATAATTTATGTATCATATATATAGGAAAAAACATATCATTCTTATGATAAAATAAACACCAATAATTATCATTGCGAAATTCATCATCATCATTTGGCAAAATTCTTAAAATATAAAATTTTGTTTCTTCCATATATTCATTATTTTTGGCATTGTAATATCCATATATATTATTCCCACCAATACTTAATTCATTAATTAAACCATAAATATATTTATTACATATTTTTTCTATTAAATCATTTGTAATATTATTATTTCTATGTATTTCAAAATTATACTTTCTATCTTCTTCTTTTTCTAATTCTTCTTTATTTAATACCGATATTTCTTCTATATTATAAAAATTTTTTTTATTTATGTCATATACTTGCGGTTTAATATATTCTATATTTAAAATCACATTAACTGGTTCGCAAATATTAAATTCAGTTTCAAAATCAACACCCATAGAATCATAAATTTCTTCTTCTTTATTTATCAAATATAAATAATCTTCGTCTTTTTCTTCTATATCTTCATCATTGTCTCCGTATTTATTATAATGTACTAAATGTAATTTATTTTCAAAGGTTTCATATTCGCCTCTATTAGTATTAGGTAAATTAATAAAAAAGAACAATGGAAAATCTTTATTAGTTAAATAAATTTCATTTATATAAACTCTAACATATTGGTTTTTAATACGTATTGGTTTCTGTATATATAAACCATAAAAAATATTTTTAAAATCTTCTAATTCCATATCAGATAAAAAATAATCCCTTATAATATTACTATTTTCTTCCTCTGTTATTTCTATATATGAATAATCATCTTCTGTTAATAATAATGGATTTATATTTATCAGATTATCTATACTTTCTTCAGTTAAATGAAATTTTTGGAATACCTCTCTTATTGAATTATTACCTTCTATATTATTAAAATTATTTATACCAGGTATTGTATTATTTGTTATTGCTCCTCCACTTAAATTAAAATTTTGAGGTTGTTGTAGTTGTGTTTGAGGAGGAGAAGGAAAAATAAAATTGTATTGTTCTGGAGGAGTTTGTGGGGGAGAAGGGAAAATAAAATTTTGAGATTGTTGTGGAGGAGATGGAAGCAGTAAGTGTGCTGGTATTTGCGGAACAGGAGTTATAACTAAATTTCTTAATTCTCCAACTTTATTATAATTAGTAAAATCTTCCACAACCATTTTCCGAAATTTAGTTAATAATTCTATTGAAGAATAATTGGAATTTTTCATATTTTTTATTCTTATATCTGACATATAATCAATACATTGAAAAAGTGATTTTCCATCAATAGAATCAATATCTTCCTCTTTTGCTACTTTTTTAGTTTCCTCTTTCATTTTTTCAATATTAATTTCTTTTAATTCATCTACTATTCTTTTTATTCTCATAAATCTAATTGCTTTAAACTCTTCAAATTCTTTTTCCAAATCTCTATCTTGTTTATCAATATCTATAGTATTAATAAAATTAGGAGAATTATTATATACTTGATTAGAATTATTATTAGAACTATAATTCAAATTTAATCTAGCGTTATTTTCTCTTGGAGGAACTACTCCAAATGTTGAATAATTATTAGACATACTCCCTCTGACATTACTTTCTTCTCTTTGAACAGGTATACTCATTCTTTATGTATATATATATATATTTATTTTATATTTTTTTATATTCATATTTTAATGATATTCTATATAATACTAATTATTCTTATTTTATCTCTTACACTAAATGGTTTTCTTAAAAAATCTCTAACTAAAGAAGTAAATACCGACGAATACTTATTTGTTATGTGCCATATTATTTTTCTAGCCACATATATTTACATTTCTAGTAAATATATATTAGGGAAAAATAATATTAGAAAAAATATTTTTAAAAAATTAGATAAAAAAACAATATTATTATTCATATTTTGTGGTGTTAACGCTATTCTTGCTTCGGCTTTATTCGTTTACCTATTAAAAAGCAGTGACGTTTCATATATTATTCCACATACCAGTTCCTTATTAATTGTATGTACTTTATTAATAGGGTGTTTATTTTATAAGGAAAAAATGAATACTACAAAAATAATAGGTATAGTATTAATTTTGGCAGGATTAACATGCTTAAATATAAAAGATAAAAAATCTATAGGTCAATCAAACATTTAATTTTAATTTAATTTCTTCTTTTGATAAACTACAACCTTTATTAAATTTTATATATTCGTCCATTATTGAAAAATCACAAGGTCTTAAAATAGACCAATCAGTTTCATCCACTAATAATCCTAATTTAGTATAAATATATCCTACTAAGGCACTACACCAAAATCTATCTGTTTTTTGCGGATATAAATCTTTCCTAAATAAAGCAGGTAACCAATCTTGAGGCAATATATCATATGGTTTTTTATATACTACATTATGTATCTCTTTTAATTTTTCATCATTAAAAAGTGTTAAAGGACAATTAACTTGTCGAATAGAAATTTCTGCTCCTTTAGAATTATTAATAATTTCTTCAAAAGGTGTTATTTGAACTCCTAACTTTATTTCATTATCTTGTGGATCGGTTATCCCTTCCCAACCAGATTCCCAAACATATAACCCTTTTAATTGTGGTTCTATAAAGGTAGGGTCTTTTAATATTAAACCTATATGTGTATAGTTACTATGAGTGGCAAATCTTATCATATTGGATAAAATACTCATTAATCCTTTGGGGCGACTATTAAAAAGTATTAAATCGCCTGTTTTAAGATTTGTTATGGTATCTTTATTGTAATCCATATACTTATTATTGATATTAAAAAAAAATTGATTTTTTAATTACTATTAATTTTAAATATAAAAATGATGTACAAACTACTTACAATTTTGATTACAGCAACGCCACAAGTTGCGGGAAAGTTTCTTTTTCCGGATAATGCGGATTTCACAATCAATTACTTCAACAGTTCTACGTGCGGAGCAAATACAACCGCAAAAAATTCAACTATTAAAAGTTTGTGTCTAGAAACACAATACGATGGTGGATATCCAAAATGTTGTAACACAATGCTTCAAGATGTGGGACTAGTTGAAAACACCACATTTGATAAATGTTACACTTATACAACTGTTAACTCTACTATTAGTGGTGTTATGTATCACTGCGAACTTACAAATATGAAAGGAATTACTACAGAGGAAACATTCAGTTATATTGGAGCATTTCTGCTCTCAGTACTACTTGTAACTTTCCTATGTGGATGTATCTATAAATGCGCGAAATCGCGTAGTGGATATGATAGAGTATAGAAGATAAATTACAATATTATTTCAAAAAAAAATTTTTATTTTTTTTTTTTACCATTTAAAATGAAAAAAATTATAATTAAATTAAAATGCTTATTACAAATTATATAAATGATACAAATTATATAAATGATACAAATTATATAAATGATACAAATTATATAAATGATACAAATTATATAAATGATACAAATTATATAAATGATACAAATTATATAAATGATACAAATTATATAAATGATACTAATAATAATATAACAACACAGGTATTTGGTTATTTAGGTGCTTCCACACTTATAATAACTTTATTGCCGCAAATATATTTAACTTATAAAACAAAAAAAGTAGAAAATTTATCATTCGTGTTTTTATGTTTACAAGAATTAACTTGTGTTCTATTCCTTATTTATGGAATAATGCTTAAAGAAATACCTCTAATTGTGGCGAACTCTTTAGTAGGAATACAGGGAATTTCTCTTCTTAGTATGAAAATTATGTATAAATAATTAATGTATAAATTATCTCATATGTGATAATAAACTTCTTTTCCTAGACATTATACTTCGTGAAAAACTATGTAGAAATCGTGTTTTATTATTTACCAAAAATATTATTACTAAACCTACTAAAATAGTAAATACTCGTAATACAACTTTTATTATTTTTTTTCTATCTTCTTCATCTTGAAACTCATTTGAAGTTTCTAATAATTTTTCCCTTTCCCGATTTTCTAATTCCTTTAAAGTATTTTTTTGTGCCTGATTTATTTTATTTTGTTCTTGGACTTTTATAATTTCTGGATTTTCAGATAATAATTTATCTATCTTAAATAAATATTCTTTTAATAATTTCTTATATTGAACTATACTTGTTTCTAATATTTTTACATTTTTAACTTCGTCTTTTATCCAGTTTCGAGTATTATTATCATTTACAGAAGACATTTTTGCGATATTTTTCCAAGAACGTACTATTTCTGCTTCTCCGTCGAAAATATGATTTGTTATTTGTAATAATGTATTATGTAAATTATAGATATTATCATTATTTACTAAAAAATCTTGATACTGTTTAAAATCCCACGCAGTTCCATCACCATATAAATGATCCATTATACAATAATAAAAGATAATTTTTTATAAAAAAGATAAATCAAATAAAAAAATTGCCTCAATTTTTATTAGTCAAATCAAATCAAATAAAAAATTGATTTTATTTTTTCTTAAATAGTAAAATATTTATTATGCCGAAAAGTAGTAATTCAAAATGTATTAAATCTAAACACGGGCATAACTGGGATTATCATAATCATTATAATGAACTCATTTATTGTGGTAAAAATTGCCCTTGTTGTAGAGCAAAAATACAAAAAGAAAAAGGCACTATTGAATTTGGTGCTTGTAAGATTTGTCTAAAACATTAATTTACTTTTCTATAATTTTTTATATTTTATATTCTTCTACACTAATAATTTTATCATATATTTTTTCATATTCTTCACCTTGTAATGTATTTAATTTTTCTAAATCTTGTAAAGTTTTATCTAAATATATATTTTCAGAAATACTATCCATAATTTTATCATTCTTTTGTACTTCATTTATAAGGTCTCTATTATCTTGATATAATAAACTTTTTTGTTTTCTTTTCATATTTTTTAATAAAAATCTAAGTTTTAAAGGATAATTATCAATAATTCTATTAAATAATATACTATTCTCATATAATAATCTATTAATACAATATTGTGTTAATTTACTACTTATATTATAATTTTTATCATACCACAATACACTATGTGCTAAATATAAATTAGATAAAATATCTGCCATATCACCTGATATAGATTGGTTTTTTTTAATTTCTCCTCCTAATAAAGCTATAAAATTACTTAAATTCGCAAAATCAGAAACTTGTTTTTCTATATTATCTTTACCAAATGATAATTTTGATTTTAATAATAATTTACTAGAATGTTTAATCATTTCATTAAAATTATTTCTAAATTTACCTAAATCATTTGAAACAATACTATCATAAATATCATATACATATGGATGACTTTTATTTAATCCTTGTCCAAAAATTATTAAATTTTTAGTTAAAGTATTACTTCCTTCGACAGTAATCCCAACTGGGATACATTTATAAAATTTCTCTGTAAAATTATTTTCCCCCAAACAAATAGCACTTCCACTATGTATATCCATCGCATTATTTATTACCTTTCGAGCTCTTTCGGTTGTTTGCTCTTTCATAATTGCGGAAATAACTGCAGGTTTATTACCATCGTCTAATATATTATTAGTCATAGCAATACTAGATTGAATTAACCAGGTTTCATATAACATATCACTAAATTTATTACTAACTCCTTCCATATTTATTAAAGGAATATTAAATTGCTTTCTATGTTTAATATAATTAAAAATACCATAAGTTGAAGTTTTAGCAGAAGCATTTGCTGTCGCTGGTAAACAAATACCTCTTCCAGCGGATAAACATTCCATTAACATTTTCCATCCATTACCAGTATTTTCTTCACCCCCTATTATAGTATCTAAATCTAATTCCAATTTCCCTTTAACTGTTCCATTGGGAAATCCAATATTTAAAGGATTATGATAAGTTTCCAATTTTAAATTAGGATGATTTTTTTCTAATAAAAATACTGTTATTCCTTCTTCTCCCTTCTCTAATAAGTTATCAGGATCCTCTAATCTAATAGCAAGACCTACCAAATCAGCAATAGGGGCCAATGTAATATATCTTTTATTGATTTCTACTTCTACAATTCTTTTACTATTTTTAATTTTTAATACTCCTATATCTATTTTTCCCAATGCGTCTGAACCATTATTAGGACCTGTTAAACCGAAACATGGAATAATTTCACCATTTGCTAGTTTTGGTAAATATTTGTTTTTTTGCTCTTCTGTACCATAATTTGATAACAATTCTCCGGGACCAAGTGAATTAGGAACCATAACAGTTACACCTAGAGCTGGATTTTTCGAAGAAATTTTAGTTAAAGTGTCTGATAATTCTTTGATAGATAATTTATTACCTTCATATTTATCCTCTATTAAAAATGAAAAAAATTTATTTTTGGATAAAAATTTTAAAGTATCTTTATAATTATCAGAAGGATAAGAATAATTATTTCCATATTTATCTAATAAATTATCTACTTGATTAAAATCAAAATTGTGATTTTTTTTAACTTCATTTTTTTTAGGTAATATTACATGACCCGAAAATATTTGCCTATCTAAATTAGTATTTCCAGTTCTTAATGCTATTAATTCAGTATCAGAAATACGAGGAACTATTTTTTTAACTTTATTAAAAATAAAACGATACATTTTATATTATTTATTATTTAAAATTGAAATTTTAAATATTGTTTAAACTTATTGAATAAAATGCTTTCTTTTAAAGTTTTTAAACAATTTATGAATAAAACATTTTTACCTCCTAAAACTATTTTAGGTAGGTGGAATTTAGATAGTAACTTTATTAAAACTGATTTAGCAAATCACGATTGTTGTGGAGATAAATTATGTGGTGACCCAAGACTTACCACACTTTATATTCAAAAAAATTTACCTAAAAAATTTAAATAAATATTAAAAATTATTATTAAAAAAAATTTATATTTTTTTTACTTTATATGGTAAAAAAATATAAAACAAAAAAAAAAATTAATTATTCATTATATGCCGATTATCACCCAAAAACAAGTAGAAAAGGATTAGGATATAAAAATAAAGAAAAAGCTTTATATACTATTGAACAAATAAAAAATGAACCTAGAAAATATCAAGTTTCAGTAATTAATACTATGAAAAATAGGGCAAAATATCATACAAGTCAAACAAAAGATATGAAAAAAGCCATTAAAATTTTTAATAAATGGTTAAAAAATAATAAAAAATAATTTTATTTTGTTGCACTTGTATTTATATTTTTATAACCGGTAGGTTTTTTGAATTGTTTTATTTCTTTACTTGGAGAAGTTAAATTAAGATATTGAAAAAGTTTATAAATATATTCCATATTAATTATAAAATAAATATATTATTTAAATCAATTTAATTATCTATTTATAAAAATTATTTAGATATTCTAATTCCATTTTTTTATAATACTTATTTAAAAAATTGTTAATTATAATATCTAATATGAAAGGTTACGTTATTGGAATTTTAGAAATTGCTTTATATTTTGTAGGTTCTATTTTTGTTAGAAAATCATTTCAACAATTACAAACTATTAACAGAGCAACATACTTTTGGGTAATGATGACTATTTTAACTGGTGTATGGGAAATTGCTTATATTTCAGATTATAAGAATATAACTGATATGGCGCATCAACTAGTCAATACCAGTCAACACGTTTGGACTAATAATTATGATATTAGTTATTTACTACCTTGGAAACTATCACATATTTTCTATGCAGAATATGGCGCATGGGCAGATAGAGAATATATGTCAAATAGTGATGATTGGAGTAGAATTATAGAAAGTTCTCATTGTACTCAGTGTGCTTTATTTTCTTTACTTGCAATAACATTTAAGATATTTGGGAATCATAATAATTATTTGATATGTTTATCTGTTGCGATGGGAACTCAATTTATGAATAGTTTCTTATATATGTTTGCGTATTTCTGGCAAGAAAGAGAACCTGATAATGTTAATTATCCTACACCAGATTTCCCGAGTGACGCATGGTTATTTAAGAGGGCATTTATGTGGGTAAATATATTTTGGTTAGTTATGCCATTTTATACTATTGCGTATTATATATTTGAGAATTGGAAAATAAAAAAACCAATTGTAAATGATTTAGAAAAAAATAAATTAATTGATTAAAAAAAAAAGTTATTATATAGTAAATGAAAAAAACCAAATATTCAAATAGAAGATATATAAAAAATAATAAAAAAACTTATAATAAAAAAACTCTTATTAATAAAATAAAAAGGAAAATTGGAGGAGCAAATAATAATAATAAAATAGATATTGATAAATTATTGACTAATAAAAAAAATATAGATGAATTCTTAAAAGCTATGGAAGTACCTTTTAAGGATTTTGAACAAAAATTTAGTAACTCTAAAAAATCATTAGTAATTTTAGGTTTAGATGAAGAAAGTATTCCTAATAGACCCAAAGATATGGATTTTACAAAGGAAGAAAATATAGAACAAATTTATTGGTTTCAAAAAGAAGAAGAAGAAGAAGGAGAGGGAGCAGTAAAATATTGGGAATTTATACTTAAATTAAAGCATGATGATATATATATTTATTTTAGTGCTTTTTGTGATATAAAAGGTTGTGAAGACTGGGAAATTATGGAATTTTTCGCAAGTAAAGATATTAAAAAATTAATGGGAGGAATTAAAGACACAATTAGTTATGAAGATAATTATAAAAGAATATATGACTCTTTAAATAGTGAAATTGCACCAACAAATAAAAATACAGACAACTATATTAAAAAAATATCATATAGTAATAAAAAAATTTCAGTAGAGTTTACCAATACATTTAAACCAAGAGAAAATGATAATTATCAAATAAATATAGAAGGCATTATAATAAATTTTACTTTAAGCGCACTGCTTACAGTATATAAAAAAATAAAACCAGAGCAAATTAAAGAAATATGTAGTAAAAAAAGTATTACAGACACTTCACCATTTAAAATGAGTGTTAATATTTTATCGAAAGAAGGGAATATTTATAAAATAATAAACATTTCTAAAGAAAAATCCGCACAACCAAGTGTAAATTTAATAAGAGAATGTAAAGGAATACCTGAACCCAAAACAGAAAGAAGACCAGAAACAGAAAGAAGACCAGAAACAGAAAGAAGAGTAGAGATAGTAAATAGAGCAGGTGATTTCTTACACGATGTAACAGAATATAATAAATATTGTGCTAGATTAGATGAAGAATATAAAGCAAAACATGATGAATTACATAAAATTATGGGTTATTTAAGACAAATAACAAGTGAAATGAGGGGAATGAAAGTAGGTAATAAAATAATTAAAAAAATAATTTACAGTTTAGAAAATTTATATTTTGGAGATAGATTAGATTTAAACAAAATGAGAGAAAGCCAAGATAAATGGAAAGCAGAAGCAAAAATAAATAGTACTTATATTTTAAATTCCTTAAGAAGATATAAAAGTAAACAGAAAGGTAATAATACTTCAAGGGGTCGACCACCACCTGTACCACCAACAAGACCAACAAGACACGCAAGACCAGCACCATTCTTACCACCAACAAGACCAACAAGACACGCAAGACCAGCACCATTCTTACCACAAGCAAGACCACGACCAGCACCATCAGCACCACCAGCACCACCAGCACCACCAGCACAATCAAAAACACCAGAAGAAATTATTGAAGAATGGACTAAATCTGATACTTGGAAAGCAGAAGAAATTATTGAAGAATGGACTAAATCTGATACTTGGAAAGCAGAAGCAGTTAAATATGCGAGGGAAAAAGGCTATCAAATAGATAATATGTTAGCATATTATATTACGTATTATGGTTCTGTCGGAGGTAGATTTAGATGTGATGCTAATTTTCAAGAACTAAATGAAGGCCGGTGGGGAGACCCTCCTTTGTGGGGTTGGAGACAACCTTGTGAAAAACCAGAAAATATACAACCAATAAATAACAATATTTAGAAACTGATGTATTAAACAAAACCATTAATTAATATTTCTATTATAAATATTTTTCTATCTATTTATTATATAAATGACTAAAAAAATATCCAAAAAAAAAAATAAAAAAATGAAACAAAGAAGAACTTTAAAAAAAAAAAATGTTAAAGTAGGAGAAGTAATAGGTATGGGGTCATATGGGTGTGTTATAAATCCTAGTATTATACTTATTAATACACAAGACCCTTATAGTATTGTAAGTAAACTAATTGAAAATAAATATGCGGAAAAAGAACTCGCTATATTACAAGATTTGCAACAAATTGATCCGGAAGGATTATATACAAGTATATTATCTGGGTTTTCTCCTTTAACTCAAGAAATAATTTTGAAACAAAGCAGAGAAACACAAGAAGATATTAAGCATTGTATTAATAGAAAGTCTACTCAAAATATAAGTATAATAAATACAACTAATATTGGTTTAAGTTTAGAAAATCACTTGAAATTCATAGATAAAACACAACTAACTGAAAGAGAAAGATTTATAAAAAATGATATTCATAATATTAAAGTAAATTTCAGAGAAATAGTATGTAATTTATTAGAAGGATTAAATCATTTCCATAAAAATAATATTATTCATAGGGATATTAAACCAGAAAATATTGCTTTTGGAAAACATATTCGGGAATATGATTTTACTTTTTTAAATAAAAATGGGAAAAATGTTTATTTAGGAAGAAATATAAACCATTATAATTTTGAATTTATATCCAAAGAAGTAAAAAATAAAACTAAATATGAATATTTATGTAAATATTTAGATTTTGGTCTATCTCTTAATTTCAGTAAAGATAAAAGAGAAGAAATAGGTAGAGAATTACAAATAACTGGTTCAAGAATATCGAAAAAAGAACTAATGACTCAAGAAATGATACATACTCCAGATTATATTATTTCTACAGCAGAACAAGCAGATATTTTTATTCAACAATTATTTAGCGGGACTGTTATGTTTATGCCCGTTGAACATTTTGCCGTGCTTATTAAAATGATTAGAAAATTCCCCATATTACTAAATAAAGGTTTACATACCAGTTATTTAATAACATCAACTTTTATTGGAAATAAACCATACACTGAAAAAGGTATAATAGATTGTTTAATAGAAAGTTGTATGAAACCTTTTGGAGGTGCTTTTAAATTAGACGAATATAGAGAAATAAATAAAATTGTAGATTATTTATTGTCTCTCGAAGATTTAGAAAATTATTTTTTTAAATATCATATTGAAGAAGACGGAAGTGTATTTTTACCATTCGTATTTTATCAAGATTATTATGCCTTAGGATTAACATTGGATACAATATTAAACACATTAAAAATTATTGACAAACCATTAGGTGCTATAATAAAAGAGTTATATAATATTAGTATATTTGGAAGAATGGATATTAATTTAGAGGATATGATTTATAGAATTAGACATTTATAATTAATATAAACAAGTTTCTAATGGAGCAAGCACTTCCTGTAAACATATTTTCCATATTAGTAACCTTTGAAGTATCCCAATTACCTAGATATTTTAATCGGTTGTTTACAAGGGATGTTGAGAATTCCCCCAAAAATATATTGGGTTCCATCCAAGGACCTTTGAAGTATTCCAACCACCAATATATTGAGGATTAAAACTTTTAGCATAATCAAACATATGAATCATAGTAGTAACCTTTGAAGTATCCCAACTACCTATATCTTGATTAAAACTTGTAGCACCATGAAACATACCTCCCATATTAGTAACTTTTGAAGTGTTCCAACGCCCAATATCTTGATTAAAATTTATAGCATTCTTAAACAATTCACGCATACTAATTACTTTTGAAGTGTTCCAACGCCCAATATCTTGATTAAAATTTTTAGCACCATGAAACATATAACTCATATTAGTAACCTTTGAAGTGTTCCAATCTCCTATATCTTGATTAAACTCTTCGGCCTTATAAAACATACGATTCATATCAGTAACATTTGAAGTATTCCAACCTCCTATATATTGATTAAAATTTTTAGCATCATAAAACATACTATCCATATTAGTTACTTTAGAAGTATCCCAATTACCTATATCTTCATTAAAATCTTTTTTAAAACTAAACAAATCAGACATATCCGTAACTTTTGAAGTATCCCACATACTTATATGTCCATATAAGTTTAATGCTTCTCTTTTATCACTAAACCATAATCTAATTTTTTCTCTTAATTCATTATTATACATAGCTTCGATAGCATCCGCTGTTTTTTATATTCATCTTTAATGAATAAATATAATAACCATATAATAATTAAAATAACAATAACTATTTTCCATACTTTTTTATTTTGTTTGTCATATATAATTTATAAATAAAATATTTATTATAAAAATTAGTTATAATACTTAAAAAAATATATATATATTTGCTAATATGAAAATTATTAATACCAATTATGGCGATTTGATATTATATTTTGACGAACGCAATAAAATAAATTATATAAAATTAAAAAATCATTTACAGATTATGACTATTAAAAAAAATTATCTCAATAATAAAAATTTTTATGAAATAGAAACAGTTAATATTAATAATACTTCTACAAATAATGGATTACAATATTATTCTAAAAATGAAACTACTTGTATAAAAAACGGAAATTTAAACTATAATGAAGGATTATTTCATTTAGTATATGATTACAATGAATATTCACCAACTATAAAAGATAAAATGAAGGTAAGATATTTTACAATAGATAAAAAATATAATTCCTATTTGGATTTAATGGAAAGATTAGATAATAATATTGCGAATATCATAAAACGCGGTATTATTAAAAATTTAATAGAAGATTTATATAGTGATATTAGAAATAATATGTTTATAAGTCTATTAGATATATGTGGAATTAAAAATAATAATATTTCTTTCAATAAATCCAATATTAAAGATGAATATCAAAATATTATACTTGAAAATAAACATATGGATTTAAATAAAACATTCTTAGACACGGAATTTTTAATGAAAATTATTTGCGGAATAGAAGATAATATCATAAATGATTTAGATACAGTATTTACATACTTGGAAAATATTAATTAATTATTCTTTTGCTCTTTTGCTTTTATTTCATTATAATCACTTATAATGAATCTTTCTACAATATAATAACAAATTATACCTAATAAGAAACCTATTAATAAATAAATAAACCTTTGGTCTGTCGCACATTGGGGTAAACACGGACCTATACAAACTTGTTGATTTGATTTCATTATATATATTATATATTATTTTTTAGTTTTCATATTAACAAACAAAATACCTAAAATAATGAAAAATAATCCTAATCCTTTTTTAATTGAGAATGATTCATTAAATATTAAATATCCTATTATAAATGTTAACGCAATAATAATACATTGGACTTGTGGTATTAAATAGGATACTTCTGTCATATTAACTACCTTAATAAATATTATAACACTTAGCACTGAATTTAAAACTACGAAAAGTAAAAATGCGTAATCGTCTATTTTAAAATTTTTTAAGACACTAAAATTTAGTGTTTTCTTTAAGAATATGTATCTATATAAATAATACAACCATATAAATATAAAAAATACAGTTGTTGATACTAATAAATATTCATCTATACCCATTTTTTGCGAAACCATTTTTTTTATAAATGGAGAAATAGTCCACGAAAGCACTAATATTATTAGGTATACTGTTAATAATTTCATTTCTTTATAATAATTAAACATTTTAAAATATATTTAATTATTATAAATTATGTCATTTTGGAAAAATTATATAAGTCACCATAAGGGACACAATAAATCTATGACACAATTATCCCAAAGTTATAAGAAATGCCTAAAAGTTATGACTTGGAATGTTCTTGCTCGTATGGCTACTAAACATAATGCGGAAGAACACGCCTATCAACCAATGGGTATTAAGGGTACAGAAGAACATATAGAACAAACAATGAAAAGATTTGAAATTATATTATCAGATATAACAAAATCTGATATGGATATTTTATTTTTACAAGAAGTAGACTATAATTTATTTTATTATCTACATAAATATATTTCAAAAGATTATATTTTTTTTTTTAATTCAGTGCAAGATTATAGATTTACAGACCAATCTGAAACTTTTGGAACTGCTGTTTTATGGAAGAAAAAAAGGTTTGTATTAAAAAAAAAAATTGAGACAAATAGTAAAGATAATAAATATAGTTACAAAAATTGTAACGCAGTACTCTTATATGATAAAAATACTAAAAAAACATTTTATTGTTTGAGTATTCATTTATCAGGAAAAAATATGGAAACCAATAATTTATTATTAAAAGATACATTTAAAAAAATAGATAAGAAATATCCTTTTATTATTTCAGGTGATTTTAATTGTTCCTTTATACAAACTGATTGCTTACAAAATTATAAATTATTGAAAGATTTAGATACATTTCAATTCAAAAAAAAAGATATATCAACTTGTAATTTCGATTTTAATAATAAAAATAAAGAAGCACTAATCGATAGTATTTTCTTCTCACATTTCACAGGAATAACATACAAAATAGGAAAATCAAACTGTAAATTATCATTATATAATAATAAAAAACCATATAGTAATATTAAATTGGGTTCCGATCATTTCTGGATCCAAGGATTAATCCAATTTTTATAATTTTTTTATTTTTATTTTCAAAAAAAAAAATTTTTTTTTTAATTTTTTTTTTTTTGAAATCTCTCTCTCCCTGAGTTTTTTTTAATAGGAAAAAAAAGTATAAAATTTATGAAAAATCCTTATTAAAAATATATTTCGTTAAATAATTATGGTTTAATTTTATTATTAAAATTGTTAATGAAAAAAAGTATAAAAAAAGTATATAAAAAGTATATAAAAAGTATAAAAAGTATAAAAAAAAGTATATTTTTCAATATTTAAAATTAATTTATTTTCATATATTATATAAAGAAATGGTTTATCATAAATGTGAAATCTGTATTTTTTCTTCTAAAATTAAATCACATTTAATACGACACCTAAAAACAAAAAAACATTTAAATAATGAAAAGAATAATGAAGAAGATAATAATAATAATAACATATTGGATACACAAAAGATACATAAAGATACACAAATCGAAAAAAAAGATACACAAAAGATACACAAAAACGCAATTTTAGGAAAAAAAGAAAAAAGTGAAATTTGTGAATTTTGTGCTAAAACATTTAATACTAGAAAAAGTATGTTACGACATATTAGATTATATTGTAAAGAAAAAAAAGAATTTGATAAAATGGAAAATGAAAATAATGAATTACATAAAATTATTAAATCCCAAACAAAACAAATTAATAAATTATTAGAAAAAAGTGTTAAACAAATAAATAATACTCAAAATAATAATTCAAATAACACTATTAACAATACCATTCATATCAATAACTACGGTGAAGAAAACTTAGAAATGTTAACAGACGAATTTAAAGAACGATGTATAACACGTCCGTTTTATGCTGTCATAGATATTATAAGAAAGATACATTTCAATGATGATTATCCAGAAAATAAAAATATGAGACTTGTAAATAAAAGAGATAATAAGATTCAGGTATTAACAGACGGGAAGTGGAAATATAGGTATAAAGATGAAGCAGTAAAATATGCATTCGATGATAGTAATGAACGATTAGAACAATTTTATTTAGAGAAATCACATAAATTTCGAAAATTTATAAAGTTATGTTGCGAAGATATTATAAAGAATATACATGAATGTGAACCGGAGTTAATGAAGGAGTTATATAAAGAAATGGATTTAATATTATTAAATGGATGTTAGAATTTTTTGAATTTTAGAAAATAAAAATATTTTATTAATATATAATGTCAAATAGAAATTCTTCAAATCGTTCTACTAAAAAAGCAGAAAATTTAGATTCATTAATCAAAAAACTATGTAAAACTAAAAAAAATAGACTTTACTATATTAAAAAAATTAATAAACTTCTTAAAGGTGAAAAGAAACAAACAAAAAGAGAAGAACTTAGAAGGTATAAATATATAGCCTATAATATTGAAAGAAAGAAATATTTTAATAATTTAGATACTGCCAGAAAATATGTTAGAAATAAAAATAAAAAAGAAAAAATAAAAAAATGGAGAATTAAAAATAATCAAACTAAATCTCCTATAGAAATATAATTTATTTTTACATTTCAAATTGTTCTGTTAATTCTTTCGTCATATGTTTATCCGATAGTATCTCTCTACAAACACTTTCTACTGTTAAGTAAATAATCTCTCCAGATTGAATGTGATATGTTTTGACATACGTTTCCTTATCTATTTCATATTCTTCTTTCTTATTAACTACTTCTTTCATAAGAGAATAGATATGTTTTTCTTCTAACATATCACTTATAATCTTCTGAAAAGTTTTCACCAAACCGAAATTTTCAATTTGATTTTCCCTTGTTACACCATTATGTATATGCGTTATTATCTTTAAAATAACATTTCAAGTATGACACAAGATCTATATGCCCCGTTTTTACACTTTCAAGTTTATTTTATTTAACAAATTATTCTTATAGTTTATAACTATCAGTTGATTGAGACATTTTATAATTTAAACTTAAAAGAAAATACTTTTTCAATTTATTTAGTATTTGCTTTTTGATATAATTCACTAAGTTTTCCAAACTCAAAAAATACATTCAAAGCACACTCCATATTTTGATTATATTTTATACCATACAAACAATCTAATACACGTATATATAAATATTTTTTATCTTGTAGTAATACTTTATTTATGTCAGTGTCCAATAAATTATTATCTGTAGATAATACTTTATTTATGCCAGTGTCCAATAAATTATTTATGTCAGTTTCCAATAAATTATTATCTACAGATAATACTTTATTTATGTCCTTAATAAATTCCTTTATTGTTATATCCTTCTCTTCTATTTCGTCTATATCATATACTAATTGGTCATATAAAAGGAAATCAATTTCAGTTTCTTCCAGAATATCTTGAATTTGGATCATTTTATAATTTGATGAAAATTTTAATTTTTAAATTAAGAAAATGAAAAAATTATTTAATATTTTTTCGGTATATGTTATTTGGTTTATTCTACAGTTATACACGGTGCTCCGGGACATAAATGTTTTTCACAAAAGTAAATAACCTCTTTGTCACTATGGAATTCCAGTTTGTATTTACCACGTTCATTGCAATCTTTGCATATGGCTCCCTCTTCCTTGGGGTTTCTATAAAGATTAACCCGCAATGATTTTATATGCGGATTGTATCCAAAATAACACTTGAAACAGTAATGTTCGCCGAACGGAACACCGTTACAATCTACTGAACCATTTATTGCTAAATCCGCGTTTGTTTCACCGCAAAAATCGCAAAGTATTTGTTTTGTATTTTCTTTGATAGTTTCAAAAGACATACTTACTTATTATTTTATAGTAAACTCATTTTCAATTTTTTTAATTTAGTATTTTTTTAATCAAAAAAATTATGGAGCAACACAACAACTTTAAAAGATGAAGTCTACTCTTAGTGGATTATTCAAGTAAGAATGTGTAAGTAAGATTTATGTTATATAAAAAAATACAATAATTTTTTATATTTTATAAATAAAAATAAGATTACTGATTGGAAATATATCTCAATGAATTATAATAAAAAAATTAACAGACAATTCAAAATATCTAAAAATATGTCTAGGCTATATTAGTTTAGTATTTAATAAATATTTTTAATAGATTATAAAATACTACTATTACCATGTCGTCCACTAGATTTATCAATATTTTTACATAAATAAAAAAATAAAAAATAAACCAATACCTATAGACTATTCATCTTATCTAAGTATTTCCTGGCTACGGTGGCTCCAATACCTAAAACAAACAAAAATATAGCAACTCCAACAAAAAACCCGACGACTCCACCTCTTTGTTTATATTTATTTAACTTTGGTATATTTTTATTTAACTTCGGCATATTTTTTTTATTTCGTTTTGTGTAGCTTCGGTATTTCTTTTTATTATGATATTTTTTTTTGGTAATTTTACCAACACGATTTAACGAGTTACTTTTTCGCATTAAAATATTTTTTAATGATTCAAGAGTATCAATATATTTATCTGGTTTCAATGCAGCTTCAATATCTATGTCAGGCATTTTTTGAAGTGCTTCTATTTTTTTTTTTACATTTTCATTTTCAAACTCGAATATTCCTGTATTAGATATAAATTTAATTAGTATAATTTTATAACAGTCCCAATTTTTTGACATATATCCGACGTGTGTTTTAATTTCTTCTTTTAATATACTTATAAATCCTGTCTCTATAATTACCTTTTTGGTAACTTTCTGCCAATTTCTTTTTGTATTTGCTGTCTTAGCAGCTGTCTTAGCAGCTGTCTTTGTAGATTTCTCTTCCAATCTTTTTCTTGTGTTCGAAACTTCTAAATCTAATTTCTTTTTTTTTTCCACTATCTTTAACTCATTATCTATTTTTTCGATCATGTAAACGTAATCAGTTGGTTCTAGAGGTTCCAATTTTGCGTTTTCTATATTTAAGTCTCGTCTTAACTCACATATATTTAATAAAACTTCTAATTTTATTTTTTTTTTTGTATCATCTATTTGTTCTTGTGTGATTGCTTTTGCTTCGTAAAAATTTATTAATTCTTGTGTACCTCCTTTCAAAATTTTCCTATTTCTTTTCATTTTTCTTTTTTTATTATTAAATCTTTTTTTATAAGTTTTCATTTAATATTATCAAACATAAAAAATAATTTTTAATTAAATATTTAATAAATACCTTCCCATACCTTTTTTAATGTCACATTACTAATTTTTATTTTTTCCTTTTCCTCTAATAATTGTTTCACTCGTTTAATGCTCATGGATTGGTCTTTATATCCTAATATTAAAGAAACTTCTTCATCGGTATATTTCTTTTTCTTTTTTTTTTTATTATCTGTTTTTATTTCATAATCCAATTCCTTACCCATACTCGTTGTTTTATAACCCTTGATATCCAAATTCCCGTATGTTTGTGAATCGTGACAACTCTTACAAAGTGGTACTAAATTAGACAAATTATTCTTATGTATAGAACCTATCATTTTATCTTCGTCCGCGATATGTTGTTCTTTAATATGGTGTGTTTCCTCTGCTTCTTTTCCACAAATACCACAATTATCCATATATAAATCTTTATTATAGTGACTGGTTTTATCTTTCACTATTTCTTTATCAATATTCAATAAATTTTTCCTTATTTTATGAGCCAGATCTAAAAAATCCTTATCTAAGTCCATTGCTTTACACACTTCTAATCCGTATATTGCGGGTCCGTGTCCTTCTTCTATTTTTCTGTCGTAAATTAATTTTTTATTTTCTTCATCGAAAATAACTTTCAAATGAAAAGACCTAACATTTTCCAATTCTTGTATTAATTCCATTTTATTTAGTTCGTGTAAATGCGTAGCAAATATAAAATTTACATTTTTATTCGCCAGTCTTATAACACTACTCGCAAAAATAGACTGTGCTGATATACTCTCCGTTCCACTACATAACTCGTCCCCTAAAACTATACTATTGGCGTCACTTCTTCTTAAGATACTCCTAAGTTCACTCATTTCAACCGCAAAGGAAGATTGTCCCTTGAAAATATTATCATTATCACTAATACGTGTAAATATATAACTAAATGGTCTATAAATAAATTCTCTAGAAGAAACAAACATTCCTGCTTGTGCCATAATAATATTCAATCCTACTGCTTTCATTAAACTGGATTTACCTACAGCATTACAACCATATAATAACATACCATTTAATGTATTTGCTTCTTTTGCTTCGCTTATTACTTCGGTTGCTTCGCTTATTGCTTCGGTTGCTTCGCTTATTTCTTCGGTTGCTTCTCTTAATAAAAAGTTTTTTCCTAATATAATATCATTCGGAACATATTCTATTTCATTTTGTATTCTTTCGATGATAGGGTGTCTAAGTCCCAAAGCTTTAATATAACTAGTTTCAGAAAGTGAAGTATCGATTATAGGTCTATTATATCCAAACATAATGGATGATTTAGCATTACTTTTATAAAAATCTATTTCACCTACGAATTTAGACATTTTCCCTAACATTTCCCCATATTTTACACCCACTTTTTCTAAATAATTAAGGAAATGTTCTAAAGTCATTTTCACTACCTTGTCTTGTAATCCACTTATTTTATAAGATAATTGAGAAATAAATTCGGAAGTTATTTTAGTCCTATCCTTTAAAAATTTAATCTCTAAACTCTTTGGATCTAATTTATAGGTATCATTTATTAAAATTTTCTTATTACCCATATTAGTAAATGCCTTTTTCATTATTTCGCCGCGCTTCTTAGTTGTTTGTAAATAATAACCTTCCTTATCATTATGCTCTATTTTTATATAATTACTTCCTTTTTCAATATAATAAGATAATTTAGACGAAATAGATTCTAATATTTCATGTGATTTATCTAATTTTTCCTGTACTATATCCAGCTCTTTGATTTTACCTCTTTGAAAGAATGAATTGCTAATATTTTTCTGTGTATATTTGCTTATCTCATTTAAATCAAATAATTCATTGTATTCTTGAATGAAATTTTGGAACTTAGCAATATTTATTTCAGAGGGTAAAATATTTTTTAATTTGCCACTAAAAACTTTATTTTTAAGTATAGAAAGAATATTGTGATAAGCAATATCTAAGGTAGTAAAATCTGTGGGGTGTAATTGTTTTAGCAATATTTTTCTATGAAGTCTTTCAATATCTAATATTTTATTAAGCATAGTATCTAATTCCTTATAGTAATATATGTCTTCTCCATTTTTATTAAGTAACTCTTCTATATAATCGTATCTTTGATTTAGTTCTTCAATATTAATAATTGGATTCAGTAATTTATCCTTGAGATATCGTTTTCCTATTGCAGTGGACGCATTATTAACAATACCTAGAAGACAATTATATTTACAATTAACATTACCATAAGTGTTATTAACTAAATCTAATTGATTAATAGAATTGTTAGTTAGGATTAAATATTGATTACTATTCCATATTTCTGGTTTCTCTAACTTTTCTATTACTCTTTCATTATGTTCATATGAGAATTGTAATAAAGCAATAAAACTATACAATCCATATAATTTTTTCTCTAAATCTAAATATTCGTGAACACTTAGCATTCCACAATTTTTATAAACTTTTTCTAAAAATGTCCTTTGATATGATAATTTTAAAATATTTGGGTCTATTTCTTTTCCATTTGAAGAATCCTCAAAATAATGAACTGTTTTGTTTCTTATCTCTAAATAAGTTATCAACTTATCTTTATCCATAGTACTATTTTTCGCATTAATTATTATTTCCTTCGGATTATGACTATTTATAAACCTATAAATTTCATCGTATGCTCTATTATTATCTTCACTATCAGCACTAAGTTCATATACAACACTTTTTCCAGTTGTTAAATCTATAACACTTAGACCAACGAAAATATTAGTTTTATAATTTTTAATATCTCTAATACCTTCAATAAAAACAGATACTAAGTTAGAACTATCTTCATTTAAACCATATGACATATTAGTTCCAGGTGAATAAATGTTAGTAACTTTTCTTTCCGGTTCAGGTGGAGGAGTAACTTGTTCTATTAATACTACTGTGAATTTATTATTTAGTAGAATTTGAATAAATTTATCAATTGCCAATAGAGGAAATCCTGCCATAAGAGGATTACTTCTACTAACTCTTTGAATATTTTTGTTTTTTTTGGAAATTTGTATATTCATAAAATCACATATAAAATACAAATTTTCCGCATTAGTTCTTTCTTCTTCATTATCTATGGCATAGGCTTCAAAGAAACCTCCTACTTGCATTAAAATTATAGTTTTATTTCCATATTTTTTTTCATAATTTACTTGATGTTTGAGGTAATCGTCGATTAACATAATTGAGTTATATTTAGTTTAAAGTCCTAAAATATTTTTAAATTATTTAGGATTTAAAATTTATAAAAGTATTATTTAAGATAAAAATTTAATTTAATTATTATTTCCCCTCCTAGTTTTTATTATTTATTCTATTCGTATTATTTCTATTCATATTATTTCTATTCATATTAATTGGTAGTCTCTGAGGTGTTTTTCGACTTGTTGGCATTTGTCTAGTTGCTTTACTTGTTGGAATTTTTCTCATAGTTGCTTTACTTGTTGGAATTTTTCTCATAGTTGCTCTTCTAGTTGGCATTTTTCTCATATTTGCTCTTCTAGTTGGCATTTTTCTCATAGTTGCTCTTCTAGTTGGCATTTTTCTCATAGTTGCTCTTCTAGTTGGCATTTGTCTATTAGATGGTTTTCGTGTTGAAGATTTTCTAGGATAAACTGAACCTGAAATTCTTTGCGTTGGAACTCTTCCGTTCAATCTTCGAGGTGAAGTTCTTTTAACAGGTAATCTTAGAGGTTGATTTCTTTTAACTGGTAATCTTCCTGGATAATTATTATTTAAGTTAGTATTTATATTACCTAATTCTGTTGTTTTACCTTTTAATAAGGTATTAGTTTTACTAATACTTTGGTCAATGTCGTCTCTTAATCTTCTTAAATTTCCTAATGCTTTTTTAATTTCTTGTAATTCTTTTGTATTTTTCATATTATTTCCTTTACCTTTTTCTGCTTGTTTTCTAATTACTTCTAATTCTTCCATAAGAGCCTTATTGGTATTTATAATTTTTTTATTTTCTTCTTTAATATTTTCATTCTGTTGTTTTATTTCCATAATATCTGATTGTATTTGTTCTATATTTTCTCTAAGAGTTCTTAATTCTGAACCTAATTCATTATTATTTCCTTTATTATTATTTCCTTTATTATTACCTTTATTGTTTCTTTCTTCTAAACTTTTAATTTTTTCCAAATATTTTTTTGCCTCACTTGCCATAGTTTCTATTCTTTCTTTGTTTAAACCTATTTCTTTGTTTAATTCAACATTTTGCTCTTTTAATCTTTCATTTTCTTCCTTTAATGTTTCTACTTCTTTAGTTAAAGTATTATTTGCTTTTTCATTTTCATTTTCTTCCTTTAATGTTTCTACTTCTTTAGTTAAAGTATTATTTGCTTTTTCATTTTCATTTTCATTTTCTTCCTTTAATGTTTCTACTTCTTTAGTTAAAGTATTATTTGCTTTTTCATTTTCATTTTCATTCGGTTTTTGATTAGTTACATTTTTTTTATCTTCTTCTTCTTCTTCTTCTTCTTCTTCTTCTTCATCTTCTTCTTCATCTTCTTCTTCATCTTCTTCTTCATCTTCTTCTTCATCTTCTTCTTCTTCATCTTCTTCTTCTTCATCTTCTTCTTCTTCATCTTCTTCTTCTTCTTCTTCTTCTTCTTCAACAACATTTTTGTCATTTTCTTCTTCAGGTGTTTCAATGTTTTTTTTTTCATTTGCAGTGGTTTCTTCAACCACAGGGTTTTCATTTGAGGTAGTTTCTTCAACCGCGGGGGTTTCATTTGCAACAGGTTCATTTTCAGCTCCTCCAAAAATAGATTTTAATTTATTCATTTATATTATTATAATATAAAAAAATAAATATTAAAAAAAAATTATCTTATTTTTCTCATTTTTCTATTTAATGATTGATTATATCTACTAGATTTTTTACTTCTTTTAGTTTTTTTCTTCTTGAGTTTTTTTATAGGTTTGGCAGTTTTTTTAGTTTTTTTTATACTAAACATAACTTTTAATTTTTCAAACATAGTATATATTAATAATATATATTATTGTTTTTTAATAAATGAAATATAAATGAAATAATAAATTAGTTACAAACTTGTTCTCTCGCATATCTACTAAAATGTTTTGCCAAGTTTTCTAACTTATCTTCTGCATCACTAATATCACCCATTAATTTATCCATTTCCTCTAATTGCTGAGGGTGTTCTCCTATCGCAACTGAATTATTGAAATAAATAAATAATGTTGCTTTGGCGGTAGTAATTTCCGATTTATACTTTAATTCTAAAGCATCGTATAAATAATTAGCGAGTTCTGTTTTATCCATTATTAAATAATATAATATTTTCTCTTTTAAATAATTAAAAAAATTGATTCTATAAAATCTTAAAATTATTAATTCATTTAAAATGTCTAGTTATCGTAAATTAAATAAAAAGGATGAAATTGAACGCCTAGGGAAAATTTGTTACTATATGAATAATCCTACTTTTAAAGGATTTATTATGCGTCAGGAATATCATAAACTTTTCGGTAAAAATATTCGAGATGTTATCCTTTCGGGTGGTTCTAACAAAGACCATTATGATATAGAAATAGTTCATGTAGATGGAACTAGTAAAAAATGCGAAGAAAAAAGCACTATGTTTTATAAACCCGATTTGAGTCAGGAGACTAAACCGTGGGAGTATTCGGTACAGGTATATAATGGTATTGGCAAAAAATTCCAAATTGGTCTACTTTATGCAAAACTGTGGTATAAACATAATATTCGGAGAGGTATTGTAAAAAGACTTTACAATATCAACGCTCCTATACCCACAGAAGAGCAATGGTTAAAAAAAGACGCATTTCAATGTGGTAATCCAAAAACTCCTTATGGTATTGAACTGAAACAAAATTTTAGGACAATTCACGGTGAAACAAGTATGAATGGTAAGACTAAAACAGGATACAGGGCAAATCCTATAGATTACAGGGAACCTGTGTTGTATGAGTTTAAACTTATGCTATCACAATATCCGGCAATAAAAAAAGGTTTAATTAACGAAATCCAACAGATTATGAATAAGATTTTTGTTGAGAAGGAATGTTACCTACAAACTGCCGGAGATATAGACACTGAAACCTTTAATTTTAGGTGGTATCCGCAAATACAAATACCGAAAATTCTGGATTTGAAACTAAATGAAAAAAATTCTGATATAGTATTTGATATTGTTACCGATATTACACAAGATTATAGTCTGATACTTAGGTTCGGTAAAGGAACCGGATTTTCTAATATCAGGATTGATATTCGATAAGTCTATAGCATAAGCAATAAGTTCAAACTTACAATGAAATCAAACATTTCGCAATAATTTCCACCAAAGGAGGTGGGACAGCGTTGCCAATTTGAACTATTTGATTTTTTAAATTTCCTGAAATTTTATAATCTGCCGGAAATCCTTGAATTTGTTTTAATTCATCAGGTAATAAACACCTAATATAATAACCATTTTTATTTTTCAATGGAACATATAATCTCGGTTGGTGATCATATGAACAAATTATAGTTTTACTTGGATTCCTAATATCTATAATTTCACTATGTATAGGTGATATTCTCTTGCTGAAAGATAATAAATTAGAATGTACTATATCATTATATTCCGTATTTCTAGTTTTCGCCTTTAATTTAAGGTAAGGGTGAATATTTTCTGGTATTTCTAATTCTTCATTTTCCATATTTGTAAGAATACATTCTTCTGGAATTTCTGTCATATCAAAATCTTCTATATTAATCTTTATTGCTCCTTCCATACTAAATTTAATAATATCTTTTAAATTGGGTTTATCATTTTCTCCGTCATTTAAATATTCGGGGAATTCAAATGTTTGCTCTAAATCATTTCTAATTCCTACAATAATTAACCTTTTTCTCAATTGTGGAACATTAAAACGCATAGTATTAAATACTTGGTAATATATCGTATAACCTAAACTTTCAAATTCTTCTTTTATTTTATCAATAAAAGTATCTCCCGAATCAGTTTTTCTACTAAGTAATCCTTCTACATTTTCCCCAATAATATATTTGGGTTTAATTAATTTAGTTACTCTGGCAAATTCCCTAAACATAGTATTTCTAGGGTCTGTCGCCATTTTTTTTCCCGCGTGTGAAAAACCTTGACAAGGAAAACCAGCAAATATTAAATCAATAGAACCATTATATTTGGAAAAAGAAGAATCTTCTATATCTCTAATATTATATTTATCCTTTTTCATATCCCCTATTAAAATACTATTGGGGAAATTCAATTTATGGGTTTCAATCGCACTCTTGTTATTTTCACTAAAAGCAATTACATCAAATCCTGCTTTACTTAAACCTAAAGTATCTCCTCCCATTCCAGAGAATAAACTTATTGCTTTTCTTTCATTACTAACACTTACGCTTATGCTTTCTTCTATATTGCTGTCGCTTACATTTGTACTTATGCTTTCTTCTATATTGCTGTCGCTTACATTTGTACTATCGTTTACATTCATTATATTTTTTCTATTTATTTTGATTTTTTTTCCAGGCATATAACTTTAACTTTTGAATAATTTTAAATCAATTTTATATTTAAAAATTTAACTCACTATTTTCTTAATGTTAGAATTATCATTATTTCAACAACCAAAAGAAACCTTATATTATTTTAGTTCTTATATATTTAATTGTATAAATCCAAAGCAATTAACTAAAGATAATATAATACTGTATACGAGTTACTTTACTTATATATGTTGCTTTCTATTTTTAAGTTATACTGCGAATTGTTTAGATTTAATTTTAAATTTAGGTTATTGGTTTAGTTTAGGTGTTATGTCTTCAATTGGATTAGGTTTCGGTGTCCATACTGGATTCCTTATTTTATTCCCCCTAATTGTTAAAGTTGCGTTATTATCTGTAGAATGTGGGAATACTAATTTTAATTTATATGGCAATGACGCTTTTAATTGTTTAAGCGTAAGTGAAAACGTCAGTACAAATGAAATAGCAAACATAAGTGTTAGCGAAAGCAACCACAACAGCACAAATGAAATAGCAAACATAACCACTTACCATATTTACAGTAAAATATTTATTGAATCGATGGCGTGGGCAATAGGGACGGCTTTTGGTGAAATACCACCATATTGGATAAGTAGGTTTGATAGATTAAATAGAACTAAAAGTGTTGATTTTACGAATTTCACGAATAATAGAATTATGAATTTCCTAAATAAAATAACTGTGGATTTACTTTTAAAATATAGATTTTGGGCAATTCTATTTCTTTCTTCTTATCCTAATGTTGCCTTCGATTTATGTGGTATTGCGTCGGGACATTACCTAATTCCATTTAAAGAATTTGTATCGGCGACTGTTATTGGTAAGGCATTTATTAAAACACCTATACAGTGTATATTATTAATTAAACTTTTTACAGGCAAACAAATAGATAATCTTATACAAACATTACCATACTCAGATACAATATTGGGAATATTAGATAAATATAAAAGTAAATTAACTAATAAAGAATTAAATTTAGATGAGGGATTTACAATAATATCGGTATTTTCATTACTATGGAATATAATGATACTGTATTATTGTAAATCAATAATAGAAATAGTAGCTAATAAAGAGAAAAATAAGAAAAAATAATTATAACTTTATCGAGTATAAGTATAATAATCTTTCCAAGTACTCATTGGAATTTTTATTCAATTTTCGGAATATGCCCCATTCCTTACAATGAAACTGTCCATTAGCAAGATTAAAACCTTTTGGTCGAATAATAACAGTATAGGGTTTTGATTGGATAATAATTCTCAATCACCTTTAACAAAAACAAAACGAAATTTTTAAAAATAAAAAGGACACTATAAATTGATTTTAGGTGGTATTTGTTACGATTATAATCTGTAATATTTAGATTTCTAATTGATTACGAAAATACAAATTTATCACCTGTTGCTATATAAATATTCGATGGGTTTGTGTAGAATAAAGGTATCACAGAAGATATTAAATATTGCGTCGAATCACTAGACGCATATCCATATGTTACTCTGTTATCGTTACCCGGGTAGGCACTTTGATTATCATGGGTACCGAAACTTATATTTACGAGAGAGCGATTTCCACATAAAAATAAAGTTTTTGTTATAATATGCACAAGAATATCATCCATACCGTTACCGTTCTTCCCCTTACATATATCCTTAAGAGAAAGTGGTAAAATAAGTGAGTCATTTTCTTCGTTTAAATTTGGTGAATGATAACCCAACCGCTGCAGCACCTGAAGTGAATGTGGACTTTTATAAATAGGTATTACTATTTGAAATGTTCGTAAAATAGTACTCAATGTATTTAAATATTGTGGATTATTTTGGAGTTAGTTTTGTGTACTAAATTTATTCTCACAATCTATAATTAAAATGTTCCCCTTTCTCATCCAAGATAAATTATTAAAGAAAACTTTCAATTGTTTTTCTAAACCTCCCAAACATGTATCGTTATTCATATTTTGGTAATATTCGATACCTAAATGTCCATCTTCGGGCGACATTTCAATAGAAGTATATTCACTTAATAAAGATTGAGTCTGAGTCTTATCTATTACATTACGGATTATTTGATTTATGCGCTTCGCGAGTTCTGTGGTTATAGGTGTAATTTGGTGTACTTGTTCTGGTGTTAATCCTCCTGGAGCACTGCCATCAGAACCAAGCCCATAATTTGAGCCATGTTCTGGTGGCGAGTCAAACGGTGTCGAAGCAGCCGGCACAGTCCCGGTTAGTACTTCCATCCCCCCCTCTGTCGATTCTTCCGTGTTCTTTTCTTCATCTTTCTCCCTTTTGTTCTTTTTTGACTTTTCTTTTGTTTAATTCTTCTACCTCCAACTTTTCGCGATTTTTTGGATAATTTCCGCAAATTCTTAGAAACTCTTTTTTGAGAATTTCTTTCGAGATAAATTCTGTTTTTTAATTCTTTGATAATATTAACAAAGATTTTTTTTCCTATAATTAATTAATTATATCTCTATATCTTTTTGAACAAATTTTTTAAAATAATTATTATATGTTTTTATAGCGTGTAATTTTCCAGTTGGATAATCTTTACTAGAGATGTCAGTTTCAGTAATTTTTTTATTAAATAACATTTCATTTTTTTTTATTTCAAATAAATTTCCGTTATCGTCAATACAATAAGTGCTAACTGTATTATGTGTATGATATTTATCAAGTAATGCTTGACAGTTTCTCCATGGATCGCTATAAATTTCCCCCCACCCTTTAGTTGTTTGACAATGGGAATATTTTTTTCTTTCTTTTTCTGGTAAATCCTTTTTAACCTGAGTCATTCCTACAAAATTAGATTTATCCTTTGGGTTTTTTTGTGATAAATTTAAACAATAAAAATTAGGGTTAGGAGTAGATAAATAATCACACTCTATATTAGCAACTTTAATACTGTCAAGTCTCGAATCAAATAAATTATTTACAGAATCATATGAAATTATATCATAAACTTCAAAATTATATTTATTATATAACTCTTTAAATTTTATAACACATGGAGTAGGTAATCTACCCATTCCAAATAAATGTAAATATAAATTTTTAAATGTATCTATATTCTTTATTATAATATCAAAAATTTCTTTATCATTAACATTAAATATTTCAATTAAAATTAAATATGTCAAACCGGCACCCATAGAATGACCGTTAATCATTATTTGGTCGTAACCTCCTTTTTGAAAAATTTTTAATAAATTATCTCTTAATCCATTCTTCCATAATTCATTAAATTCATTTTGAGAAAAATTACTTCCCCAACATAAACATATACATAATACTGTTATTATTTTAGTATCATCTCCCTCGCCATAATCTAAATTTAACAAATACCATTTCGAAGTTTTACATTGTGTTTGATTGCATATTATGAAATTTCCTTTCAAAGAACATATTTTTTTTTTTTCATTAAATTCACAATTACTAGCTCCACCCTTGCCACATGCTTCTTTTTTTATTTTAATACATCTATCTAAGGCAAATGAACCAGACTTCCCTCTTATTCTCACTTTTCCAGAACCCCCACTTTCTGCAGAAACTCTACCTTTCCCGGTTCCTACTGAAGTTGTCGTCCCTACAGAAGTTGCCGACCCTACAGAACCCACCGCATCTCGTAATAACTCATTCGTTTCAATTATTTTATAATTACGAATAGTATGACCGCCTATACTTGATAATCTTTTCTGTGGATCCCAATAATTTTTTAAACCAGAATATAATAAATCTAATCCCAATAATAGATAATGTTCTTTAATTAGTAATTCGGAAGGTGTATAAAATATATTATTTATATTAGCAGCAATAGATTGACTATTTGCGTTATTTTCTCTACCGAAAATATTTATTGAGGAACCCCCTTTAATTTTAGTTTTTTTTTTATAATTTTTGCGAAATTTTTTTTTCTTAGAATTATATTTTTTATTCATATATATTAATAATATTATTATTGGTATCCCATACTAAAAAAATTTATTATTGGTATCCCATACTAAAAAAATTTATTATTGGTATCCCATACTAAAAAAATTTATTATTGGTATCCCATACTAAAAAAATTTATTATTGGT
>Ga0257126_1000112_pt1 | contig 67156 bp, 54 predicted proteins | sample SI060_120mmetaG_FD_190151 | JGI IMG/M metagenome (GOLD analysis project Ga0257126, IMG submission 190151) | Marine microbial communities from Saanich Inlet, British Columbia, Canada - SI060_120m | ecosystem: Environmental > Aquatic > Marine > Inlet | place: Canada: British Columbia | collected... | reverse complement strand
AATGATCTAATACCGTTAACATTCCATGCAATTATTTTTATGCTCATATAATTATAAAGATTGATATTCATTTATATAATTAAATATCAATCTTTATAATTATATGATAAAAATAAAATAGATTGGCGATGATATATTAGAATTTAAAAATTTCTTAAAAATATGATAAACACTTTTTAAAATAGATAATAAAAAATAGACTAAATTAAATGATGAAAATCCTACATGTATATATCTTTCTAATTATTTTCCTAATATTAAAAAATATTTAAACACTTTTTATTATAATAAATAATGTTATTTGCTTTACTAAATAAAAATAAAGTAATTGGTTTATTTAATGATTATGATATGTGTACTAATATGCTAAATGGATTAGTATTAAATAATTTTGTTAAAGAAAATGAAATGAATATTTTAGCATATGAAGATAATAGTATTAAATTAGTTAAACCAGTTGATATTTGTTATTCAAATACAGAAGAAAGTTTATCTGAGGATGAGACAACACTTTCTGAAAATTCTTGTGAAAAACCAATGAAAAAAGAAGTAAAAAAACTAACAAAAGAAGAAAGAGATAAAAGAGAAAGAAATTATATACGTAATAATAAAAGAGAATATAATTTACAACTTTTAAAAAATAAAAAAGAACGATTAGAAGAACAACAAAGAATGTTTAAAATAGATATTAATTTATATCAAAAGTTTAAAAAAATAAAAGAAAGTGATGAATCTTTTGAAATACCTGATATATTTGATAAAAAATATATTATTATGGAAGAACTTGATAAAAAAAAATGTTTAAATTGTGATATATTTTTTCAAGTATTTGAGAAAGAAACACATACTCATAAATGGAGTACTTTATTCACAGGCAATGCAAAGGATAGAGATTTACTTGAGGTAAGTAGCGATGAAGATTAAAATTTTATAAATTAACATGATTTTTTCTCTATAAAAATATAATGTATAGAGAAAAAGATCTAAAAGAAATTTACAATAATTTACCAAAATTAGAAGAAAAAGCACAAATTTTATTTAATGATAAATACGGTGAGCCAACAACAGATGAAATGAATAGAGTATATAATATAATAAAAGATTATATAAGAAAAAATAATCTTATTGTTTATGGAGGTTATGCTCAAAATGCTTTAATAAAAGAAATTAATCCAAATGATGTATTTTATAAAGAATCAGATAATCCTGATATAGAATTTTATTCATATGAACCATTAAAAGATTTAATAAGTTTATGTGATATTTTACATAAAGAAGGTTTTAATAATATAGAAGGTAAAGAGGGTATGCACCCTGGAACATATAAAATTTTTGTTAATTTTCATAATTATACAGATTTTAGTTTTATGCCAAAAAATATATTTGAAAATTGTCCAATAATAAAAGTTGAAGAATTGAAAATGACACATCCACATTTTATGTTAATTGATGCATATAGAGTTTACGCAGATCCAATGACTTCTTATTTTAGATTAACAAAAACTTTTACAAGATTTAATACATTAATGAAATATTATCCATTTAATAAAAATTTAATTTATAATAATTTAGAATATAGTGTTGAATTAAGTGAAAAAGAGTATGATTCATTAAATAGATTTATTAGAAAAAAAATAATTCAAAATAGTAAACTAATTTTAATTGGATTTCATGCTTTTAATAGATTAATGAATAAAGCATCAATGTCTAAAGAATATTTTATACAAGAACCTTTTTATCAAGTTATAACATCTGATTATAAAAAAGAAAAAGAATTTATATATAAATCATTAAATAATGAATTTAAAAATATAGAAAAAAAAGAGTATCATCAATTTTTTCAATTTTTCGATGAAACTACAGAATATTATTATAAAAATCAATTAATATTAAGATTATATGGTAATAACGAAAGATGTATTGTTAATAAATATTCTACTAAAAAAAAAATACACTATGGAACGACACAATTACAAATATTATATTTATTAGGACAATATAATATTGCTGTTATAAGAAAAAATAATTTTAATAAAGCAGTTTATATGACAATGATTACAAGAATATTAAAAGCAAGAGATAAATATTTAAATAATATTAATAAAACTATATTAGATGATACTCCATTTCAAGAATTTGTTTTAGAGTGTATTGGTAAACCGGTTGATCCAATAAGAAGTAGTTTACTTGAAGGTCTTAAAAAAAAGAAACAAGGAAAAAGAATGAAATTTACATATAGGCCATCTGGTTCTCCTGGTAAAATTCCAGATTATAAATTTTATAATATGACAGGTAATATGAAAAATTATTGATAGTAAGAAGGGGGGGGTAATTGAGAAGGTGCTTGTATAGCAGGAGGAGGTGATATACTATTATAAGAAGGAAGATCATTATTAGTAATTTTATTAGTAACTTTATTAGTACTATTATACATTTCATAAATAGCTGATCCTGCAGCAAAAAATAAAATTATTTCAAGTCCAAATAATATCATTAAATTATTATAATTGAGATTAAATTAATAAATTTTTATATATAAATAGTATAATTAAATGTAAATAAAATGTAACATCACTAAAATAGCTATAAAATTTATCATTAAAAAATACTAATCTTTTTGTTAAATCTAATATTTCATTAATATCATTACTATTATTATATTTTTTTTGATGTGATCCAAAATATCCTCCTAATAAAATTAAATTTATTATTATTAAAATATTATTAAAAATATCTTTATTATCAATTATATAATATAATAAAAAGAATAATATCCAATCAAATACATGATCTAAAATATCACCAAGAATTGTTGATTTATTATAACATCTTGCTACATATCCATCTAAATAATCTAAAAATATATTTAATAAATAACAAAAAATAACAATTATACCTAATGTAATTGTTTTATTATAATAATAAAAATATACTGCTATTACAACTAATACAAATCTAAATATTGTAATTGTATTTGGATGAATATTTTTAAAAATATTATTTTTATTTATAATCTGAATTATTTTATAAATAGTTTGTTCTATTATATTATATTCATCGATTGGAATTTTTATACATTTTTCATTCATAAATATATAAAAACATAGTTTTTATTTTTTCAATTTAATATAAATATGTATAATATTTAAAATATATATATATATAATATGTCAAAAGATAAAAATATAAATTTAGAAATAAATGGAAGAGTATTTCCATCTTGGGTATTATTAAATTTTAAAAAATATCAATTACCAGAAATTATTAGAAAAGAAGGAGAAGATCCATGTAATGAAAAATTTAAAAAAGAAGTAACAATGTATCAAGCTTTTTTAGGACAGTTTTTAAATTATAGATCTCCCTTCAAAGATATATTAGTTTATCATGGATTAGGTTCTGGTAAAACTGTTTCTGCAATTAATATTTATAATGTATTATTTAATTATACACCAAAATGGAATGTTTTTTTACTTATTAAAGCATCATTAAAAAATGATCCTTGGTTAAAAGATTTAAATGGGTGGTTAGAAAAAAATAATATAGATGGAAGAATTAAAAATATAAAATTTATTCATTATGATTCACCATTTGCAGATAGAGATTTTTTAGAAGTTGTAAAAAAAGCAGATAGTTCTAGAGAATCTCTTTATATTTTTGATGAGGTTCATAATTTTATTAGAAATGTATATAATAATATTTCTTCAAAAAAAGGAAAAAGAGCTCAAGTAATTTATGATTATATTCAACAAGAAAAAAAAGATAACCCTAAAACACGTATTGTTTTATTATCAGCTACTCCAGCAGTTAATAATCCATATGAATTAGCTTTAATATTTAATCTTATGAGACCAGGAACATTTCCAACAAGTGAAGCTATATTTAACCAAAAATATATTTCGTCTGCAAATTTTTCAAGTTTAAATGAATTAAAAAAAAATCAATATCAAAGAAGAATTATGGGACTAGTCTCTTATTATATTGGTGCAACTCCAGATAAATTTGCAAAAAAAACAACACATTATAAAAATATTATGATGGAAGATTATCAACAAGAAGTATATAATCATTTTGAAGCAATTGAAGAAGAAAAAGAAAAAATAAGAAGAAAATTTAGTAGAGGTAAAGTAGGTAATGATATGTCAACATATGCATCATATACACGTCAAGCTTGTAATTTTGTATTTCCTAATATTAATAGTAAAGTTAATGGAGAAGGTAGACCTCGTCCCGGTATGTTTAGAATTAAAGATGAAGATGCTGTAACAGTTGATGAGGGAAAAGATCAAGAAAAGAATGAAATTTTAAAAAAATCAAAAGAAGAAGTTGCAGAATATGTTAAAGCTACTACAATGTACGTAAATGAATTTATTAATTATTTAAAAAATATTCATCGTCAAGATAAAGAAAAGGGGCATACATTACAAGATGATATTAAAAATTTTTTTAAAAAATACGATGGTAGTTTAACAAAAATGCTAGATAATAATAATAAAAAATCTCAATTATTAACTATTATGAATCGTTGTGGTCCAAAAATGATTGCAATTATTTTTAATATATTAAAATCACCTGGATCAACACTTGTATATAGTAATTATGTAGAGATGGAAGGCTTGCAAATATTTAAAGTTTATTTATCATTTTTTGGTTATATTAGTTTAGATAATGATAAAGAATTTTCACGAGAAAATTTAAATAAAAAAACTTTAAAAACTGGTTTTAGATTTATTGAATTTCATGGTGGTATAGATAAAGATGTTCGAGAAAAAAATAAACAATTATTTAATACCAAAAATAATAATTATGGTGAGGTTATTAAAATTATTATGATTTCACCTGCTGGTGCAGAAGGTATTAACTTGAGAAATGTAAGACAAGTACATATTATAGAACCATACTGGAACGAGGTTCGTATTGAACAAGTTATTGGGCGTGCTATTCGTCAATGTCATCACTCTGATTTACCAATGGAAGAAAGAACAGTTGATGTTTTTAGATATAAAATGGTTAGAGAATCAGGCAAAGAAACATCTGATGAAATGATGGAAAATATTTCAAGAAAAAAAAATAATTTATTAATTTCTTTTATTGAAGCTATTAAAGAAGTTGCCGTTGATTGTGAACTTTTTAAAGCACATAATATGATGGGTAGTAAATATAGTTGTTTTAAATTTAATGAAGAAAGTTTATTTGATACTCCTGTTGGACCTGCTTATAGTCCTAAATTAGATTATGATGATAAAATGGATAATGGGTCTAATTCTGTTGATTCACATAAAATTAAAATTAAAGTTAGAAAAATAAAAGCAGTAAAAAAAATAGACGATAAAAATTATTCAGAAACAATACATGTATGGTTTTACGAACCGAATGGTATTGTATATGATCATGATATGAATTATCCTATTGGTAAAATTGCTAAAGATGAAAATGGAAATTACCAAAAACTAGATAAAGATACTTATATAATTGATGATATTATTAATATACCTATTTTTAAATTATTTTAAAAATATATTAAGATGTAAAATAAAAAGTAGAATAGTAGTAAATAAAATAATTATTATTTAATAATAATTATTTTATTATTTTATTATTTTATTATTTTATTATTTTATTATTTTATTATTTTAAATTGTTCATACCAGTACTCATATTATTTAACATATTTGGCATTGATTGAACATTCATCATTTGTTCATAACTAATACCTAATTTAACATCATTTGTTTTATTTTGTTCATTCGGAGTAAGCATGTAATTTAAATGTAATGGATCAATACTTGATGGATCAATACCTTGTCCCATTGAATTTACCATTGGATTAAAAGTTGGATTAAAGTTTGGATTATTCATTGGATTAGCCATTTGTGGAAGACTCTTATATTGACTCGTTGCATCTAATTCTTTAAGAATATCTTTTGTAAAACTATCATAAATATCGTCTTTTTTGTTTGATCTACTACGTTTTCTAGAACCTTTTCTGGAACCGTTTCTAGATTTCTTAGAATTTTTTTTAGATTTTCTTCTACGACCACCAACAAGATCAATATCTCTATAACCAGAGTATGAAGCCATTTATATATATTATACTATAGATAAAACTTTTTATAATAAATTTTTTATAATAAAAAGTTTTTTAGATATTTATTTTATCTATTATACTAGATTTTAACTCAATAATTAAAAAAATATTACTTAATGTCACAATTATTACAACCAGTACAATTAGACGTAGCCTTTTTTAAAATTTCACATGAGTATCCTCGTTTAAATAATTGATCACAATTACCAATCGCGGATAAACCATTAAATATGTGATTTAATTCATCTGTCCATACTGGACATTTAGTGCTTTCCCAATACTCTTGTAAATTTTTAGGTATTGTTAATATTTCCTGATTTTTAAATAAACGTAAAAAATAACGACCAAATAGTAAAATAATTACAACAATAACTATTCCACCAATAACAAAAGGATTTTTAACTAATGTTTGTATATCCATATATAGATATTTTTTTATTTTTTAACTTGATTTTTAACTTTTTTAAGTGCTGATTTTAATTTTTTATTATCGTCTTTTAACTTTTTAATTTCACTTTGATAAGTTTTTTTTATTTTTTCTGTTAATTCTTCTTTTAATTCTTGGAATGTCATTTTTCTAAAAAAAATATTATTCTTTTTTTGTACAGACCAACTTAATGTACCATTTGATAATACAACATAATCTTTATCAATTTTAGTTAAAAAACCACCTAATCTAAATTGTTTTTTCCCCGTTTTAACATTTATAGTAAAATATCTTAAATGTGAATTAAGAGAAACATCGTCTATCTTATCAACTTGACTATATTCTTCTAATTTTTGTTTTATCTCAGCCGGCGATAAGTTATCTTGATAAGATTTTTTAGTTTTATTATATGTTGTATCTCTTGTTAATCTTTTTGTAATTTTTTTATCCATATTAAATTATTAAAGAAAAATTTATTTAAACACTTTTTTTTTCCTTTGTAAAATTAAATTAATTAAGGCATTATACATATTACTATATGATTTTTGTTTTAATATATTATTTTCTTTATATAATTTGTTATATTTTACATTACTATTTAATATTTTATTTGGCATTCGGATTGGTGTGCATAAGTATCTTACTAAAAGCATTTGTATTAAATTAATAATATTTATTATCTTTAAATAAATATATCAATTTTTTTAATCTATTTAAAATAGACCTTTTTATAATCGAAAAAATTTTATTCTTAAATAGCTGAAAACAAAATTAGGCATAATCTAAACAAATATAATTATTGTTGTTGACTATTTCTAATAATATTATATCGTTTGGTAATTTTTTCTTAATTCTAAGTAAGCTTGACGTAATTCTTCTATATTTTGTATATTTAATACATCATCAATATCTAGTGGAGTAAAACTTTTAGTATTTTCTTGTTTTGGTTGTACTGGTTGTTGATAATATTGTGCATAATTTTGTGCATAATTTTGTGCATAATTTTGTGCATAATTTTGTGCATAATTTTGTGCATAATTTTGTGCATAATTTCGTGCATAATCTCTTGCTTGTTGTGCACGAGTCGATAAATTATTTTTTAAATTTGAAGATACATTTCGTTGTTCTAAATTTGTGGTTGATGGGTGTGATATTAATGGGTGTGATATTAATGGGTGTGATGTTGATGAATGTGATGATGATGATATAGAATGTAATGGTGATTTAGAATGTGATGATGATCTAGAACGTGATGATGATCTAAAACGAGATCTAGAATTAAACATTCCACCTTTTAATTCTAAATATTTTTTTTTATATTTTAAATATTTTAATTCATACGTATCCATATATATTATTTTATATTTTTATTATTCTTTATATTTATCTAAATATGACAGAAATAACTTTCTTGTTTTATCTGCTTGTGTTGTATGTTTTTTATAAAATACATAATTTTTTTCAAATGATATTGTATTTTTTTTATAAAAAGAATTTAAAAGACACATCATATTTATATCATTAAAATTATATTTTTTTGCTAATATACCACCCCATTTTAATTCATCATTAAAATTAAAATATCTTATATATCCTCCTATTTTTAGATGATTATATTGATCTATGTTTTTAATATATATATAGTCTTCTAATTCTAAATTATATTTTTCATAAAAATAGTTTATTTTTTTATGAAGCTTAATTTCCCATTCTTCTTGTGTTATAATACTATCTAAAAATTGTTCAATTGAATTTTCTCTTTTTGATTTATGCATTATATATATATATATATATATATATAATATTTATATATATATATATATATATATATAATGATACAAAAAGTTTTAATTATATTATACATACTAAATAAATAGAATAATATAGTAATAACAAAAAGTTTATTGTTTACTTTACTACCTTTACATGATAATGATAATTGTTACAAGTTTTATAATTTAATATTTTCTAAATATTTGTTTTAAAGGATTAAAGAGTTATAAATAATAATGGATTGGATACAAGAAATTAATCATGATTTATATAAAAATATAAATGATCAATTATTACATAAAATTAATACAACAAAAAATATTAATAACATTCAAGTAAAAATAGCAGAACAAGAGAATAATTATATAGAAAAAATAAAAAAATTAAAAAAAATAATAGAAAATAAAAATATTGTAAAATCATTAGATGGATTAACTGTGCTTGAAATATTACAAAAAGAATTAGAAATTATAAAATTAATATCTAAATTTTCTTTACAAAATAATAATGTTAATAAACATTTTTTAATTGATTCACTTAATCTTATTTTAAGAATTAGTAACTTTTTACAAAATAAATTAAATCAAAAAGAAATTTTAAATATAAAACAAACAAAAGTAGGTTTAGTTAGATGTTCTTATAAATTTTGTACTTTTAAAGAAAACTGTGTATATAATTATCAAAAAAAAAATAATCATTGTTATCAAGATCATTTTGTTCATAATATGGTTTCGCATGATATTAATATTATACTGGAATATATTAATCAATCATATGATAATGAAGAAGAAATTAAACCAAATAAAGAAATTTTAAAAAGTCTTAATACATTATCTTTTGTTATAAATCATATGGAACAAGAATTAAAAGCAAAATGTATATATTTAGATAAAAATGAATGGGACAAATTTCATATATATAAACCAATAAAAAAATGAAAATTTTATAATATATACTATTTATAATAATTAGTCAATGTCTTTTACTGAAGAGATTGAATATAAATCATGTTGTGATATCAAGATTTATCCAATGGATAAACAACCAAATTCAATATGCATTATTGCGTACTGTCCTTATTTTTTAACATCGTTTACCTGTGTTAATTGTTCTACCGGATGTGATAAACCAGGTATTGGATCACAAGAACATAATCCATCTAATAATGAATATTCAGATTGCGCACTGGTTTATTTGCCTTGTACGTTAGTATTTGATTTTTCTATGCTATATGCTAATGTGTTTTAATTGTTTTATTATCAAAAATGATTAATTTATATAAAAATTGAATTATTAATAATAATATAATTTTATATTATTATTAATGTATAAAATTACATATAATGAACATAATTTTACAATACCTAATTTTGGTGAAATAAAAATATCTGGATATAGTAAAAGTGCATTTCGTACAGGATATATTATAAAACCATTTAATATTCACTTAGATGCGGGATTACCAACCCCCTACGTACCATCTTTAATTTTACTATCACATGGTCATTTTGATCATATTGCTGCATTATACTCAATCTTAGATCAAAACAATAAATGTCCTATTATGCTACATTCAGAATTAATAGATGATACAATATCTATGTTAACGTCATTTAAAAAATTAAATTCTAATTGTAAAACACATACGCATGATGCGAAATGTAAATGGAATTTAATTTCTAGTGATATATTTAAAATTAAACTAAAAGGTAAAGAGTTTGAAATAAATACATTTAAATTAGATCATAGTGTATTATGTATTGGTTTTGGAATTAGTATGATAATAAAAAATATAAAAGACGAGTATAAAGAATTAGATTCAAAAACTATAGTTGAATTAAAAAAAACCACAGATATATTTGTTACTAAAAAACAAGGTTGTATATTATTTATTAGTGATACAAGTAAAAAACCACTAAAATATTTACCCTTTAAAGATTATAGTATTGTAATTATTGAATGTACATTTTTTGAAGATGAACATTATATCGAGTCAGTACAAAGAAAACATTTACATTGGACAGATTTAGAACCATACATTAAAGATAATCCTACTATAGATTTTTGTTTGGGACATTTTAGTACAAGATATAAAGATGAATATATTGCTAGTAAATATAATGAACTAAAACAATTATATCCAAATATACATTTTTATTTATAATTTATTAACTTTATTAATTGCCATTAATTTATTATTTAATTTATTAGTTGTATAATATAAGGCTATTTTCATAATATCTTTTTCTAATTTTTTAATATTATTTTTATTTTTATATAAATAATTAGATGGAAAGTAAACTTTATTTTTAATTTTTTTTGGTATTTTTATTAATTTTTTATTTTCTAATTTATATTCTGTTATAGTTCCATATATTGGTCCTCCAATTGTTTTTAATAATGATTTTTTTTCTCTATTTAATTCTTTATTTGATATTAATGATATTTTAACACGAATAATAATATTATTTTTTTTAAGTTTTTTTATAATTTTTTTTAATGTTTTTTTATTTTCATTACTACTTTTTATTACTTTTATTTGTTTTTTTGTAGGATTATATAAAAAAAAATAATATTTATTTAATAAATTTTTTATTTCTTTTAAATTTAATTTCATATATATATATATATATATATGAATAATAATTGCGATTATATAGTAAAAGAAGGCTTTAGTCCTAAAAAATTAAATACATACAATAAAAATGATGGAGAAGGTTTATTTTTATTATTCATGATAATATTAAATATTTATTTTATTACATCAGGTAATTTTAAAAATAATATAGGTCCTATTTTATTATTATGTATTATAATTTCATTTTATGTTATAAATAAAAGAATAAGATTATTATATATTTTTAGTGCATTATTAACTTTATTTATTAGAACACCACCTTTCTTAAATATGAAAGAATATTTTTCAGAAAATGAACTTTTTGAAAATAATTTTGAAGAAATTAAAAAGGAAGTTAATCAACTTTTAGAAGATACAAATAATGGGAATAAAATAGACTTTACTAGAGATACCTTAGTTGTTGATGAAGATAAAGATAAAAATATTAGAAATAAAAATAATAGTAATAAAAATGATGAAGGATGGAAGATATATCCAATTAGATTAGCATCAAAAAATGTTAATACTGCAAAACACAACTTTCCAAAATTAACTGAATTATTAGATCAATGTCCTCATATTTCATCCTGTCTAGTTAGTATATTAGATGGTAAAACATATATACCAGTTCATAATGGATATTATAAAGGATTTTTAAGATATATGTTACCAATTACTATTCCAAAAGAATATCCAAATGAGGTATTTTTATGTAATAATTATCAAAAATATAATTGGGTTGAAGGTAAAGGAGTTTTATGGGATGATTTATATCCGCATAAAGTTTATAATAATACTAGTCAAAAAAGAATTGTTTTATATATGGATGTCGAAAGAAAATTACCAACTCCATTTAATATATTAAATAAAAAAATTATTAATTTAATATCTAAATCGAGTAGAGTAAAGGAAGAAGTTAAAAGATTAGAAAAAAAATATAAATTATAATATTATCTAAGCCTTGGTGGAAGATATTCCATATCTAATAGTTTAAAAATATCTCTTTCTGATTTTACTTTAAACTTTTTACCTGTTTCATCAAATAATCCATATTCTGATAATTTATATTTTTTACTTTTAGCTATATTTCTCATTTTTTTATTTAAATCACCAGAACCTGTAAAATATAGTAATGCTGAATGATAACTATCATATGGAATATATCTAATATCAATACGACGTACCGGTTTATCTTTATATTTGCTAAATCCCATATATTTTGTTGATATTTTTTTATCTGTCATATCATCAACTAATAATGGTTTATTATCATTTTTTTTTAATTCACTTTTTAATTTTTTAACAATCATTTGTAAATATTTTTCAGAATGTTTACTACTAGTTTTAGTTCCTTTTTTAGAAATAAGAACATCAATATCATTACTTGTTATTTTTTCACGTCTATATGATCCACAAATTTCCATAATAAATTGTTTTTCTTCTGGTAGCTTATATTTTAAATTTATTTTTTTAATAATAACTTGTAATAATTTATAATAGTCCGTTACTTCTTCACGAGGAATATTTAATTTATATACACCATGATATTTTAATCCTAATAATATTTTATCATTAACTTCAATTTCTTTTTTATTAATTTTTTCTTTTAGCATTTTAATAGTTGTAATTCCTTGATCGTATAATTCTACAGCATGTGCACGACCTATACCAACAATTTCTTCTAATTCATTAATCGCTGTAATTTTTTCTTTTTTAGTATCTACAAAATTTCCTACTTCTGATAATTTTCCTTTTTCTAAAATTTCTTTAATACGTTCAATACTACCTTTACCAATTCCATTTACTTCTTTTAATTCTGTATAATTATTAATAGTAATTTCTGTTGGATATTTTTTTAGAATATTGTAAACGGTAGAGAGTTGTTTAATTTTAAAACTAGTTTGTGTTGTCTTTTTTTTATCACCTTCAACCTTAAATTTATCCATTTGATCTTTTAAAAATGATAATAATTTTGAAAATTCATTTATAATATTTTCATTCATTATATATAAAAATAATATAAATTTAAATTATTTAATATTCAAATTTTATAATATAAATCTATCTTTATAAGTTAAACCATAAATAAAAAAAACAATAAAAAAACCAATTATAATATTAATATAACTAAACTAATTATCCAATGATGTATATGTTTATTACATATATAAATACAGCCATTTTTTAAAAAAGGTTTTTTATTTATATTAATCTTATGTGGGGGTTCCTTCTTTATTATTAAATACTAAACTTATATATATTATTGAAATGATAATACCATAAAAATAATATATAATCATAATATTATATTATATAATAAAAATAGAATTTTCAACAAAATTGTTATTATATTTCTCATCTGGATATCCTTTTTGATTAGATATAAATCGAATATTTTTATCTAGTATATTAAGATTTATATCATAACTATAATGTGTATGACCTCCTATCATAATATCATATTTATTTAATTCACCATTTATTTTTTGTGCATCATTAATATCATTACAAAAATATGTATGTATATTATTATTTTCAGAATGATAACCATTCCAACTAGTTATTTCATATTTTGAAATAGGAAAATGTGTTAATAATATAAATTTTAATTGACTATTAGGATATAATTTTTGAATATTAGATATGTAATTATTATAATTACTTGGTTTTAAATTTGTCAAACAATCATTATATTGTTGGCACATCCAATTATAATCAATTTTTGATGTTAAATCTTTATATATATGAGTTGTATCATTAATACCTCTATTTTTACATTTTGACCACATTGTATTTCCAATTAACAAATATAATATATTGTCATGATAAATATGATATATACATTTTTTAATATTTGAAAAAAAATAAATATTTGGATAGTTTAAAAATTTTTTTTTGTAAATATTATTTAACTTATCATAACATTTAATTGTATTACTTTCTTGATAATATTCATGATTACCTAAAACATAAAAAACTTTTTTCCAATTTTTTGATATATATTTTAAAAAAGGTTCAAAATATATACAATTTATTTTACACACATCACCAGTTAAAAATAAATATTCTGTTTCAGGTTTAATTATATTTTCAAATAAAATTTTTTTATTTTTAGTTTCATAATAATCTAAATGTAAATCACTAATAATTTGAACTTTCATTACATTAGTAATATAATATTTATATAAGAATAAATTCAATATTTTTTAATAATGCCAAAAAGGATATATAAAATATTTCCTAGAACAGAAAATGGATTTTTTAAATATGATAATGAAGGATTATGGTCTATTACACATGTAATAGATGCAGAATATCTTTCAAAAAAAATATTAAAAATAGTTAATGATAAGAATATTAAAATTATTGATATGACAGCTGGTTGTGGAGGTAATTTAATATCATTTATGTTACATTTTAAATATGTTACTGGAGTTGAAATTGATAAAAATAGATATAATATGTTAAAACATAATATTCAACAATATAATCATAATTGTAAAATAAATGTAATTAATGATGATTGTTTAAATCAAATAAAAAATATTTATGATGTATTTTTTTTTGATCCCCCATGGGGAGGACCTAAATATAAAAAAGAAGATGATGTTAAATTATTTTTATCAAATATTGAATTAAAAAATATTTTAAAATTAATTGATAAAAATAAGTTAGTTGTATTAAAATTACCATTTAATTATGATTATATTTATATAGAAAAAGAGTATATTTTACTTGAAAATAATTTAATTAAAAATATAAGATTTATAATATTTTATACTTTATAATAAAATAATAGATAAGCATTTTTATTAATTAAATCATTCATTGAAGTTATTTTTGATACTGGATTACTATCATCATATTCATACCAACAATGATCTTTCATACTTTTAATTATTGATGTATAATGCCCAAAATTAATTGTATTAAAATTACCTAATGTATGATGAATATTAACACCAAATAATTTATATTTTGAAGATTTTTTATAAGGACTATTATCATCAATATATGAAGACATATCTAAATTTTCTACTGGATATGTAATCAAATTATTTAATTTTTGAGACATTATTCCATAATCATTCATTAAAAATCTTTTTATTTGAATAATTAAAATTTGTGGAGTTTTCCATAGTTTCATCTGTTTTATATGTCTATTTTTTAAATGACAAAAATCACATTTACTCATATTATCTTTATCTAATTTTTCTGGTGATAAATACATATTTATTAATTCTTCAAGTTTATATGATTTATATAAATCTTTTACTTTATCAACGATTGGTATTGATAAAGATAGCATCTGAAATATTTCAAAATTAGTTGAATTATTTCCACATATTGAACAATTAATGGTTGATTTTTGTAAACCAGTAAATAATTGTTTAATTGGTGATATTTCTTTTTTCATAAATTTATTCCAATATATAGTTGATAAAATATTCTCAATATTATCATTTACATGTTTATTATCTATATTATTAAATCCTTTTCTACCAGGTATAAATATTTTATTTATATAAACTTCTTCTTCTATATTTGTTATTAGAAAGTTTAAAAATTCTTGTGAATCTTGGTGTTGATTTTCACCCCAAATAAAATATTTATCTGAAATTGCTTTTCTAAAACTAGTTGGTTTTATTATAATATTATCATTTGTTAAACTTGTATAAAAAAGTTTAATCATATTAAATAATACCGTTTTATCTAATTCTTCCTTAGAATATTTAGAAATTAAAATTTTACGTATAACATCTGAAAGTAAATAATTTATAAATTGTGGTGTTTGTTGTAATATTGATAGAATAGAATTCATATAACATGTTACTGAATTAATATTATGAAATCTAGATACTCCGAAAGTTATTTCTTCTTCCATTAATTAATATAATTATATTATAAATTCTTTATATATCAATTTTTATTCTATATAATAATAATATGAAATTAGATTTAATGAAAATTAGTAATATAAAATCTATAAATCATCTAAAAAAATATACAATTAAGACACCAATATTTTTTAATAATTATTTATTTCATTATCTTATATTAACAAATAATTTAACTGGTTTAAAATTAAAAAATTATCCTATTTTTGAGTTAAATGATGAAAGTTTAAATGGATTTCATTTATCAGCAAAAATGAATAATTATAAAATACTAACTTATTTAATTAAAAAATATCCTGAATTTATTTATAATAAAAATGATATTAATGAAAATTTTATGCATTATTTACAACCAAATGATACACAATATTTAAAATTAATAAAGAAATATAAATTAGATTGGAATTATTTATTTACATCATATAATATGGATTTAGTATCACCTCTTGATTATTTATTTTTAAATGGTGATTATAAATTAATTGATAATATTTTAAATATTGTTAAATGTGATTTTGATAATTTTGAAGACGATCCTGTATATTTTAAATTATTTTTAAATGAAGAATTAAATGAAAAAAATATATTATTGTTATTAAAAAAAATATACAAACAGAATAAAAATATTTTTAAATTTACAGATAAAAATGGATATAATATTTTATATCCAATAGTTATAAATAATAAAATTAAAATATTAAAATATATTAGTCAGTTAGAGAATCATAAACTTTTACTTGATTTATATTCGCCTATTAATACAGATCATATATTTAAAATTGCATATGGTAGAGGAAATACAACAGGTAATTTTAAAATGGCAAATTATATTTTAGATAATATAATTAATACACATGATTTTAATGAAAGTGATATGAATGGTGATAATTTAGCACATTATATTTTAAATTATAGAGTAACAAAAAAATTTGGAAATTATGATATAGAATCTAAAATATTATCAAAATATAAATACTGGGACATGAAAAATGTTAATAAAGAAACACCAATAGATTATATAGTAAAATTAGACTATGAAAAATATAGTAAATTTTTAAAAGGAAATAAAATTAATAAAGATTATAATATTAAAAATATTACTAATAATAGTTGGAAAAAATTAATTGATAAATTAGAAAAATATAAAAATAATAATCAAGTCAATATGAAACAATATGCTTATTCACATAGTAATATGTTTCAAGCAAGATTTACAGATATTGGTATTTTTATGAAATATTTAAATAAAAAATATAAAAATTTATATGTTCCAAAAAATAAAGAAAAAATAGATGTTATTATTTATAATAATACAATTGAATATCCAGATAATTTATTAAAAAAATATAATAATTTTGCTTGGATTATTGTATGGAATGATAAAAATAATTATTATATTCATCCACATTTAAATAAATTAATTAATGAAAATAAAAAAAAATATGATTATGCTATTTGTGCTTTAAGTTTAAGATTACCAAATGATGGTTTACATGCAGCTATGATATTATATGATTTTAAAAATAATATTGTTGAAAGATTTGAACCATATGGAAACACTAATTATTTAGATAAAGAAATAGACGATGTTTTATCAAAAGAATTAACATGGAATACAGATTTAAAATATTATGTTCCTGGCAGATATTTACCAGTTGCTGGTTTTCAAACTTTATCTGATGAAAATAATTTATTAAATCAAAAGTTAGGAGATTTTGGAGGATATTGTTTAGCATGGAGTTTATGGTATGTTGAACATAGATTAAATAATTCAGATGTTCAACCTAAAACATTAGTAAGAAAAACAATTAATCGATTTAATGGAATGATGTTAAAACCAAATGAATATATTCGTAATTATGCTAATTATGTTAATAAATATAGAGTGAAATGGTTAAAAGATATTGGTATTCCTGAAAATATTGTTTCAAATGAACATATATCACTAAAATATATTAACTTGATAAATCAAGCATTAATTAAAGAAAATGAAACAAAATAATTTAAATATCATCGATAAATTTGGAATCAAGCTCAACTGCTGTATTATCATCATATTCTTCTTGTCCTTCAAAACAAAAAGCTTCATCTTCTGATTCTTCTTCTTTTTCTTTTTCTTTTACCGATTTAAGACAACCTTCTTTTTCTAGAATTTTTCTCTCTTTTGATGTATATTTGTATACAATTTGATATTTACCAGTATCACTTTCAGTCAATGGTTCGATTAGTACGAGATCTCCACTACGAATTCGGGAACCTTTTTTCATATTACCGGATAATGACCCACATTTGACTTCATCCGTTTTGATGGATGTCACATTAAAGTGACAGTTTCCAAGAGCTTTATTTATTGTTCCATACAATTGGCCAATAGAATCATCTGTGTATTGGAAACCAGATTTATTTTCAAACTTACCTTTACGTGGCATTAATAGTTATTATATATGATTAATAACATTATAAATTTCAATTTTTTTTTATATATATATATATATATGCTAACTATACAAAATACTCTTATTGTTTTCTTATTATTATTAAATATTATTTTTTCAGTATTTTTATATAAAAAAAATATAAAAGAAAATTTTGAAACAATAGATTCACAAGAATTAAAAAATGAAATTGAAAAAATTATTAATGTTGAATCTCTTAAGAATTTATCTGATATTGCATCAAAATTAGTGAGTGGTGGTGATATTACTATACCAGGTAAAGTAATTGCAACAAATGGTTTTCGTGCACTAGGTGGTACTATTCAAATAGATAAAGGTAACATTTTTACAAATGATGGTAATATTAGTACAGATAAAGGTGTCATTTATACAAGTGATGGTAATATTAGTACAGATAAAGGTAACATTTATACAAGTGATGGTAGTATTAGTACAGGTAAAGGTAACATTTATACAAATAATGGTGATATTGAGGTAGATAAAGGTAACATTTATACAAATAATGGTGATATTAGTTCAAATAATGGTTTTGTGTGGGCATCAAGGGTAGGAACAGATCAGAATGGATCTGATTATAAAGGTATATGTCGTAGATTTACATTAGGTCAGACTTACCATACTGATAATGAGCAAGGTGATTGTTCATAATATAATAATAATATAAAATATAATTATTAATATAATGTTTTAAAATAATTTAAGAAGAACATGATTCACATATTTCATTATCTTCTTCTAAACGTTTTTGAATATTTGGATCAACTGTAAATTTAACAGCACCTGATGCTGCTTTAGATCTTAAATAATACATACCAGTTTTTAATCCATTTTTCCATCCCCACATATGACAACTTAATAGTTTTTTATAATCTGGAACAGGCATAAAAATATTCATACTTTGTGTTTGATCAACGAATGGTGCTCTTGCTACTGCTTGTTTAAGTACCCAAATTTGTTTAATTTCCCAAATTGTTTTATATAATTTTTTATAATATGTTGGGATATTTACTAAATTTTTAACACTACCATCACTAGCAATAATCATTTGTTTAGCATCTTTATTCCATTCCCCAATTGTAATTAAATCATTAACTAAATGTTTATTTACAAGTGGAAAGTCCCCTGCTAAAGTTCTACGAGTTAGAATATTATTAGTAAACCATTCAAAACATTCGTTATTTCCTAGAATCTGTGATGTGGATGCGGTTGGCATTAATGCTACTAATAATGAATTACGAACACCAAATTCTATAATTTTATCACGTAGTTCATCCCAATTATACATTTTACCTTTTACATTCCACATATCAAATTGAAATATTCCTTGACTAATTGGAGAACCTTCATAACTACTATAAGCACCATAACATTTATTAAGATTTTTTAATTCACGATTTATTAATCTTAATTTATGATAATATTCATTTTCTAAATTATTTGTTTCAATCGGTATTTTTTCATTTATAGGTGTAGTACCTTGAACAAAATAATCTTTATCATAATATTCTGGTAAACAATGACCGTTTTCTTTCATATGTTTAGCCATTTTATATCTTTCTGTTGCTTCATTATTACTAGCTGTAATAGATGCATGATAAATAGTTTCCATAATATTACTATTTACTTTGATTGCTTTTTCAGATTCATAACAAATTTTCATTTTAGCTAACACGTCTGCTAATCCTTGAATACCTAATCCAATAGGTCTATTACGCATATTACTACACTTTGTTTCTGGTGTAGGGTAATAATTTTTATCAATTACTTTATTAAGATTTGATGATGAAATATATGCTGTATTCCATAAAGATTCATAATCATATTTATCACCAGTATATTGAACCATATCTTCAAACCCACCAATATATTGTTTACCATAAAATATTTGTGGATATGTAAATGATCCAATGCTACATGATTCACCTTCACAATCTATATTTTTTTTAATATGTTTCATAGCATCCTCATCTATTTCTATTTTTTCTACAAATTTAAATCCTTTACTTTCCATATATATCTTACTCCATTTACAATATTTACAATTTTCTTTTGTATAAATTGTCCATGAACGATATGATTTAAATGGTGTTACAAATTGTGATAAAGCTATAGAACCAAGATTACATACAGCATGTTCTTCTTTATTAGAAACTTCTACAATTTCATTACACAAGTTTGAACTTTTAATAATACCAATATTTTTTTGATTAGATTTATGATTAACATGATCTTTATATGTAATATATGGTGTACCAGTTTCAAGTTGTGAATCCATTATTTTTTCCATTAATTCACGAGCTTGTAATTGTTTATTATATTTATTTTCTTCAACATATTTCCAATATAATTTTTTATATTCATCACCATATACTTCATTTAGTCCAGGACATTCATCTGGACACATTAAATACCATTTACCATCATTTTGAACTTGTTCCATAAATAGATCACTAACCCATAATGCAGTAAAAAGATCACGAGTACGTTCTGTTTCAGCACCAAAATTTTTTCGTAAATCTAAAAATTCTAAAATATCTGAATGATGTGGTTCAATATAAATTGCAATACTACCTTTTCTTTTTCCACCTCCTTGATCTACATATCTGGCTGTTTCATTAAATACACGTAACATAGGAATAATACCATTACTTGTACCATTTGTCCCTCTAATAACACTACCTTTACCTCTAATATTACTTACATGTAATCCAATACCACCGGCCCATTTAGAAATTTTAGCACAATTTTTAAGTGTATCATAAATACCAGTAATAGAATCATCAACAAATGGCATTAAAAAACAACTAGATAATTGGGGTCTACGCGTACCAGCATTAAAATTTGTAGGTGTTGCATGAATATATTTTTTAGTTGAAAGTTGTTCATAAGTATCTTTAATTAATTTAATATCATCCATACAAATAAAGCTAGCAACCCTTAAAAACATATCTTGAGGTCTTTCATAAATTTTACGTGTTTTAATATCTCTAATTAAATAGGCTCTTTCTAATGTTTTAAACCCAAAAAAATCAAATTCATAATCTCTACTATAATCAATTATATTTTCTAATTCAATTTTATTATTATTAACCCATTTAAGCCAAGATTGATCTAGTAAACTAGGATTTTTTTCATTAATCATATTCATTTTATCAACAAAACTATTAAGAGTTTTTTTATGTAAATTACTTACAGATATACGACCTGCAAGTTCACCATATAATGGATTTATAGTAATCATATTAATACAAATTTTAGCAGTTTCTGAATCTAATTCTTCAGTAGTAATACCTGAATAAATAGAACTAATAACTTTTTGTGCAATAATTGCTGAATCAAGTATTTCTCGTTCATCTTTTCTAATTTGTGAACAAATCCTTTTAGTAATTTTATTGAATTGAACACGTTCTTTCGTTCCGTTTCTTTTGACAACAAACATTGGAGTACTTAAATCTTGCATATTAAGTTAATAAAGATTCAAATTTTTTATATATTTTAAAGTTAAAATATATAAAAAATTAGTTTAAGAGATTAAAAATCTTCATCAGCCTCAAATATATTATCACGACCTGTATTTAATACAGCAGCTTTTTGATATTGTGTTGGACGAGATTCAAAAAAATTAGTTTTACCTTCCATCGAAATACTTTCCATAAAATCAAATGGATTTTCTGTATTCCATATTTTATTATATCCGATTTGAACAAGTAGACGATCACCAACATATTCAATGTATTGACTCATAAGATCTTTATTCATACCAAGTAATGAACATGGTAAACTTTCACAAATAAATTCTTTTTCAATAGAAACTGCTTCTTGGAAAATATTATTAATAGTTGTTTCATCAATTGTAATACTACATTTATTTTTCATCATAATTGCAAAATCAGTATGCATACCTTCATCTCGAGCAATTAATTCATTACTGTCACATAGACCAGGCATAACATTTTGTTTTTTAAGCCAAAATATAGCAGCAAAACTACCAGAAAAAAATATTCCTTCAACACACGCAAAAGCAATAACACGTTGAACAAAAGGAGCATCACTACTAATCCATTTTATTGCCCAATCAGCTTTCTTTTTAATAGATGGAAAGTTTTCAACAGCATTTAATAATTGGTTTTTTTCTTCTTTGTCACGAACAATATTATCAATCATTAGTGAATATGTTTCACTGTGAATATTTTCCATCATAGCTTGAAATTGATAAGTAACTGTTGCTTCCATAATAGTTACTTCATTAATAAATCTTTCACCCAAATTCATATTGACAATAGTATCACTTGCTGCAAAAAATGCTAAAATCATTTTAATAAAGTATTGAGCGTCTGACGATAATTTTGTAAAGTCATCATAATCTTTACTAAAATCAATCTCTTCAGCTGTCCAAAATGCGGCCATCATTTTTTTATAAAAGTTCCATATTTGACCTTCTTTAATAGGATGAATTGTGAGACGTTCATTATTTTTATCAGTTACATATTCATAAGACATATTAATATTCATATATATACTAAAGTTATAATTTTATATATCAATTTTTTATATATTATTTTAAAAAAACATTATATATATATATATAATGTTTTTTTTTCCAATAGATAATTTACCTCCAGCTGTTAGAGAAAAATATATAAAAAATTTAATTGAAATAAATAAAAAAAATAAAGAAAATACTAAAAAACAGAAAGAGATTAATATGTATAAAAAAATTATTAACAATCCTCCAAAATCTTTATCACTTAAAAGTATGATGATATATTCTCATGCTTTTAGAAAATTAAAAGAATTAGAAAAATAATTTAACTATTTTTTAAATAAATATTTATTATTTTTAAGTAAGTCGGCAGATATTCTTTCTTCGGGATTGTATTTTAACATTGGGTCTAAAAAATGAATAATTTCTAATATTTCATTTTCATTTTTATTTATTTTATTTAATTTTTCATACATATATTTATCTAATCTATATTTGTATTTGTATTCTTTATAATAATAATTAATAGATTGATAATTACCTTTAATTAAAATAAAATTATTATTAAATTTTTTACTATTACGATAACTTTCATACATATATGGTATTCCAATTTTATCAGCTATACCATGTAACATATCTATTTCTGATCTATGAGAAAATAATGGACGTTTAGCCAATATTTCATATAATATACAACCAAGGCTCCATATATCAACTTTTGAATTAAAATTTATTCTATATAAAATTTCAGGAGCTCTATAATATCTTGATTGAATATATGGTGTTTTATTATTAAAAATTTTTAATTCATTTGTATAAAAAGATGATCCAAAATCTATTATTTTTATATTTTTATTTTTATCTATAACAATATTTTCTGGTTTTAAATCACAATGAACTAAATAATTATGTATATAACTTAATCCATTAATAATTTGATTAGAAATATATTTGAAATCAAAAATAGTTATATTATTATTATTATAATATTCAAGTAAATTATATTCAACTAATTCCATTATAATATAATATTTTAAATTATGATTAATATTACCAATTACTTTTATTATTGGATATTGATCATATATATTATTTGATTCTAATTGTTTTAATATTTTAAATTCATTTTTACCCCACTTGTTATACTTTATTTTATATTCTTTGGCAGCATATATATTATTTTTATATCTACATTTATAAACATTAGAGAAAGTTCCTTTGCCTAATGTTTCAATTAATGATATATCATTAAAATTAATATCTACCATAAATCTATAATCTAATAGATTATAGATTTATATTTCTAAATATATTTATATGAAACCAGAATTAGTTGAAAAAAAAATTTTAAAAAATTTAATAAAAAAGAAAAAAGGTAGTAATAAATATTTTAGTAAAGGGTATACTTCTTTTAAAAATATATTTGTTGATAATTGGTATATAATATTAATTTTAGGATTAATATGTTTACTATTATTTTTAAGATTTAAAGATACAAATGAAAAAAAACTAAAAGAACCAATAGAATATATTAAAGATGATAAAGATACTAATAAAGATAAAAAAAACGCATATGAAACTTTAGCAAATTCAAACAGTTACGAAAGTGATTATTATAGTATGTTACATAAAATTAGACCAAATAATATTAATCAATATTTTATATAAAAAATAATATTATAAGTTTTTATTTAAAAAATAATTATATTATTTTTTATATATGGATAAAGTAATATCATTTGTAAATGATATAGTTATTTTATGTGAAAATGAATTTAAATTAGATTTTAAAAATTATAAAAATGTATCAGATGATACAATTAAACTAAATTGTGATAAATTTTATAATGCTCTTGAAGATGCAGATTTATTTAGTTTATTTTTAAATCAAAAAATTAAAGTTTTTTCAAGTAAAACAACAGAAACAAATGTAATAGCAACAAGTTTATTTGATGAAGATATGTCCTTAAAACGTATTTTAAACAATAGAACAGAAATACAAAAATGTAAAGTTTGGTATAAATTATTTGTTTTATATATTGAAATGGAAAAATTAAATAAAAATAGAGATGATCGTATAACTAGTTTAAATACAATTATTGATAAACTTGTTAAAACTATTTCTTCACAAGTAAAAGAAAATATATTTGGATCTACTGATATCAATAATACCACAAATAATATGATAGAAGATATTGTTGGTTCTCTACAAAATTCTATTTCAAGTGCAGGAAACCCATTTGAAAATATAATGGATATTACATCAAAAATTACTGATAAATATCAATCTAAGATTGAAAATGGAGAAATAGAAATTGATAAACTATTAGGAAATATTACATCTTCTGTACCAATGTTTAAAAATAAAGATAGTTCATCAGAAGATAAAAAACCTGTTGTAATGGATGAAAATTTTTCAACAGCAGATGTTGATGTAAAAACACAAGAAGATAAACCAGATGGTATGAATATTGGTAATATTTTAAATATTACTAAAAATATGCCAGATTTAAGTAATATTGGAAATATTGTAAATAATTTAAATAATGTTGAAACAGATGAAGATATCCATAATATTAAAAATGATATGGATAAAATGTTAAGTAGTATGGGATTAGATCCAAATAAATTAAATGAAAAAATGGAAGAATTAAATAAAAAGTTTTCAAAGCCTGAATAATTGATTATATTGATTAATAAGATATTCATTTTTAATTTTATATCTTGTTTCATCATCAATATATTTATTAAATTTAATTTTTAAATATTCACGTAATAATGGACATTTAGAAAATGTAAATTCTACATCTCCAAATAAGTTACTAATTTTGTGTTTGTATGAATTTTTATAAAGATATTTATTACAATTAACAGTTACAATATCATCAATAACATTTAATAATTTTGCTTCATTTGCAGTTAACCACCAATCATTTAAAATTTTATTTTTAAATTTATCTTCATTCATATTAATTTTTTTAGCCTGCATTTTATCAAGATCTTCATTAATATTATTAATTAATTTTAAATAATTATACATATTTTCTATTGGACCTCCGGTTGATAATGACATTTGATGTTGCATTAAAACTCCAGAAGATAAACTATATCTATTATCACATGCTTGTGTAATAACAAATGCCATAGATGCTGCAAAATCTACAATACAATTAGTTATTGTACCACTATTTTGTAACATTTTCATATGATCAATTATTTTCATACCTTCTAATACAGAACCACCAGGTGATGTAATAAAAATATTTAATTCTTTATTATTAAATGTATTTAAATCTGTAATAAATTTACTAGATGTATCTAATGAAATCGGTCCTTTCAAAATAACAGTATTCTCTTCATCAAGATTAATATGTTTAGATAAAACATTATTAACAAAACAAAAAAGTAATAAATATAACATTAATATATAAATATTATACGTCTTTAACTATTACAATATATATATATACATATATTTATATATACATATATAAATATATATATATATATATTTATATAATGGATAACTTAAAAAATAAACTTAAAAATAATCCAAATAATAGTATATTATGGATAGAATTAGGAGATTTATTATGTGATGATAATAAATTATTCAAATCATTAAAATGTTATAAACGTGCGAATGAATTATCACCATGTAATATATTACAAAAAAAGATATGTAGTATTGAAGATGAATTAAATATTGATACAGATGATGAAGAAGTTATAAATGATGAAATAATAAATTCAGAAGATTCTACTAATGAATCTTCTAATAAATTTTTAAATGTAATGTTACAAAATTCTATGATAAAAGATAAATTAAATAATCCAGAATTTCAACAAAAAATATTAAATAATAAAAATAATTTTGGTATTATTTTTGAAGATGATGATATTATGTCAGTTATGAAAGAAATGTTAAATGTATATAACAAAGAAAAATTACAATGATTCAATTGCATCTATTATTTTTTCTTTATTAATCATAGTTTCTTTTTTTTTTGTATTTAATATTTTCATAATATTTAAATTAGAAGGTGCGTAAAATCGTTTAATTTTCATATCTTTGTTTTCATCGTTTTTCTTATATTCTTTAATTATTTCTAAATTTAAAGGAGGAAAACCACCATTAATATTATCAGACATTATTATATATAAATGTTATTTTAAATATCAAAAATAATAATATTTTTTTCATTATTTATTTTTTTATATTTTTTTTTTTTTTTAATTTTCATATGATTAATATTACAACATTCTCCACCCATTTTACATGTAAAACTTAAATATTGATTATCATAAATATTATTAATAAAATTTAAATATAGTAATCTATGTAATGCTGTTTTTTTACCATTAAAATAAAAATTAATATATTTACCTTTATTTGTTGTAATAAAACCTTTCCATGGAACACATTCATTACTACTAATAATAGATGAATCTGTATATTTTATAATTCTTTTTAAATCCTTTTCTTTTAATTTTTTTTCAACAGGAATATCATTACGTTGTGTTTTTTTTAATTCGTTAAGTAATATATCCATAACTAATATTAATTAGATAATAATATAAATATTTTTTATTTATAATTTATATTATATGATTAATTACTATAATAAATATTTAAAATATAAAAAAAAATATTTAGATCTAAAAGGTGGTGATATATGTAGATCTAATCAAACAGTTGAAGATTGCAATGCAGATAAAAAATGTATATATACAACTAAAAAAGGATGTATTAAAAAAAATGTTTATATACCATATTTACATTCATGCCATTTAGATGAAGTTAAAAAAATTCCTTCCGGCTCTATTTTAGTTAATACGAGTAGTTGTGGTTTTACAACAGCGTATCATGAACATATTGAAAAAACTTTAAAAGAAATGTTTTTAAAAAAAGATGAAAAACTAACAGATCCTATTACAAATAGAGAATATATTGAAGAAAAATTAAAATTTCCAATAAGTATACATACAAGTACTGATAATAATGACTATTTAGATATGAGTTTAGCATATCATTTATTTGCTGAGTATGATAGTATTAGAGATAAAGGAAAAGAAAAAAAAACTAGAACTATACAATTATGTAGTGGATTATATAGCATTGACGGTGGATTATGTAATTTAAAAGTAAGTTTAGGACAAGATAAAATTAATAGAGATCAAATTATTAAAGTATATGAAAAATCAGTATTTCCAACAAGCGAAGATATATTAGATGTATTTGGATCAAAAACACAACTATCAATTAGAATGTTTGAGCTAAAACTTAAGGAAAAGTATGGTGAATTAAAATTAAGTACATTACTTGAAAAATTTCCAGGAGTATATTATTTTATGGCTTGTAGACCACCATGTAGTAAAAAAAATTTTAATATTACTAAAAGACAACGAAGACTATCAATTAGTCATTTATCAGAAGAAAATCAAAGAATAGAAAAAGAAATAATGATTAATAGATATATTTTTGAATTTAAAAAAGATTTAAAAAAAGAAAGACATTTTACATATTTAAATGAAATTATTAAAGACTATATTGAAAATTATGGTTATAATAAATTTATAACAGATCTAGAATTAAATTTACTAACTAAAAAAACAGAATTAGAAAAGTCACAAATAAAGTTAATTCATACAAGATCAGTGTTAAAAGTAGAATCTAAAATAGAAACAGGTAAAAGTAAACTAAAACAAATAAAGAGTGAAACGGATGAACTTAAAAAAAGTATAAATTATAATATTAAAACAATAGAATTATATACAGAATTAATAAAATTATTAGAACCAAGTTTATAAAATCTAATAAATTTTTTTATAATTTATTAGATATATTTAATTTATTCACAATTTATTAGAGCAGAATAAAAGGTTATTTCATCGTAATCATTAACTCCATTTTTATACATTACTATTTTTTCTTTTAAATCATTATTAAGCTTTTCAAGATCATTCTCATTATACGTATCAAGATCATTCACACTTGTACTAGTCATAATTCCAGTCCACCATTTAGAATTAGTTATATCAGCTTCAAATAATTCTCTTATATTATAAGTTTCCTCTATATATCTTCCTTCCCGTGTTTCTTTTATACTAAATATGTGTCCATTATAAATATCTCCTGTAATAGTAATTTCAGGCGATTCAAAATCTGATAGGGTATATTGTACTCTAAGATATTTATTCAGTATAGTTCCAATAAAATTTATAGCAAAAAGTTCATAATTACTATGTTTTGAATATAATAATAGCTCTTTTTGTATTTCTCCAATAACTTCTGCAAACATTGATCTAGTAAGTATATTTTCGGACAGCACCGCATAGCGTTCTTCGACTAATTTAAATTTTCCTGTCTCTAATTGTTGTATTTTAAATGTGTCAAACTTTTGGAAATTATTATCAAAAATACATTTTAATTGAGGAAAATAAATATCAATAAATTCATATAATTCATCTTTTAATATATGAGTATCTAAATATTGCTGTTTTTCTTCGGCATTATTAAATTCACTGTCTATATCAAATGTACTAAATTCTATAGCTCTTTCTATTTTAGTTTGTTCCTTCGGCATGTCAGATAGTTGTGCAAAATCTGTTTAAAATTCATGAGAATATTCTAACATATTTAAATAAATAAGCTTTTTCTTAAGATTTTGTAAAAATTGTGTTAAATCTTCTTTGGTTTTTATATCATTCTCAATTAATAAATCTTTTCTCATCATAAGCATATAACTCCAAAAAGGATTAGCATCTTCTATAATATTTTGTTTTTCATTTTCTAGCTTATCCCATTCATATATTTTATTTATAGTTAAAATATCCATAAAATTTAAATTATTTACATCCGCCGAAAGTATTTTTTTAATATCTATTCTCGTAACAGTAGTATAATCAGTATCATCTTCAGACATTTTTACCTTAATTAAAATTACAAAATTGGATATATCACCCTCATAATCTACAATAGTTGAACCTCCTAGAACATTTTGGAAGTGAGCATGTATATACTCACTCGCAAATAGACCAATCATATTTATAGTAAAAAGATCATAATTATTTATATTTTTTAAATAAATAATCACATAATTATTATAAAAAATGTTCCTTATCCATCTTAGTAATATTTTTCTAGTAAGTGTATTATATTCATGTTCAAGATATCTCTCGTACTCATCACTCTCATCGGTCTTAAATAATGGATTATTTATACTAGAAATAATATTAATAAAGAACCCCTCTTCTGATGGTTTTATTTCTAAACCATAAAAACCTCCGGGATTTTTTGCAGCATTAATAACACCTTTCATTTGAGGAAAATAAGTATTAATAAAATTATATAATTCTATCATAGATACGTTTGTATCTAAATATTCACTAGAATAAGATCTTTCTTTACCTATACCACTTCTTTCTAACGCTAACATAACTGGACCTCTATGTTTAGTAATAGTTTTTAATTCTTGAAAAGTTTTTGATGGATTTGTACATGTAGTTAATAAATCTATACTATCTGTATATATCATAGGTAATTCAAGCAACGCATCTGGTCCTTCATTAAAACGATGACCTATAAATATATATTTCATTAATTGACTAGCTATATTATTTCTATCTGTATCCATCATTTCTAAAAAATCTTTATTTAATTCATTTTTATTAATAGACATTCTCATTATTCTTCCTTCCCAATTTAATAACTGTAAATCAACAATATTATCATTATTTCTATAATTTACTTTATAACTTATATCTTCACTAAGATATGGATAATAATCTATATCTTCACTTAAACCTGCAAATGTAAACAATCTAATAAGAGTTGAAATAAAATCATTAAAGTTATTATTTTTAGCTGCTGATGTTAAAATTGATGATGTAAATTCTTTAATTAGTGTAAAAAATATAAATCCATTTATTTTTATTAAAAAATTATTAGTATTATTATCAAGTTTATCAATATCATTTTCATTAATAAATTGAGTTATCTCTTGATTAGGATCTTCTTGTGCCGCTGTATGAGCAAGTCGTACAATATAAAAAAATATACTACGATTAGTATCCAAGTATAATATTCCATTAACATCTATTATTTTATAGAAAAAATTAGAGTTTGAGTTAATTAAGCCTTTTATGTTACCAGTCTCATAATCAAAATCAATATATTTAACATTATTTAAAGTTAAACCTGATGAATCAAACATTTTATCAATAATACATGTAAATTTAGGTATCCACGTATTAATATATTTATATATAGTATCTTTTGATAGTGTATTCGCAAATGCAATGTTCTTTTTATTATTATTTATTTCCTTTTCTTCATCACTCATTATATAAGTTTGAATTATATGTTTTCTTGTTGTTGTTGGTGCTCTTGTTGTTGGAGCTCTTGTTGTTGGTTCTATTATTTGCAGTCCATCTGATTCATTAGAATCAACTTGAAAGTTTTCATTTATTTTTCCAACTATATTAACAATACATAAAACTAGAATTATCAAAAAAATTCCAATTAATACTATTAAATTGGTTTTCATATAATATACTTTATATTTTTTTATATATAATATATTGAATAAATTTTAAATGGTATATTATTTGATTCTTCTAAATCAAACTTAATAAATACACAATCTTTAATTTTTGTATATTTTTCAATAGTTTTTTCATTAACTTTAACTGGTCCATTATTAAATATATATTTAACTATATTAAAATTATCATATACAACAATAGGATAATTAAACATATAACTTAATACAGTTAATTCTAAAATACCATCTGTATTAACAATTCTTTTTCTAAATTTATTAATTGCAGATAAAAAGAAATTTGTTTGTTCAAGATCTTTTTTACTAAAATATTTTTCAATATCATCTGCAAATTCTTTATTGTAAATATTATTTTGTATATAATCAATAATATATGCCTTAAATAAATTTGTAATATTATTTTGTAAATCTGAAAAAAATCCAAGATTTCTTGATTCAATGTCATATAGTGGATTATTAATCCAATAAAATGAATTTACATAAGCTCTTATAATTGAATTATCATTATTTTTAACTTCTTGAATTAATTGTTTTCCTAATTCAATTAAATCTTTATATTCTTCCATTTTTTTAATTTTATTTCTTCTACCAAGTTTAGGAATATTATTTTTACCAAATAATTCATTCATAATTTTTTTAATATTAAAGTTACTTGTTTTAATAATTTTTTGATCTGGACGATTACTATATTGAGTATAATCAACAATATCAGATACATAAAAATTATCTTCTTGTATAAGTTCTTTAAATTTAATACCATTTAATATCATTTCTTCAATAACTTTATTAATATATATATATAAATCTTCTTGATATATTTGAAATTGACATTTATTATTAATAAAAGTACAATGTTTATTGTATTCACAAGAATTTTTATCTCTGTTTATAATACAATAATTTCGAATATTTGATATACTATAGTTTTGTAACTCTGGTAAATTTTTAACAACTGTTGCAATACTCTGTTTATCTGTACTTGAAATTTTATTTTGTGTTTTTGTATTAATATATTTTAATAAAATATCAGTTATTTCTTTTCTTTTATCTTTATTTTTAATATTATTATTTCTAATAGTACTTGTTATTTTATTTTTAATATCATTATTTTGACTTAAAAAGTATGATAATTCTAATCTAAATAAATTATAACCTTCATTTCTATATAAATTTTCTCGTACTCTTTTATCCCTATCATCATTTGAGATATCTTTATTTATAATTACTTTATCAATAATTTCTTCTAACGATAAAAATTCATAAGATAAACCATATTTTTTAAATTGACTAGAAATTAATTTTTCTGGTTTAACAGGTATAATTGTTTTATTTTTTAATAATATTGATGTTACATTATATTCAGTATTATTTTTCTTTTTACTAATATTATCATAATAAATAATATCTGGTATATAATTTAATTTAATTTTTTTCTCAACATCTTTTAATAATTTAATTGTATTATCAAGAGATAAATAATTTTTAATATTATTTAAATTACTAATTGTATAATTATAATTTGATCCGGATGAATTTACTGGTAAATATAATTTATTTTCAAGTAAAATAAATTTAACTTTGTATCTATCATTAATATATTGTTCTTTCACTTTAATATTATTTAATTCTAATAAATTAATAATATCTTTATTATATATATTTGATGCAGTATATAAATTTTTTAACATATCACTTTTACAACTTTTAGAATAATATAATACTAATTCTTCCATAATTTTTTTTGTAGTTTCGGCTGTTAATCTATATTTTTTTTGTAATGTTATATTTTTTTCAGATGATTTTTTAATAACTCTATATATTGGAAAATAATATTTTCCTTCTTTTAGTAAAATAATATAATCTTTATTTTCATCCATTGTATAGTTATTTTCATTATTTAAACATTTCATATAATAATTTTCTTTAAACATATCTTTTTCTAATTGTTTTTTAATTACTTTTACTTTTTTTTCTAAAATAAAATAAAAAATACCATTTTCTGATAATATATTAGGAATAGCTAATAATTCACCTAATATATCATATTCTAAATAATTACTATTTTTAATATGTTCTATTAATTTTTCTCTTGTTTTAAACATGGCTCGCAAATCACCATTATTTAAATAATTAAATATCTTATCATTTTTATCATTTTGTAATATGTTAATACATATAGTTTTTAAATCATCCATTGTTTTATCATAAATATTTGCAATAGCAGATAAGAAAAAATAATAATTATCTTTTACAGTGTATTTTAAAAAAAATCCAGAATTTGATTCTGTTAAATAATGATTTTTTATTTTATAATCATTTTTCCATACTTTATTAAAAAAGTAATTTAAATATTTTGATAAAAAAATAAATCTACCTTCTTGAATTTTATTTGTTTCTTGTAAAACATATATTTTATCTTTTATTTGTTTAATTGATTCTATTTCAATATTTTCATCTGCTTTTTTATTACCAATACACTTCATATAATAATTTTTTTTAACTTTATTTGCACTTATCATTTGATCTTTTTTAAAACAACAAGGCATACATAGTTCAGTTGGATTACTACTTTTTGATAAAAATCCAATAAACATATGTTTTTTATTTTCTTGAGGATCACATGTAAAATAATTAACTTTACCATCATCATTAACTAATTTAACAGCTCTAACAGATATCTTTTTCTTTTTTCCATTTTCATCTAGCATAACTTCTTTTTCATAAAAATTAGTTTTTGAATTAAATTTATATCCACGTTTTATTAATTGATTAATATTATCTCCGGAAACAATAAGTGGTCTACGTTTATCATCTTCTCCACTATTTTGACAACTACGTGTCCATTGATTCATACCTTCTTCTGGTTTAAATCCAAGTCGTTTTTTATCAAGAGATGTAATATCACTAACTTTAAGTTTATCTGTATCATAATCAACAATTTCTCTAACTTTATTTCTACGTTTAGCAATTTTATTAAGTTTTAATAGTTTATCTTTTATTTTTTGATATTTATTTTTTTTTTCTAAATAAGTCTCGGAATATAAATATATTAAAACTTTAATAAAAGATAAAATTTCATTTAGTTGATTTTTTGATCTTGCACCTGTTATACGAATTTTATAATTTTCTCTATTTCTTCCTTGAATATCAATTCCTATTCCAGGAGGTTTTGATTTAGGCATTCCTTTTAATTTTTTACTACTTTTAACTTTTTCTAATATTTTACTATATTTTCCTTTAACACTATCTAATTCTTTAGCTGCATCATCTAATGTTATATTAAATTGTTTTGATAATTCATCTACAAGATCTTTATCAGATATATCAAAATTTCTTAAAAAATATAATATTCTTAAATGCATTCTTGTTTTATTTTCATAATTACTAATTCTTTTGTATCTTAAATAAGTACCATATTTACTTGTATCATTAGTTGCATTACTTGCTTTTCTTTTTTTTGGTTCAATAACTAAAGATATATATGGATAAAAAAATCTACTAAAATCAGATAAATCATTATGATTAATTTTATATGTTTTAGGTAAAATAAATTTTTGAATAGTATTTATAAAAGCATATTTAAATTGTTCTTCAGTTGGTAATATAATTTTTATTTTTTTATTTTCGTTATTAATTTTTAATAATAATTCATTAACATATTTATATGATTCTTTTATATCATCTATAACTGCTTTATTATCTTCAATCCATGTAATTTTATATTCTAATCTACCATTTTCATTAAAATTTATTGAAATATATTTTTCTTCAGTCACTTTTATTTTAAAAGATATACCATAAGGAGCAGTATCAAACCATTTTAATAAAATATTATTATTTTCAATTACTTTTGATTTTGTATAATATTTATATGTAATTTGTGAATCAGGTGTTTGATATTGAATAAATGGATATTGTTCAGAAATAATAAAGCTATCAAATATTTTGTACAAGTTAAATTTTTCTTCTGATAAAGTACCTGTTTTATTTTTTGGATTATATAAATTTAAATGAATAATTGTTTGAAGTATATAATTTTCATTAAAATAGTTTTCATATTTATTTTTTTCAAGTTTAGTTTCTTCAACTATTGTATATATTTCTTTTTCTAACTTGACATCATTAATTAAATTATTATAAATACTTTCATTTCTGTTAAATTCTTTATCATTTAAATTATTTAATAATTCAATAATATCTTCAAAACGATCAAAAGTAATATATGGATAATAAATATTTACAAATACCTCATACAGATTTTTTTTCTTTTCGGCATCTGAAGAATAATTTATTCCTAATTCATTAAATAAATCGGACATATATATTTCATTGTTTGTTATATAGTCTTCATAATCTCTTAAAATTAATGCATCGTCATCTTCACGCTTAATTTTAATACCAAAACTATCTCGTAAATATTTTAAATTATTACGTAAATTTTCATAAACAGATATATTTTCATTTGGTTTAACATCTATTTTAAGTAATTCGTTTCTTCTAATCCATTTTTGACCAAGCATTACATAATCTTTTACATTATTTAAATCATACTCTGACCAAAAATATATATATTCTGGTAATAATTTAATATCACCAAATTTATCACTAATACCGATAGATACTGCTATTTTTTCACGTATTGTTTTTATCATATCATCCATAAAAATATATTGTTCTAATATATATTCTTTATCATATATATCTTCTAAATTAGTATCATAAGTAATATTATCTAATTTACTATTAAACTTTATTTCTGTATCTTTTGCATCTTTTAACCAAGATTTATCTTTAGTTGCATCACTAATTAATTTTGCAGTTTCTTTTATATTTTTATCAGTTTCTATATCTTGCATAGAGTATAATTTTGTTAATTCTTCTAAATCAAAATCTTCAATAACTTCATCATCTAAATCTTCAACAGTATTTATATTTGCCTCTTCATTATCTTCTTCTTCTAATTTTTCATCAATATTATCTTCTTTTATTATAGTATTTTCACCACCTCCTAATTGATTATAAGTTGTAAAGTCCATTTCTTTTTTTTTAGTTTTAGTTTTAATTTTATTTCTACTTAATAAATAATCATAATAATTAGAAGCGAATGAATATTGTTTTATTTTTTCAATACTAATTTCTAAATGTTTTGAAATCCATTCTTTGCCTAATTTACTAGAAATAGAACTTTTTTTTGCAGAACTTTTTAAAATAATATTTTTTTGAGCTTGAATATGATATGTATTAAAAAAATATGTATACCAAAATTCTCCATAATTTTCTTCTAATATTTTTAATTTATTTTTATTTAAAAAATTTAAAGTATCAAATAAATTTTTATTTTTAATTGCTTTTAAAATATTATAAACATCATCATTTACTAAAGAACCTAAAAAAATATATTGTATATATTGAACTCTTCGATTATTATTTTTAAATTTATGTATTATTTTAATTGGATTATTCATATATTTAATATTAGAATATTTAATATTAGAATAAATATTCTAATATTAAATATATTTATATCTTAATCTAAAATATTTGTATATAATCGTAATCCACAATAATTAACTGGAGTTCTTGCATAATTTTCATAAGTATAAATTTGATGTTCTTTTGCAATTTTTAAATAAAATTTAAAAATTTTATTATAGAGTGGAGTATGACCAATTTCTGGACAACCAGCATGTGCCATCTCATGAACAGCAACGTATAAAAGTAAATTTAAATCGTGCAACTGTTTTGTTTTTTTACACCTTAAACAAAATACAAATTCTTCACCTTTATTAACAGAATATGATGTATGATCTGAATTTAATTTATTTTCATAAATTTTTGTTCTTCTTTTATTAAAATTTTTTTCTAACATTTCTATATATTCTTTATATTCTGGATAATTATTTTTATTATTAATTAAAATTTCTCGTAAATTATACATATTTATTATTAAATTATTTAATAATATTGCACTATGATTTTTATCAAATCTTTCACGAACCATTACAATATTACCATCGGATAGTTTTACTGGGGTTAATGTTGTACTTGAATTTATAAAAACAAATATAAATATTAAAATTATTGTAATTGATATTAAAATAGATTGTTTCATAATTAAAATAAATTAGAAAAAATATTTCAAAAAATACTTTAAATTAAAATTGTTTATTTTATTAAAATAAAAATCTATTATATATATATATGGGTAACATTATAGGATCAAATAATAATAACGAAGAAATTAGTTCAACTATTCCTTATTTAGAAAAATTAAACCAAGATGCAAAAGCTCTAGTTAAAAATCTTAAAGTTCCGGATATTGACGAACTTGTTTTTACTGAAACTGAAAATTATGATAAATTTAAAATATTTCAACAAAATAATCATTCATCTAGAAATGATAATTTATCTGAAACATCACCTTTTATTAGTGAAGATTTTTATAATAAGCTTATGAATAATAGTCAATTAAATCAACCACAACAATCAATTACATCACAAAATTCACAAATTAAACAATTAGGCGGAGGTGATGTTGAAAAAACATCATCAACATCTTCAAGTGATGATGAACCTAAAAAATTACCTAAAAAAGATGAAATGGAAAAAGATTTTGAACCTGAAATGGATGAAGAATCTATGGAAATGTCTGATTTAGATGAAATGGAAATGTCTGATTCAATGAATTTAGATATGTCAACCGGATCATATTTATCATCATCTGCACACACAGATGGTATTGATAAATCTTCAGAACTAACAACCATTTCAGTAGGTAATAATCGTGTTTTATCTGATTCCATTAATACGAGTGATATAAATATGATATCAGTAGAAGAATAACAATAATAATTATTATTATTTCTTCTTTTAAAAATCTTGAATAATCTTTTATCGCTCTTAAATATCTTTTAACTTTATATATTATTGTTGCATTACTTGCTCCTGGATAAGATATAAAATATTCTTTACCTAAAATATTATCTGTATTACTAAATGTATTTTTAAATATAGTTTCTTCAATATCAATTTTATAATTATATTTTTTCATACATATATTTAGTGCACGTTGATCATCTATTGTATCAGTATCTAACATATCTGTAAAAATATTATGTACAACATCTGCATAACCTATATACATTCCAGAATTAGCAATATGAATATCATTAGAATCATTAGAAAATATTTTATTTGTAATATATTGATTAATAAAAGTTGGATGTTTTGATATTAGTATATCACAATTAAGATAATTAAATGTTTCTAATAGTTTAGTATCTATATTTTTATTTATAATTGTATCAAATCCATCTAAAAAAATAATAAGATCATTTTTTGGTATCTTTTTACTATAATTATGTATTGCTCTTACTTTATCATAAAAACCATTCCATTTTGTATTCCAACCCAAAATATCTATTTTTATATTAAATTTATTATTAATTAATTTTTTAAATAATCCATCAGAATGTGTTGCATAAGTTACTACATGAATTTTATTCATTTAAAAAACTTTAGATTTTTTTTATTAATATAATACTAATAATTATAATTGTTAATATAATTATTATTTCATTTATGAGTAAGAAAAAATTTTCTTTAATACCTCTATAAAATCTATTAATTGTATATTTATAACTTGCTTTTCCGATTGCTCCTCCTGGATAAGATGTAAAATATTCTATAGATTTATCTTTTTCTTTTACAACATTTTTAAAAATAATATTATTTTCGTCAATTTTATAATTAAAGTTTACCATACATTTATTTATTGCTTTTTGATCATCATCTAAATTTAATTTAAATACCTCTATAAAAAGTTCTTTTAAATATTTTGAATATCCCATAAACATACCTGCATTTGCTATATATTTACTATTTTTATTTTTAAATTTTTTGTTAAGGATATATTTAGCAATTGGATTTCTAATATTAGTATCTCTTGAGAATAAAATATCACAATTAAATGATTTAAAAATATTAATAAAATTTTCATCAATAGTTTTGTTTACTTCTGAATCAAATCCATCTAAATATATAATAATATCATGATCATTTTTATCTTTCATAAATTCATTTATTCCTTTTATTTTATCATAGTAATTATTCCATTTTTTATTCCATCCTAAAATATTTATTTTTATATTAAATTTATTATTAATTAAATTTTCGAATAATCCATCAGAGTGTGTTGCATAAGTTACTATATGAATATTACTCATAATTATATTACAATATAAATTAATTTTGTAAAATAAAACAAAACTTAGTTACATCAGTTCTACCTATTTCTTTATTTTCTCTTTCAATTGCTTCAATCTCTAATTCTTTCTTATGTTTATCTAAATAAGACTGAAATATTTTTTCTTTTGCATTAGTTATTACTAAATCTAAAAATTGTAAAGATGGTTTCATAATTTGATTAGTCATATACATATTATAATCTATCTTTAGATTATTGCTTGTTATAAATTCAGGTGTTTCAATACGTTCTCCTTGTTTTGTATCTCTTTTTACATTAGGAATTTTAATATATGCAAAAGATATACGATCACCTGATTGTGGACAATTACCAGGATCTCTTGATTCAATACGATCTGCTAAAACTACATGACCTTGACTTGTCCAATCTACATAACTTTCTTTCATTTTTAAAGTTTTACTTGTAAGAAAATATTTGATATTATATTGATTATCAAACATTTTCTCTAAACATTCAATAGTATATTTGTGTGCTTTATCTGGATTTTTATCATTAATTAAACAATTAATAATACCACCACACACCTCCTTTACAATTGGTGCATTATCACGTCTTTTTAATACAATACCATTATAATCTTGTTTAAAATTATTAGGATCAAATTCATATTTATTACCCACATATCTCTTTTTTGTTAAAATTAAATATGGCCAAAATGTTTTTTCATATTCTAAATCATGAGGAAATGGTAATCTACATTTTACTGTTTCACCTGTAATTATTCCCATATCAATGGTTAATGTTAAAGATCGTTTATCAGTAATTTTTTTTCCACCACAATAAAACTGTACACCAAATTTCTTTTTTTCTTTTCTTATATACCAATATGGTTGTAATATATAGTCTTTTAATTTTGTTTCAATAAATTTTTTATGTTTATTTATAATATATTCTTTTGTATTATCATCTAACTCTAATGGAACAAGACGCATTTTCTCAATTTGTTCATTAGCCATTTTAAACAGTTTTACCTCTAGAATTTCATTATAAATTTTTACTGTACGATAACTTTTATTAAAAATATCTTGGAGTGTCCATAACCATGGTAAGAATGTTTCTTCCATATATTCTTTCAAAAATTGCTTCATTCTTTCTTCAATTGGTAATATTGTTTTATAATGTGTTGGTTCTGGTAAAATTTCAGGACCTTCTGGTAATTTTAAACTAGTAATTTCATCAGATGAATAATATTCTTTATGATTAAATTCCCATAATGGTCTATATTCTTTTGGAATAAAATCTAACATTAAAGTTTCTGAATATTTAATAATATCTTTCCATAATTTTAAAGATTCTTTCTTACTAACTTTAGTTGTATTTTCACAATAACGATAACAACTAAAAATACTATCTGTGTCACCATATCGAATAATTGGTTGAAATGTATAATCTTTAATATCTTCCATTACATATTTTTTAATTTTACTCTTAATATCCTCAGAATATTTATCACCAAGTTCATACTTCATTATTTTTTCAGCCATATCATCATCTTCTTCAAGATAAGCTTTCTTAATACCATTAATAAAACCAGGAATGATTTCTTCATCATATTTTTTTGCAAAAATTAACATCTCACGTCCAGTACTAGTTGTACAAGCTGCAATATCACGATTTCTTACTTGACTTGTATCTGCACCTTTAGAACCATATAAAGAATTAGCAGTTACTTTTAAAGCTGATTGTTTAGCGTCAAGAATTTCTTTCTTGAAAGCATCTTTTTCAACTTTCATTTGTTTTTTTACTTTTTTACGTTCACCAAGTAATGTTTGTAAAATTTTAGGAATAATACCTAACTCATTATTTACTTTAGCAAACCGTCTATATTGAATAGAACCATCATGTTCACGAAATTTTGAATTAAAATATTCAATACCAGGTAAATTATCATATCGGTCATCTAATACAATAGTCTCATCACTCATATTTTTATGAATCATACTAGAAGGATATAGTGATGCATAATCTTTAACACCAAGTGCTTCATACGTAACAGATGGTTCAGGATCAAATACAATTGCACCTTCATAACTAGGAGTTTTTTCTTCTGGTTTAGTTAATACCGGATAAACATAACCTTCATCACGATAAACTTTTAAACAGAATGAAAACAATTTAATACCTTGTCCTCTAATAAAAAGATAACTTAAAGGTACAGAACATACATTAGCCATCTCAATATTTTTTGTTACTACTTGTAGTTTATTAATTAACAAATTTACAAGCCGACAATCTTTAATACAATATTTTGCTACAATAGATCTATCTTTTGAAGATCCTCTATATAACCTGAAAATATCTTTTGGACCAACATCGTCTTTAGCTTGTGACCAAAATAATTTACCAGGTTTTGGATTTTTAATATGTTCACATAATTCTTTATCCATTTTAATTGTTAAAATTTTATTATCTTTATCCATTTTAATAATCTCATATTTTTTACCAATAAAATCAGTAACATATGCTAATACTAATTCAATATGAATAAAATCATTAATATAAATATCATAAATACCTTTACAATGTAACTCGCAATACTCACCTTTGACATCAATTTTGAAAATATTGTCACGAATAAATGTTGATGATACAAAATCAAGTTTATAACTAGTAAGTTTAAAAGTTTTTTGAACATCTTTCATAAGATCAATATGAACACGACCTGGTGTATCGAACATTTTAATTCGATTTTCACCAAGTGCAGATGATGCTAATTTAAAATCTTTATATCGACAATCATGATTTTTAAGTTTGCTAATTTTAGTTATACGATGTAACATATTTAATTGTTCATTACAACGATCATAAATATATGCTTCATCAAAATAAAATATATTATAACCTGTAATAATATCACAATCAGACCTAATTACTTCTTGTATCCATCCTTCCATCATTTTTTCTTCTGTATCATATGATTCAACAATTGCTCCAGGAACATCATCTGTATCTTTCAAACAAACAATATGTTGTCTATATGGTAGAGATTCACCTAAATAAGTATATGTTGATCCAATTTGAATAACAGCATCACCAGGACGTTTTGCTTGAGGGAATTCACCATCAATAGAATGACATTCAATATCAAAACTTAAAATTCTAAGTGGAGCATTTACTTCTTTTTCAATTGAATTAACATTTCTCCAATCGACACGTAACTCGATATCACAATAACTTTCTTTATCGCTATCAAATAATTCTGAATATTTACTAACAGAAACCCATCCACAACCTTTTACTTTCATAATATGAAAGCATCTTAGCATTGGTGGTAAATTAGCTTCATACGTTTTAAATTGATAAGATTTAGTTAATACGCCAGGAATATAAATTTTACTTTGTTCAAATAGATAACGAAATTTTTTCATTGCATATGAATTATTGAATATTAATCTTGCAAATAAAAATTTTTTTCCATTTGTAAAACCTTCTGGTGTCATTTTTTCTACAATATCCATATTAATTAAACAAGAACGAAGTTTTTTCCATATTTTTTTATTCATATTACTTGTTAAATAACTAAAAATAGATTTTACTTTTGATTTAGATTCTTTCTTTGTCCATTTAGTTGGTAATTTAATATAAAAATATGGTGTAAAATTAACAATTTTCATATATACAGATTTACCTTCCATTGTTCTACCAAAAGTATGTATAATATAATGAAGATTTTTGGTAGTTTCTTCTTCGCTTTCTTCATCATCGGAGTCAAGTTCTTCTGGTTCATGATCCTCCATCCAATCATATAATTGAAATTCATAAGGCATTATTAATACTATTATATATTAATAATGTCTTTTTATCAATTTTTATTTATTAAATTAATTTTTACCTTTGTAATTAATATATTTTACTTTATATTTTAAATATTTTTTAAATAATGTATCTATATTGCTTATATTTAATACATGTTTTAAATCATTAGAATTTAACATTCTAGTTAATACTTTTTCAGCTGTAATATTATTAAAATCAACTGGTACACATGGTTTTTTACCAGTAACACAATAAGAGTTCCAAAATAATTTTTTATTTTGTGTATCATATTCAAAATTTTTAACTACATTGTTAATAACATTATCTGTTTCAAATAAAATTCTAAATATATTATATGTATTTTCCGAGTTATTTTTAATTAATTCATTAAATTGTGCCATATTTAATGATGCTCGTATCCACATACTATAACCATATAAACTATTACCAATTGTATATATATCTCTACCTTTGTTTACATCTGTTAATGGTACTACACTATTAATTTGATTAGTAAGATTATTTGGTTTTAAACGTGAATCAGGATTTGTATTATTTTCAAAATAAGAAAGATCAAAATCATATATACAAACTCTATATTTTCTTCTTCTAGTATATTCTGTATTATTTATTGTATATATTTTTTCGCCGGACTGTTCTTTAATTAATAAATTACCAAAATGATTATCATTATGTATTACTCTTAATCTTGTATTTAACAAGTATAAACCATATATTAACTCAAATAACATTTCCATAATATTATCTCTATATTTATTTTTATCTGGTTTTGTTATAAAATTAGTACATTGTTGTTTATAAAAGTCTGCCACCGTTGAACCACCAATATCTTCAGTAACAATAAAATAAATATATGTTTCATTATTGTATCTAATGTGTTTACCAGAATATGGGTATGCATCAGTAAATCTAACTTGCATGCCTTGAAATGTTTTTGTATTATAGAAAGTTTTAAAATCATTTCTTTTTATTTTAAATACACGATATACATTTACAAAGTTATCACTAAATTCATCATTAAGTTGTTTATTTCTTTCATTAATATAATTATATATTTTTTGTTCATATTCTAAATTACTATTACCAGATAAAGTAAATGTTTTCATAAAACATTTTTTACCATCCCAATATCCTCTAAAAATATTACTATTTGATGCTGAATTTGGTTTTTGATAAGAAAAATTATTAGTATTATTAATTAAATCTAATGTATCTCCATTTGTTAAACTAGTATTTAATTCTAACATACTTAATTCTTTTATTGTAGTATTAAAATCAAAAGGGTTTTTTAATATATTATATTTGCGCAATCTTTCTTGTTTTTCTTTGATTTTTTCATTAATTTGAAAAGTTATTTCTATTTTAATTGATTCTAGAAAGGTTCCTTCAGATATTAATCTATTTATTACATCTAAATCTTTTTTAAACTCAGAAACACTATTAATAATATTATAAATATCATTTAAAATAAAATCAACATTATTTAATCTTTCAAATTTATTAATCATTTTATCATAATATAAATGAATTAATTGAGACTTATCTATATCATCAATTAATTCATAATTTAACATATACGCATTTTTTTCTAATTGAAAAGTGTCACTATCATATTTAGCAAAGTCAGCATCATTGTAAATATATTTATCTTTACCAACTTTATTAATATATACATAATGACCTGATTTTTCAGTACCAATGTGAACTCCAATTCCCTTTAATCTATAAACTCTACCATGTACTATTATTTCATCTTCTATATTTACATTATTATATATTTTTAGAGGAACACCTGTTGAATAATCAAATCTTTTTAATTGTATTATAATATTTTTATTTAATGGTGATATATTAAAATTTACTTTAGTGCCTTTAATTGGATATTTATTTCCTTTTGAATCTTTGCACTCATCTAGTTTATGATCACGATCTTTTGGATCAACATATTCATAACTAGTATAATTATCTAATAAATTATATAACGATAATTTACTTGTTATATTTTGTTTTATTTGTAAATTTAAATCTAAATATACTTCATCCTTTTTTAAAATGTTATTATCATTCTCACAGTATTTATTTTGTTCTACGTCTATTTGTAAGTTTGTACGTAAATGTCTTAATTTTTCTGTATCTAATAATTTATCTAATAGTCCTCTAATTGCTTCTTCTGCATCTTCTTGACTATTACAAGTAAAATCAAAAATATCTATTATAGAATTATAATAAGTTTTTCCATTTGGTAAATAGTAATCTTTTAAATTTATTTTTTTCATATTTTTATTTAGTAAGTCAAATATATAATACAAAATTGTTAATATATTATTTTCATTTTTTTTATTATTCAAATTATCAATTGTCGTCTGTTGTAATTTTAGTATTTCATCACGTAGTATTTTTATATTATATAAGAATTGTATTGATGTATTTAAATAACATGAATTACCTACATTTGCAAGCGTACCTTTATAAACATCGTTATCTGCTGGTGGTGGTACTTTTACTTTTAAATCTTTGAGTTGCTGTTTTAAGCTTTCTATTTTTGCTTTTTTTTCTTTTACTAATTCGTCTGCTTTAAGAAATGTATATTCTGAATATAATAAATTTACATTTGTTAATTTATTTTCAAGTAAATTTTTTCCCCATATTTTTGAATCTCCTTTACATATTTCTATATCATTTACTTTTGATAGTTTAACATTATAATAAGATTCAGATTCAGGAATAGCAAAAATAAGTTGTTTTAATGTTGATATTCTTCCTTCATTTTTATAAGCATCATAAATTGCTTTAATATTATAACAACTATCATCAACAAATTTATTAACTTTTAATTTTTCTAACATATCTATTTTTGGTGAAACTCTCATTATTATGTCATTTTTATCTATATTATTATGTTGTTCTGTTTTACTAAAATGTGTTTGTTTTAAATTAATTCCTTGTGATTTTAATAAATCAAAAATAGGTTTTGTATATTTATCACTATTTGCTGAAACAATTTTAATATCAATCCCTTTCGAAATACCTTCTTTTATATCATCTATAGTATGTTTAAATAAATATGGTATTAAATATTTATAATTTTTTACAAAATTAGATGATAATTTACCATGATCTGGGTTACGATGAGATGTTGTAAAATCTTCACCTGGATTCATTAATTTATGAATTACGCCATCAAAATCATATGCCCATAATTCTTTTTTATCCATCTCGACAACATCAGCAATAACTCCATCTAAATTATATTCAGCTGTAATCCATGTATGATCTGATAATGGATTAGAGCCAAACGTTCCCCATTCACCAAGTCTTTTACCACTATCCAAAGTAGTTAATAAATTTTGATTATTTGTACCAAATACATCTGATTTATAATCTAAAACCCCTTTAGGATCATTACGACAACATGTTTTACCTGCATTAATCATCCAAAAATTAATATTATTATCTAACTTTAAAGGAAATGTGTATTTTTTTACATTTGTAAATTCTAAATAGAACTCATTCGTATCACCCATAAATATTATATGATCACCTTTATTATAATTAATTTCTTTTATTGCATCATTTAATAATTTTATTGTTTTTCTTATTTCATTTTTACCTTTAAAATGTGTACCATTCCACATATGATCTAAATGAACATTTATTACAATAATATGTTTTTTAGTTTTTTTATGTTCTAATTTTATTACATTTATACCTCTATTATGTAAATTTTTATATACTTTTGATAATTTTCTAAATTTAGTAAAATTAAATAATATCATAGATGTATAATTTGAATTACCGCCATCATTTTTTATTACCCATCCACCCATATTATTTAAATTATCCATACTTTTTAAAGGTTCTTTATCAGGATTTAACCATTCTGCTTCTTGTAATCCAACTATATCTGGATTTTCTCTAGCTATAATATTTATTATATTTTCTCTATTTTTAAGTTTTGCAAAAGTTTTATTTTTAAAATCTATATTATATGACATTAATTTTATAGTATTATCAGATTTTTCTACAATTGGTGGTTTTTTAGCAGCATCTGCATCTGCTTTTGCTAATGCATCTGCTTCTGCTTTTGCTAATGCATCTGCTTCTGCTTTTGCTAATGCATCTGCTTCTGCTTTTGCTAATGCATCTGCTTCTGCTTTTGCTAATGCATCTGCTTCTGCTTTTGCTAATGCATCTGCTTTTGCTTTTGCTTTTGCTTTTGCTTTTGCTTTTGCTAATGCATCTGCTTTTGCTAATACATATGCTTTTGCTAATGCATCTGCTTCTGCTTTTGCTTTTGCGTCAGCCTCAGCTTTACGTTTTGCTAATAGTTCTCTTCGTCTTTGTTCTTGTAATTTTACAACTACAGGTTTTTTAGCAATTACGGGTTTTTCTACAACTACAGGTTTTTTAGCAATTACGGGTTTTTCTACAACTATGGGTTTTTTAGCAACTACAGGTTTTTTAGCATTATTTTTTTTTGCATCAGCCTCAGCTTTACGTTTTGCTAATAGTTCTCTTCGTCTTTGTTCTTGTAAATTTACAACTGGTAGTTTTTCTACTGGTTTCTCTACAACTGGTCGTTTTTTAGCAGCTCTTTTTTTTGCATCAGCTTCAGCTTTACGTTTTGCTAATAGTTCTCTTCGTCTTTTTTCTTGTTCTTCTCCAGAACCATATTGTATATTAAAATTTTTACTATTCCAAAATGACATATATGTATATATATATTATTTTAGAATAAAATAATTATAATTTTTTTAATAATATATTTAATTCTTCAAACCATAATTCTTTTGCAGTTTTATTAAATAATTCATTATATTCTGATTCTTTATTTTTCATTTGTTCTTTAAATTCTTCTATTTTTTCATAAGTTAATGAATATATAGACATACCTAAAAGATAATTAAATGTATTATTTTCATCATTTATATTTTTACCATATTTTGGAAATTTATGCTTAATTAACTCTTCTTCAATAATATTTTTTTTACGATTATTAATTTTTAATTCTTTTCTAACAACCATAAGAATAAACTTAACTTTATAAGATAAAATATCTAGTTGGTATTTTAATTGGTTTAAAATATATTCTCTACGTTTATCATAAATATTTAAACGTTCAATATAAAATTCTTGAATAATATCATTTATTGTATTATATTTTTTAATACTACCATCAACACTATAAAGATGCATATTTGTTAATTTAATTGATTTTTGAAGATGAAATTGTTTTACAATATTTTTTGCAGAATTTAAATATCCTTTAGCAAAAGATAATTCAAAATAAACTTTTTCATCTGTATTCTTATCTTTATAACTAAGAAATGATTTTGTTTTTTTAGAATTTTCAATATCAAGTAATTTTTCTAAAAATTCTTTATAAGTTGTCGTCCATTCTCCAATAGGTAATTCTGTTATAATTATTTTATCACCTTTAATTTTGTAATCACCTTCTATATTAAAAGTATGTTTATCTTCTTTTTTAATACTACCAGTAAAATTATTATAATATGGAATCATTGATTTTAGTTTTTTATCATCAAGTAATCTTAATAAATTATTAATAATATCTTTAGGATTATAATTTGGGATAGTTGTAGAAAATCCAGTACCAATACCTTTAGCACCATTTACAAGTACCATTGGAATAATTGGTGCATAATATTCCGGTTCAATTGCATAACCATCATCATACAATTGATTAAGTACAACATTATCATCTGGATTAAAAATATGTTTACATAATGATGATAATTCTGTAAAAATATAACGAGGAGATGCAGCATCTTTACCACCAAGTAAACGTGTACCAAAACCACCATTTGGTTTTAGTAGATTAATATTATTACTACCAACAAATTTTTGAGCCATACCAACAATAGCACCATTTAATGACATTTCACCATGATGATAAGCAGCTCGATCAGATACAAATCCAGCTAATTGTGCTACTTTTACTTCTGTTTTATCTAATCCTCTAAGATAAGCACCATATAAAATTTTACGCTGAGAAGGCTTAAGTCCATCTATAACATGTGGTAGTGATCGTAAATTATCACTATTAGAAAAATGAATAAATTCTTTATTAACAAAATCTTCAAATGAAATAAGTTTTTCTTCATATTTTAAAATATCTTCTCTATTATAATCCATTAACCATTTTTTACGAGCATCTGCTTTATTTTTATCAAAAGCAAGAGTCATAGAAATATCTGTAGTATTTTTTTTAAGACTTTCAACTGCTGATGAACAAAAATAATTAATTAGTTTATTATTTAATCCATCAAAATAATCTTTTGCTTCTTTTGATGTTGATGTACCAAGACCTTTATAATATTTAATTTTATAAGATTTACTTTCATCTAATTCTGACCAGTTTTCATATTCTGTTAAATTATAAAATATTTTTGTATCATTCCCTTTGAATGCTTTAACAATAGGTGTAGCTAAAGATGTAATAAACCCATCACGTTTCATTAATGATGGCCATACAAAATGAAAAAAATTCATTAGTAATCCTTTAATATGACTTCCATCAACATCTTGATCTGTAAGACAAATAATTTTTCCATATCTAAGTGTATTAAATTCTTCGTCGGAATCATATGTATGTTCTTGTTTAAGACCAATAATTTGTTTTAAATGATTTATTTCATCATTTTTCATACGTTGTTGTACACTAGCTTCACGTACATTTAAAAGTTTGCCTTTCAATGGAAATACGCCATAATAATCTCTACCAACAATACTTAATCCAGCCATAGCAAATGATTTAGCTGAATCACCTTCTGTAAGTATAAGTGCACATTTTTGTGAATCTTTACTACCAGCTTTATTAGCATCTTCTAATTTAGGAATTCCTCTTATTTTGACTTGTTTTTTACCATCTAATTTTTTAAGCTTACTTGATTCTTTAAATTCTGCAAACTTTATAACTTGTTCAACGATACCACATTTAGCCACTTTTTTCATAAAAACATCTGTTGGTGAATATTTTGATCCAAAATTATTTACTTTTGTTGTTAATGTTTCTTTTGTTTGACTTCCAAAAGCAGGATTTTCAATAACACTATTTACAAAAAATATAAGATTTTCTTTTACAAGTGTTGGTGAAATTTTAATTTCTTTATTTTTCTTTTTAATATAATTATCAATCAGTGGTTTAACTACCATATCCATAACATGATTAACATGTGATCCACCTTTAAATGTAGAAATACCATTAACAAATGATACTACCTTGCCACCACTATCTGGAACATAAAGACAACCAATTGACCATCTTGAATTACTATCATCGTAATATAATTCATTATCTGGATAATATAGTGAAATATATTTTTTAAAACTATCTATTTTAATTTTTTCATTATTAAAAAATACTTTTAGTTGATTACTTGATGTTGCAGCTAGATCAAAAGCACGGCGGTGAAATAATTGTTTATGATCATTATCTAGATTGTTTAATTTAAATTTTTTAAAGTCGGGAAAAAATTTAACAGAAATATAACTATTTTTCCCTGAATATTTTGTTACTTTTGGTTTACCTGCTACACTCATATTTTCAGTCCAAGATTGTTTAAACTTTTTATTACGCTGAGCATCACCAATTTCAACTTGAAATTCTGTACTGAAAATATTACAAGCTTTTGCACCAATACCATTACGACCACCAGTAGTTTTCTTTTTATTATCATCATAATTTGAACTTGTTAAAAGTTCACCAAAAATCATACTTGGAACTAATACTTTATGTTCAGGATGTTCTTCAACAGGTATACCTTTATCACCATTATTATATACAGAAATATAACCTTCTTCTTGATTAACTTCGATTTTAATTGTATCACATGTTGAATCATTTTCTGCAGCATCACGAGCATTAACTAAAATTTCATCAAATATTTTAAAAAATCCTGGTACGTAACTAATATTTTTTGTTACAATTTTTTCATTTTCATAAACATCCATATTATCTGATGTTGGTTCAATATCCCCAATATAAGTATCAGGTCTTAATAACACATGTTCACGAGGAGTTTTCTTATCGAAATCTGTTGCTTTGGGCATTGAAATATAATTCTTATTATATCTTTAAACAAATTAAATCAATTTTTTAATAATAAAAATTGATTTAATATAATTATATTTATATTGTTATTTGTATTTAATATGAACAGAGTTCTGAACAAAGATCTTAATAGAATACCATTTAACTTACCAAATGAGTTAATTATTAAAATAATTAATTATTGTGATAATAAAACACTTTTAAAATTTAAAACATTAGAAGAGTTTAATATTTTTAAAAAAGATATTGATAAAAATATTTATAAAAATAGTATTATAGAATGGAAATATATTCAATATCAATATATAAAAAATACATTAAGAAATAAAATATTTGAAGATATGAAAAAAATTCATATCTTAACTTTTGGTTATAGCGATTTTAGACAACTTAAAATAGATAATATGTTTTATAATTATAAACTTTATTTTGATAATTATTGGAATAATGAAATAGATAATATATTAAATAGTACTAATTTTAAACAAATTAAAATAGATAAAATTCTTCTTAAAATAAAAAAAGATCTACATGAATTAAGAATAAAACATAATCATTATATGTATAGATTCCCGACCGATGTATTAGAATATGTATATTTTGATGAAATTTTTTAAATAAAGTATTTATACTTTAGACCATCTATTAACACCATTTTTATTTTTTTTTATAACCCAAATATTACCATCATTCCCTTTTTTTTTAGTACCGACTTTGAATAATGTAGCACTTTCACCAGGACTTGGTCTTTTTTTTTTACTTGTTTTTATTATTTTTTTACTTGGTTTTATTATTTTTTTACTTAGTTTTATTATTTGAGTTGTATCTTTTATATTTATTACATTATAATTTAATATTCTATCTCTTTTTTTTTTATTTTTTAATGGACTTTCTAAAATAAAAGAATCATTTTTACAATAAAAATAATTTAACCATTCAAAAAATTGTGAATTATATGGATAATATACTAAATTATTTAAATCTATTCCTACTATATTTATTTTTTTAAAATCGTTACAATTACTTTTTTCTAAAACTTTATTTTTTATTTTTTTAAAATTTATATTAGAATAAAAAAAATTTCCATATTTTTTCTCAAATATTTTAAAACAATCTGTATGAACACAGATACCATCTATGAAACCATCATATTTATTTTTATTTTTATCAAATAAATATCCATTATCATCAGCATATAATATTTTTATATTTTTATTATTAAAATGCATAAATGTAATATCACTTAGCCATTTATATTTAGAAATTTTATGTAATAAAACAGGTTTATATATTTTAGTAAAATTATTTACTAATTTTTTAAAAAATGTATATTCAAAATCATCTAAATCATCAAATGGTAAAGAATTATACCCAGTACCACCAATAGCAAATAACATCCATTTAAATTCTAATGTTTGTCTTTTTTTTTTAATTTTAATTTTTTTAATTTCTTCATAAATTTCTAATAAATGTTTTTTATACTTATTAATATTAGTTATTGTAAAAGCATTATTATAATAATTAATAGGTGAATGGCAAAATTTACAATATATATCAGCACTTCCTCCGCCTTTTATATTCATTATAAATATAAAGAAAATATTTTAATTATATAAAAAAGATACATAAATATATAAATTATATTATTTTAATGGATAAACTTTTAATATGTTCTTATAATGATTTTAATATTTTAGCACATAAAGTTAAAGGTAATATATCTTCAAAACCAATTATTATAAAAAAAAATAATACTGAAACAAATATTGATTGTATTAATCCTGCATTTGCAATAAATCGTGGGAAATATGTATATGTATGTTGTGAATCAATAAAAGATGGTTATATTTTAACAATAGATACAGAAACAAATAAAATTCTAAAAAAAGTTTCTTCGTGTGGTAAATCATCTTGTTATCTTCAAATAACACCAGATAATAAATATATAATAAATATTAATTACTGGGACTCAATAATTTCAGTACATCCTATAATTAATAATATATTAGAAGAAGCAACACAAATAATTAAACCAGAAAATGAAAATAAGATTTATACAATAGAAGATCATTTAGATAATAGACAAAAAACATCTCATCATCATTCATGTGCTTTTTATAAGGGTGATTTATATGTTCCTGATTTAGGAACAGATAGAATTGATATTTATTCTTATAATCGTGGAATTTTAAAATTTAAAAATTATATAGAATTACAAAAAAATAGTGGACCGAGATATATTATTTTTATTAATGATTATTTATATGTTATAAATGAATTATCATCTTCTATATCAGTAATAAAAATATGTGTTATCCCAAAAATTAAACAAAATATAAAAACTATTCCAGAAAATATTAATGTTAAAAATACATGTGGTACTATTAAATATAGTAAAAAAGGTTACATTTATGCATCAAATAGAGGTCATAATAGTATTGCCATTTTTAAAATTTTAGATAATCATTTGTTAGAATTACAAAATATTCAATTAACATTTGGTGAAATACCAAGACATTTTGAATTAAATAAAGAATGTACTAAATTATATGTAGCAAATCAAGATACAAATGATGTAGTTGTTTTTTATATATTAGAAGACACTTTAAAAATTATTAAAACAATTGATTGTAATTCGCCTAATTTTATTTTATCTTTAGAAAATTAATCTTCATATTCAAATTTATAATTAATATTAATTTTATTAAATTCTTTTTCAAATATTTTTTTCCATGGTTCTCTATACTCATTTAACCATTCTGGATGATTTTTAATTGTTAAAACTAATTGTTCATTTTTTAATTCTGGATTTAGTGTAAAAAGTCCTTTAGTTACTTTTTCACCATTCTTATAATCAATAAAACGAACCCACTTATTATTTAGTTGCTCATTATCAGTAAATTCTACATATACCATTAAATTATTTTCTAATAGTCTTAAACAACTATCTTTCACTATAATACCATTACTTGTATCTCCATTACTTCTTGGAATTTTAATACTTTTTTCAGATAGTGAATGTTTTTGAATAATATTCATATCATATTCAAAATACATATTTGCTTGATCAAATAATTCTTGTTTAGTTTTATCATATTGAATACATCCATAACAATGATGATTACTTATATTTTGTGATCCAGCCAAGTAATCCATAATTATATTAGTATTATCTTTTGAAAAAGTTGTATTACTTAATTCACAATAATTACAAATTTTAGAACTATAAGTAATACTTCTAACTACAGCATTTATAATATTTTCATTTAATTCTGTATCTTCTTTTCTGGTAGGAGGAAAAGATATAAAATCTAATTTATTATTTACTTTATTAATTTTAACAGATGAACAGATATGCATATCAGTAGTTGTTGACATTAAATATATAATATAATAAATATTATATATTTAATTCAATTTTTATTTATTTAAATAATACACATATATATATATAATGGAATTAAATTCAATAGATATAGATGAATATAAAAATAATTTAATACAAGAATCAAATAATAAAAAACAAAATGAAGATATAAATAAATACCAAAATAATTCTGAATTAAAAGTATCATTAGTTAATATTGACTCTAAATTTAGAAATAAAATACCATATAATATTGTAAATTTACGTGTAGAAATATTAGATAAAAATCCTTTGTATACTACAAAAGATTCAACAGAAATTAAATTAAAAATTCAAAATCATGGTTTAGAAATGGGTGATTATATAACTATTGAAAATATATATTGTAAAAATATTATATTACGTGATAGTTTATATTTTATTAATAATTTTGATTATTGTTTAATAAAATATGATAATCATGGTATAAATAATATAGAAAATATAAATGAAACAGATACATTAGTAAATATTAGTTTTTATGAAGAAATAGATAATACTTTTAGAATGATTGGTAATATTCCAATTAATTCTATATTACAATATAAAAAAATATATACATTAAATGATATTGATATTAATAATTCTGTATTAAATAATATTTATTCTTTTCTTAATATTGATATAAATGAATTAAAAAATAATTATATTTTTATAAAAATACCATTTTTTTATTCAAAAACAAATAATATTTTAAATAATGAATTTACTAATAATTATAATTTTAAAAGTATAATAAAATTAGAATTTTTAGATATTGGTGGTATTCCTGTACAATATTTAAATGCAAATTATCCGATAGATTATAATAAATATCAATCAAAACATTATATAAATAAAGTAGAAGATAATTTTGTATATTTTAATTCAAATATTAAAGCTAATTTTGATATGAATTGTGGTGGTGATAAAATAATTATAGGCAAAATTATAAAAAGTATTGATGGATATCCTGATGCAAATGATTATATAATTGAATTAAAAAAAAGTTTTACAAATGTTGTTCGGATAGAATTATTAACAACTGAAATCCCTTTTATTGATTTTAATATTAATAATAATATAAATAATAAAAAAAATAAATTATACTGGAAATATTTAGAAGATGGAAATTATATTTATAGTACTACTATTGACGAAGGATTTTATAATATTGATTCATTAATAGATACGTTAAGTACGAAAATGAATGAAATTGAAAGATTATCTTCAACCATAAATCAAAAAAAATATAATTTTTTTGATGTATCAATTAATAAAAATACACAAGAAGTAAAATTTACTTCATTTGAATTAGAAAATTTACCAAATTCATTAATTGTCGATAAAGAAAGTAGTACATCTGGATCTTATAAAATTACAATTACACATCCAAATAATTTAGTAGACGTTGGAGACACTGTTACTATTAGTGATTCTGCAGCTATTGGTGATATTCCTGCATCATTAATTAATACAAATCATATTGTATATGAAATAAATCATTTTAATGATACTTTTTCTATTATTATATTACAAGATTTAATAACTGATAGTATAAATTTAGAAGGTAATGGCGGTCCTAATGTTAAAATTCAAATTCCTGCAAAAGTAAGTTTTTTATTTGATAGAAAAGATACGATTGGTGAAATATTAGGATTTAAAAATCCTGGTAGCTTAAATTCAATTACACCATATAATCATGTTACATCTAATTTTAATGATTACATATTACCCAATATTTATGATGAGATAGGGAATCCACAATTAAGTAATAATTTATTAAATTTATCAAATAATAATTATTATATGGCAATGTATCTAAATGATTATGAAGGTATTATTACAAATAGTAACATTAATCAAGAAAATATTTTTTCTAAAATTCTTATGGCTGGTAATACTGGTGATATTTTATTTAATACATTTGTTAATTCACCTTTAGAATTTGATATTCCCATACCAACTATTTCTCAATTTAGTATTAAATTTTATTACCCAGATGGTACGAAACCAGATTTTAGAAATTTTGAACATAGTCTAACACTTAGAGTTACTGAAAAATATACTAAACCATATGATACAGAAATTGATACAACTAATAAAACATATATTGATACATTAATTTCTAAAGTTAGTTAGAATTAATATTTTATGTTTTTGTTTCTTTACATATAATTTTTTTACATTCTAATAAATTATATTGATTAATACTGAATAAGTAAACATTTTCACTTGTTATTTTCCAATTTTGAATAATTTTTGGTATAATTGTTCCAAGATATTTAACAATATTATTTTTTAATACTTTAATTGTATAATCTGATAATTCTATGGGTGATAATGTTTCCATTGAATCAATAAAAGAATATAATATATCATCTGTATCTTTAACTGTATATGCTAATTTATCTTTTTTACTTTTAAACATACCAACATTACTTTGGACTAATTCAATTGCAATACTATCATTTAATATATCAATTAAACTTTCTCCACTAGCATCTTCTGTATTAAACATATAATCTATCATAATTACTTTATTTTTATATTTTTCTTGATCTTGAAGTTGAGCTAATAAAACTTTTCTAATTATTATCTCAATTGTACTACAAATAACTTTTTGTGTTAAATGAATTAATAAATCTCTTGTAAATAAATTTATTTCATTATATTTACCTTTAATAAAATAATTTTCAGATAAGTCTTTTACATTTTTCATAATATCAATTTTATCTAAATTATTTTGTATAATATTTTCACTTGAATCAATAATGTTAGGTAAAACTTGTGACCAACCATATAAATAAGTATATGGTGAATAATTTAATTGATTATATCTATTAATTATATTACTATCATCCATTGTTTGTGGTGAATATTTAAATATTTTTGAAATATCTATTCCAGATGCATCTATATGAATAAAATCAATTTGTTTTTTATTTGAAAATTTAGTATAATATGTATCAGTAGTATTATTAATTTTTTCATATAAATATTGTTGAGTAATATAATTACAAATTGAATATGATAATTCTAAAAATTTAGGTATATTATTACCAAAAGCATCATTAGATAATATAATATATTTAATATCTTCATACTGTGTATTTACAAAATATTTAATTTGATCATATTGATCATTCATATTATTTGTAAAAAGTGACACATGATTATCTACTTGATTATCTATATATTGAATTAAAGTTTCTCCATTATTTATTTTAAATTGCCTTTCATAATTTAATTCATATGTATCTTTTAATTTTTGTAAAATATGATGATTCTTAAATTTTAATAAATTAAAAATAGCATTTTCATTCTCATTATTATTTAAATATATATTAACACCTCCTAAAGTATCAATAATTGATTCTTTAATATCAATGTAATATAATAAATTTATCTGATTTAATCTATTGTAATTATCTGGATATAAAAAGTTTTTATTTTTAATAACAGGGTCTTCGTAAAATTTATAAAAGTTTTTAACTTTGTCTTTATCCTTTTTATCAGATATACCTGCAATATATTCTTTCTCTCCATCAGATAATTCTTTATTGAGCTCAACATCAAAAGGAACTGGGTCAAACATTTGTTCAAGTTCTGTTTCATTTATGTTTATGTTTTTACCTCTTCTTATTTCATTAAATATGCTAATACCAATTTCATGGATATAATTTTTTAATTTTCTTTTAACTAATTCTTCTATAATCTTTGATATCATTGAAAATTTAGTAATATTTTTAACTTGTTCACTTACATTTTTTGGTAATAAATCATCAATAGTAAAATCTTTATTATTTAATGTATCTTTTATTAAATTAATTGTATTATACTCGTAAAATTCTGAAAGTACTATTTTTAATGATGGTGGTAAAGGTTCACTTTTACTTTTATCATAATTATCTTTAATTATTTCTGATACAAGAAAATAATCTCCAAATACTATTTCTCTAATAATAGAATTATAACCTTGTATTGGTATATTACCAAATTTATGGTTTATTTTAGTACCATTTACTACATCTAAACGAAGATTATCATCATTTGGAAATACAATATCACTATTTTCATTATAAAATACTTCTATCGTCGAATATTCATTGAACTGATCAGAAATAAAAGCAGGTATTTTAATATCATCTTGATTTATATAATAAAATAAGAATAATAATCCATTTATTTTATTTACAATTGATTTAAATGATTTAGTATATTTAATATTTATTCTTTTATTACAATCTAATGTTTCTAGTAAACTTTTATAAGTATTAATTTGTGCAGTAATTGCATTTAATATTGGCATTAAATATGTTATTAATTTACCATATGTTTTTGATTTTCTAGTTGCTTCAAAATTATCCATATAATTACTAATTATTCTAGCTGTAATATTAAATAATTCAATTAATTTATTACTACTTTCAATTAATAAATTACATATATTTTTGTTAGTTGGTGGTTTAAATAAATAAATTGTTGATATATTTGATGGAATTGTTTTAATATTATAATATTTATTTAAATTTGGATTAGGACTTCTACCAGTATTTAATTCATTAGTAAAATTAAAAAAATTAATATGTATATTATTTGGACCATCTCTTTCAATAAATTGAGATGTTGGTATTGTACCAACAAAGTTAAATCCTAATAATCTTGCTTCAATCATTTTAAGTATATTATGTTTTTTTTCTTCTGGTTCTGTTAAATTATTATGACTAATATAAAAATTAATCATACTTGGTAATTGAAATTCAGTTAATTGTTCAATTAAATTGCTATCCATATTATCTCCAAAAATATTTTTATATTCATTTTTAATTTTAATTTTACTATTATCTAAAATGGTCTTATCTAATTTAGATTCTCGAATATTATTAAACTGATTTAAAATTAATCCATTAACATTACTTGGATCTAAATTATCTGTATATAAACTTTGTAATTTTGTATCATCTAAATCATTAATCATATGATATCTTAGTAATGATATAGTATCAACTAAATGTTGTAATAAAGGTTTTTGGGGCATACTATTATAATAATTAACAATACAAGCTACAATAATTTCACATGGGGTATATTTATCAAAATAATCTTTATCTATTTTTGATAATTTTTGTGTTAAATTATAGTTAATTCTTTTTAAGGTTTTATTTGTTATAAATTCATCTACTATTATTTTAATATGTTCAATATTAGGATTACCACTATGTTTTTCCTTATCTATTAAAAAATTATCAGTAAGTAATCTATCAACCCATGTACCCATATTCTCTTTTTTACTAGAATTTTTTATTATTTCAATACGCGCAGCTTGTGAAATTGATAATTTTAAATCAGTTTGATAATTAAAAAATCCTGCAAATAAATACATTTCCCAACGTGTTATTTGACCAATTAAATGACTTGGTTCATTTGCTAATTTAAATTTACAAAATAAGGTATATATATATTTTTTTTGTTCATCTTTTTTAGTATATTTTGAACGTTTATTTATTAAATTTTTTATTAATTCATATTGTTCATTAACATTTTTTCCATTAAGAGAACTATAGTTATTTAATAAACTTTTTTCATAATTAATAAAATGAGTCGTTGTAACAGTTGAATCTGATACATTTGATAATATAAAATTAATAAAATAATATGATAACTTAACACTAATTATATCACCAGTATTAACTAAATTATTATTATATTTATTACCACTTAATATTTTTGCTACTAAATCTTCAATACTATCATTTGTATTATCAATATGATCTGTACCATCTATAATTTCAAATTGTCTTGCACCACCTATAAATGTTTTATTATTTAAATCGATTATATTATCAACTTCGTCTATAACAAAATTTGATACTGTATCTTTCCATGTATCTCTATATTTTTCATAATTTCTATTAATATTACCTATTCTTAAATGGTTACCTGCACCAACAATATTATTTTTCATTTGTATTATATCATCTTTAAAATTAATATCATTCATATCTATATCATCTATTTTTTCTAATTGATCTAGTAAATTTTCTTTTTCAGTTTCAATATCATTTTTTATTCTTAAATTTATATTTGCATTTTTAATAATAGCTTGTTTATTTGGTATTTTATCACCTTTTATTTCATTTGTATCTAATCCAGGATAAGATGTAATTTGTTTTTGATGAATTACATTATCTCTTATTGTTGGAAAACTATTCCAGTCAGCATCAATAATTTTTCTAAATTTGTTAATATATGCACCAACAAATAATTTAATTCTATCTAAATCATTACGAGAGGTTGGATCTAAATTTTCTTTAACTAATTCTTCTTCAAATTCAATTGCAATTTGTAATGCTTGTTTACTATCAGATATTGAATTTTTAATTGTTTCTTTAATTGCTTTTAAATATTCTGAATCCTTAATCTTACTCCAAATGTCTTTTCGTAATGCTAACCATAACTTTTCTTTACCAGTATCTTTTTTCTCTTGTAGTGGAACTAAACTTTTAATATTATCGTCTTTATTTTCTTTTACAATACCAGCTAATAAATAATGTAAAGCGGTATTTCCCATATTATCTTGATAATTATAATTAACACCAATATCATCAATTAAATATTTAATTATTTCATCATATTGTTTCATGCACGCAAAATGTAAAGGAGTCATATTTTCATTATTTGGAGAATCTGGATTAACATTTTGATTAAATAAAAATTTAATAATATTTAATCTATGAAATTCTGTTTTTGTTGGATCATTATTTTTTAATACATAATGAATTAAATTATTACCGTCATTATCTGATACTGTTAATGGAATTTTATATATTAAATTAAAACGGGTTAATTCATCTGAATTCATATTATTAATACTACTAAATAAATCTGCTAATTTTCTTGAATCATAATTATATTTTGGTCTATGTATTTTATCATATTTCGACATTATATATATTATAATATAGTTTTTTTTTAAATTTATAAAAAGATTTGAAAAGTTAAAACCACATATCTTATATACATTAATGGATAATAATAAACTAATGATTAATAAACATATATTTAAATATGGTAGAGAACCAAGAGTAACTACATTTAATACAAAAAGAAATAGTGCAACATTTGATGTTGATATTTCAGATAATGTTAAATTTTTTATTAATAAAAGAATTATTAATGAATTAACAACAAATATAAATAGATATATAAATAATACTACTTTAGAAGAAAATATTACAAATATAACAAACGAAATTGAATTTGAGGTACCAAAACATTTAAATTTATTATCAATATCTTTATCTACAGATGATACTGATGATCAAGATAGAATATTTATGAATGATAATTTTCATTTTACATCATCTATTTTTGTATCAAATCAAAATAATTATCCAAATTTAAATAATTTTAATGCTTATAGTTTTATTACTAATAAAAAATTATTTATTGATAATGATATAGTACTAAAAAATAAAATAATTACTGTTAAAAATGATAATAATTTATACTTTAATGATATTAAATTAACAAATAATCAATATGAAGAAATTTATAATAATATTTCATCTTGGTCTATTGATGATGAAGATAATCAATATACTTTTAGTAATGTTGCTATAAATAGTTCTAATAGTGAAAACTATAATTTATTAGTTAATGGTAGTACAAAAATTTCTGAAAATCTTACTATTGGTAATAATTTAGATGTTTCTGGTAATTTAGTTGTTGATGGAAGTGGAACATTTAATACTGATTTATTTGTTAATAATAATTTAGATGTTTTTGGTAATTTAGTTGTTGATGGAAGTGGAACATTTAATACTGATTTATTTGTTAATAATAATTTAGATGTTTCTGGTAATATAACTGTTGATAATAGTATATATTTTGAATCAACTGATAATAATCTATATGTAAATGAAAATAATATATATTTTAATGGTTGTAAATTAAATAAATGTGAAGGAGATACTGTTTTATTTTATTTATCTTTTGATTATAATAATACAGATTTAACAGAACTTGAAAGTGAAATAAAAAAAGAATTATTAGCATTAAATAGTCATATTGATTTTACAGATTTAGAATTTACTTTTACTAATATAGGAACACCAATAAAAATAAATATATTTATTAAAAAAAATCAAATTTATACAGATGAAGAAAAAGAATTAATAAAATTAGAATTAAAAAAAATTAAATTATTAATTTTTGCAGAAAGTGTTTTTATTACAATAAATAGTTTACAATTATTAGCAATACCAAATATTTATTTTTATAATACATTCTATTATTTTCCTTCTGTATCAAAAGATAATACATTTAAACTTGTTAAGAAAGGTAATGAAACAAACAAAGGAGCTATGATGCCACATAATCAAGTATTTTTAATAAATGTAAATGAATTATATTTACAAAAAGATTATACATTTACAGAAAGTTCTGAAAATAATTTAATATTAGAAATACATGGATATAAAAATAATTTTCAAATATTGAATGAAAATGAATTTATATCAATTAAAGATGGTTTTAAACTAGAAGTTTTAATATCTATTGTAGTTTTACCCAATGAAACTATAATTTCAACAGGTATTTCAACAGGTATTTCAACAGGTATTTCAACAGGTATTTCAACAGGTATTTCAACAGGTATTTCAACAGGTATTACAAATAATATTATTTTTGGTGGTGAATTTATAGATAATAATTTAGATAATTTTACACGTGATACAACATGGAAAAATCCAGGTATAAATCCATCAATTCTAACAGAAGAAATATTTTTATCTCAAAATATAGAAGATTATATTACAGATCCAGAATTATATAATAATATTTATTTAATTGATGAAAGATGGTTAACTTATACTGAAAATTCTAGTCTTGAACCGACTTTTAATTATACATTAAATAATGATCATTTTAATTCTAAAAAATTTAAAGAAGGTATTGAATTATTAACTATTACTATTGCTGATTATGTTTTTAATAAAAATTATAATTTAGAAACAATAAATGATCATGCTATATTTATGTTTGAAAATAAACATTTACCCGCATTAGAATCAGTAAAAACATTTTTAAAATCAGATTCAGAAAAAAGAACAGAACAAGTAGTAGAAGAATTAGAAAAAGCTCATATTTATATATACAAGTTAAATCAAGAAATTCAAAATATTAAAAAAACACTTAAAAATAATTATAATAATTAATATATATGTCATTATTTAGACCAATTAATTCATCTGAATCAAATTTATTTACTATTAGATTATCAGTAGGTAAAGGTAGTACAGCAGGTGTATTTAATACAATCGAAAATTCACTTAATAATACTGTAATAGTATCAAATAATTCGTCAAATAGTGTATCGGTAAATCATTTATCCTCTCCAACAAAAAATAATTTACCAAAAGATTTTTACATTTATTATGATGCAAGTAATAATTTTCAAATTACTTATGGAAAAAAATTTACAGAACATCCTATTGTAAATATTACTCCACATTTTACAGTAGGATCATTTGTTACACCTACCTTTGTAAAAGGAACATTAACAGCGACATCAAATAATTTAACACTATATTTTGTAGATAGTAATGGAAGTCTTGTATTACCTAGTTCTGATGGAACCTCTGGATTTTTAGGTTTTGATATTGAATTAACGGGTCCAACAGTTATTGGTATTACAACTGGAAATTCAAATAAAGGTTGGGCTATATCAGATACTACTAATTCTGAACCATCATCAATATATTCATATTTAGATGTTAATTTAGGTTCAGGTTTTACTATTGAAAATTCAATTGTTATATCAAAAAAATTACAATTATTAAATAAAGAAGGTACTCTAACATTATTTGGTGCAACAAAATCACTCTCATCTCCTGATTATACATCTTCTGTATGGGGTATTTCTGATAATATAATATTAAATAATTTACAACCAGTTAGTGGTTTATTATTAATTTTATATAGAACGGGTACAGGAACAGCACCAACTATTAATCTAGCATCTAATTGTTATTTTAATAATTCTTCAACATTAAATTTATTAACAATGGATAAAACAAGTAGTACATTAACAACAGATAGTTCAAGTGTAATATTATTAGGTACAAGTACAACAAATTTTATAATTATATCTTCTACAAATATAACATTATCAAGTAATTAATTATTTTAAATATTTAAATAATTAATTATTTAATTTAATCCAATTACAGCATCTTGTCCATCAACTGTAGAATAATATTTTGCACTATTATAAGATTGAATTCCACCAAACTGTTTGTTTGAAGATGCAATTCTACTACTTTTAAGACTTATTTCACTGTCTATTACAATTCTCCCAGATTTTTCTGGGGTTGAAGTACAAGATAAATCATTTGCAATTTTATTAAATTCCTCCTCAGTACCTGGTAATAAAGATAATCTAGCTCTATAGTCATGTGTGCTAATTTTTTCTTCACCCCCTGCTATTTTTTTATAATTTTCAGTTGTTCTAATACTATTACTTCTAAAATCTGTATTTACTCCTCTTCCATCATTCATAAAAGCTGGACAGCCATTACTAATACCATATACATTATTTAATGAACTCATATATAATATATTTTAGATATTTTTTTTAGATATAATATCTTTTGCTAAAAGTAATTTTGTTTTTCTTTTTCCTAAATTATTTACTAATGATATATCATTTTCAGTTGCAATTTCTTGTAATTCTATTAATTTTTTTTTTGTTAAATCTTCAACTGTAATATTTACATTTTCTAAATAACTTTCTAACACTGAACTATGAGTTTCTTCTTCATTATCATTAGAATAAATATTTATATCATCAGATGGTTCATTACTAAATTCTTCAATCGTTTCATTTTCAGAATTTTCAATAATATTATAATCTTTAATATTTAAATGTGGTTCATTAATTTCTTGTATATTATTAGTATCATTTAATTTTGGTTCATTAATTTCTTGTACATGATCACTTTCATTTAAATCTAGATTTTGTTTATTAATTTCTTGTTCATGATCACTTTCATTTAAATCTAGATTTTGTTTATTAATTTCTTGTTCATGATCACTTTCATTTAAATCCACTTGCTGTTCATGACAACTGTTATTTAAATCTACGTGTTGTTCACTATCACTTTCATTTAAAACTACATGTTGTTCACTATCACTTTCATTTAAATCTACATATTGTTCATTATCACTTTCATTTAAATTCATTGGTTGTTCATTATCACTTTCATTTAAATCTATATGTTGATTATTATTTTCTTGTAGATTAAGATTTGCAATTAATTCAAAATTTAAATTATTATCATATTCCATATCTAAGTCTTCTCTATCATATCTAATATTTTTATTTAATTTTTCTTGATTATTATAATTTTCTATTTTTTTATTATGATTAGGTTTAAAATCAATTATTTCTTTTATTTTTTTTTCAATACTATTTGTTTTTTTATTTAAACTTTCAATTTCTCTATATAAAAAAAACATACATATACATAAAAACAATATTAGTATAAATCTAAAATCTAAAAAATTTTTCATATTATATTATTATAATATATTCTTGTTTTAAATCCAAACTAATGAAAATTTTTATTCTAAATATTACTATACATGATTAAAAAAATTAAAAATGATTTTATATTTATATATGTATACATATTAACAAATATAATTGTATATGCTATAAGATATCAAATTAAGGGTACCTTTTCATTTAAAATATATAATCAAAAATATTTTATAAAATTATTTGAATCATTATTATCAAGCTTAATTATAAAATATATATTTAGAATATTAAAATTTAATAATAAAATTAATATTTTTTTAAAAGAAAATTATTTAATTGAAATAACATTATCTTATATATGTGTTAGTACTATTAAAAGATTTTTAAAAGATCTTAAAACTGGTCAAAATACATTTAATATATTTTGGTTAAGAAATATTGGAATTGTAATTGGATCTAGTTTATTTTTAAAAGCAGTCATATTACCATTTATACCAAAAAATAATAAAAAAGAATATAAAACAATTATTGATGTTATTCAAAGTTTATTTGTAACTTTTATGTTAGATTATTTTATTGATTTAAAAATAGATCATCCACGTGAATTAACATTTGCATCACTAACTGTTATAATAGAAGATTTAATAGAAAAAAAATTAAAAATATAATTTTTTAATATTCTTTAAACAAAAATATTTAAATCTAAATTACAATAATTTAAATAATGGCTGATAAAATATGTCAATTAGGAGTTAATCAAAAAAACTTTTATTATAATAGTATTTTTGATAGAAAAAATC